>Ga0256404_1004215_pt1 | contig 27523 bp, 28 predicted proteins | sample RumenRJG_01DNA_FD_185990 | JGI IMG/M metagenome (GOLD analysis project Ga0256404, IMG submission 185990) | Bovine rumen microbial communities from Lethbridge, Alberta, Canada - RJG_01 | ecosystem: Host-associated > Mammals > Digestive system > Stomach > Rumen | place: Canada: Alberta | collected...
AGGGGTGAATTTCAAACAGTCCTGTGGACTGTTTGAAAGAGGGGACGCCCTGCAAGAGAGGGCGTGCCCCTGCGGAGAATACCTCCACCATTTTTCCGCAATCCGCCTGCAAAAAGGCGGATTGAATGGCTCTTGTTTAGGGGGCTTTCCGCAAATTTGCGCCCGTCCTAAAACCCTTTCGGGCACACTCTCTGACATAGTGCACAAACTCTGATTTAATGAGGTGAGATAGATGTGTGGTATAGTTGGATTTACCAACACAAATAAAGATTCAGAAATGATAATAGGTGCGATGATGGACAGGATAAAGCATCGCGGTCCTGATGCGAGCGGAAAGTACATTGATGACGGCATAGCGCTTGGGCACCGCCGTTTGAGCATCATTGACGTAACATCGCAGGGTGACCAGCCTATTTTCAACGAGGACAAAAGCCTTGTGCTTGTATTCAACGGCGAGATATACAACTACCGTGACATACGCGCGGAGCTTGTAAGGGCGGGGCACACGTTTGCGACCAACACCGACTCGGAGGTACTTATACACGGCTACGAGCAGTACGGCACGAAGCTGCTCGGAAAGCTGCGCGGGATGTTCTCGTTTGTGATATGGGACGTAAAAAAGCGTGAGCTTTTCGGGGCGAGGGACTATTTCGGGATAAAGCCGATGTACTACGCTACTATGGGCGGCACATTCATGTTCGGCTCGGAGATAAAGAGCTTTCTGGAGCATCCCGATTTCAAAAAGGAGCTGAACGAGGCGGCGCTGGAGAACTATCTGACATTTCAGTATTCGCCGACGAGCGAGACATTTTTCAAGAATGTTTACAAGCTGATGCCTGCGCACTACTTTATATACAAGGACGGTCAGCTTGACATCAAGCGCTACTGGGACATAAATTTCGAGGCTGACGAAAAGCGCAGCCTTGCGCAGTGGGTGAATGATATTTCCGACACCTTTAAAAACTCGGTGCAGGCGCACAAGATAGCTGATGTTGAGGTCGGCTCGTTCCTTTCAAGCGGTGTGGATTCAAGCTACGCTGCGGCGGTGGCTGACGTTGACAAGACCTTCACGGTCGGCTTCGGAAGTGACGAAAAGTACAACGAGATAGGCTTTGCAAAGGAGTTCTCAAAGGCTATCGGCAAAGAGAATTACAGCAAGGTCATTTCCCCCGAGGAGTACTGGGAAAGCCTTGAGATGATACAGTATCATATGGACGAGCCGCTTGCGGACCCGTCTGCCGTGGCACTTTACTTTGTGTGCAATATCGCATCGCAGCAGCTTAAAGTCGCGCTTTCGGGCGAGGGTGCGGACGAGATATTCGGCGGGTACAACGTGTACAGCGACCCGGGCGGAACGCTCTATGACAGGCTGCCAAAGTTCTTTCGCAGGGGAGTCGGCAAGCTTGCGGGGAAGCTGCCTGCAAAGCGCGGCGTGAATTTCTTTGTGCGAAAGGGAAAGACGGTCGAGGAGAGGTTCATCGGCAACGCATATATGTTCACCCCGGAGGAGAGAAAAAAACTGCTTAAAATAACTACCGATGCGCCCGATCCGACAAGGCTCACGTGGCACTACTACAAGCGGGTGCAGAAGCTCGATGACGTTACCAAGATGCAGTATCTGGATCTGCATATGTGGATGATGGGCGACATTCTTCTCAAAGCGGACAAGATGAGCATGGCGAACTCGCTGGAGGTGCGCGTGCCGTTCCTTGACAGGAGGGTGATCGAGCTTGCGCAGAGGATACCCACAAGGTACAGGGTGACTCACAAGAAAAAAACAGAGCAGACAAAGTACATAACCAAATATGCTATGCGCCTTGCGGCAAAAAAGGACACTCCGCAGCAGACGGGAAAGACGGCTGAAAAGAAAAAGCTCGGCTTCCCCGTGCCGATAAGGGTGTGGCTGAAGCAGGACAAGTATTACGGCATCGTCAAGGACGCTTTTGAGAGCGAAAGTGCAAAGAAATTCTTTGACACGGCGCTGCTTGAAAAGCTGCTCGATGACCACCGCGGCGGCAAGGCTGACAACAGCAGAAAAATATGGACTGTGTTTACTTTTCTGATCTGGTACAGGGTATACTTTGAGCATAACGGCGAATTTGCAAAGAGGTCATAAAAATGTCATTGACAAACGAGGTATACGGTTGTATAATAAACAGTTAGAGATATTGCGTCCTTAGTGTCACACATTAGGGACGCTTTTTCAAGGAAAACAGGTAAGGGAGTCGATATCTATGGATTACAACAGAAAGCTTATCCTTGAGGACGGACAGGAGTATTACGGCTACGGCTTCGGTGCGCAGTGCGACAAGGTGTGCGAGATAGTTTTCAACACCTCTATGGTGGGATATCAGGAGATAATCTCCGACCCGTCATATACATATCAGGCGGTAGTTATGACATATCCGCTTATCGGAAACTACGGCATGGCTGATGACGACTACGAAACAAAGATACCGACTATCGGTGCGCTCGTGGTGCGCGAGTATAACGACGAGCCTTCAAATTTCCGCTGCAGCAAGACGCTCTCGCAGGTCATGAAGGAGTATAATATCCCCGGTATCTGCGGCGTGGATACGAGAAAGATAAACCGCTCTATCCGTGACCTTGGCAGCAGAAAGGCGCTTATCACGGGTATCGACACGCAGAAGGAGTGGGGCATGAAGATGCTTGAGCAGACAAAGATCCCCACTGACGCGGTAATGAAGGTAAGCTGCAAGGAGCCTTGGCTCTCAAGGACAGAGCATGAGAGATTTACTGTGGTGGCTATCGACTGCGGTATGAAGATGAACATTGTGCGCTCGCTGAACAAGCGCGGGTGCAAGGTGATAATAGTTCCGTGGGACACACCTGCGGCGGAGATAGAAAAGTTCAGACCGGACGGAGTGTTCATTTCAAACGGTCCGGGCGACCCGACGGACGTTCCCCCGGTAATTCAGACGATAAAGGATCTGCGCGGAAAGTACGTTATTTTCGGCATCTGCCTGGGACACCAGATAATCTCGCTGGCGTACGGTGCGAAAACGTACAAGCTGAAATTCGGTCACCGCGGCGGAAATCACCCTGTAAGAGATCTTGCAACGGGAAAGATAGAGATAACCTCGCAGAACCACTCGTATGCGGTGGATATGGAAAGTCTGAAGGACACAGACCTTACTGCGACACACATAAATCTGCTTGACAACACTATCGAGGGCGTTGAGTGCGCAAAGGATAAGGTGTTCAGCGTGCAGTACCACCCCGAGAGCGCGCCGGGTCCGCAGGACAGTGCGTATTTGTTTGATAAATTCGTAGAGCTTATGAAGGAGGTCAAGGGCAATGCCTAAGAGAGAGGACATAAAAAAGATACTTGTTATCGGCTCGGGTCCTATCGTTATCGGACAGGCTGCCGAATTTGACTACGCAGGCACGCAGGCTTGCCTTGCGCTGAAGGAGGAGGGCTACGAGGTAATACTTTGCAACTCCAACCCTGCGACTATAATGACCGACACGGCTATCGCGGACAAGGTGTATATGGAGCCTCTGACGCTTGAATACTGCGCAAAGATAATAAGATACGAGCGCCCCGACGCTATACTGCCCAACATCGGCGGTCAGACGGGACTGAATATCGCTATGCGCCTTGAAAAGAAGGGCATACTTGCAGAGTGCGGCGTTGAGCTGCTTGGCACAAAGAGCGACTGCATCGAGCGCGCCGAGGACAGAGAGCTGTTCAAGGAGCTGTGCAACGAGCTTGGCGAGCCTGTGCTGCCTTCGGACATCGCAAACACGATGGAGGAGGGACTTGAGGTCGCAAAGAAGATAGGCTACCCTGTGGTGCTTCGCCCTGCGTTCACGCTCGGCGGCACGGGCGGCGGCTTTGCCGACAACGAGGACGAGTTCCGCACGGTGATGAAAAACGCGCTTGCGCTCTCGCCTGTGCATCAGGTACTTATCGAAAAGAGCATAAAGGGCTTCAAGGAGATAGAGTACGAGGTAATGCGCGATTCAAACGACACTGCGCTGACTATATGCAATATGGAAAACCTCGACCCTGTTGGTATCCACACGGGCGACTCGATAGTTGTCTGCCCTTCGCAGACGCTGACGAACAAGGAATATCATATGCTGCGTGACAGCGCGCTGAAGCTGATAAGGGCTTTGCAGGTAAACGGCGGCTGCAACGTGCAGTTCGCGCTCGACCCCGACAGTTTCCAGTACTATCTTATAGAGGTAAACCCCAGAGTTTCGCGTTCATCGGCACTTGCTTCAAAGGCAAGCGGCTACCCGATAGCGAGAGTTTCGGCAAAGATAGGCGTTGGCATGACGCTTGACGAGATACAGATAGCGAACACCCCTGCATCATTTGAGCCTGCGCTTGACTATGTGGTAACAAAGATGCCAAGATTCCCGTTTGACAAGTTCGCTGATGCAAACAACTCGCTCAGCACGCAGATGAAGGCTACGGGCGAGGTAATGAGCGTGGGAAGAACTATCGAGGAGAGCTTGCTGAAAGCTATTCGCTCACTGGAGATAGGTCTTTTTCACCTTGAAAACAAGCGCTTTGAGTATATGAAAAAGGACGGCTTGCTGGATTACATAAAGATCGGCACGGACGATAGGATCTACGCTATCGCGCAGCTTTTAAGGCTTGGCACAAGCGAGGACGAGATAGCAAATGCAACTAAGATCGACAGGTTCTTTATACGCAAGCTGAAAAATATCATTGATGAGGAAGAAAGGCTGAAAGCTCACAAGGGCGACCGTGATGAGCTTTACACGGCAAAGAGAATGGGCTTCTCCGACAAGGAGATCGCTGTGCTGTGGGATATGCAGGAAACAGAAGTTTTTGCACTGCGCAAAAAGCTTGGTATTACGCCTGTGTACAAGATGATAGACACCTGCGCATCGGAGTTTGAGAGCTACATTCCATACTTCTACTCGACCTACGAGCAGGAGAACGAGTCGGTCGTTTCCGACAAGAAAAAGATAATCGTGCTTGGCTCGGGACCTATCCGAATAGGTCAGGGCGTGGAGTTCGACTATTCGACCGTTCACGCGGTAAAGACGATAAAGGCGGCAGGCTACGAGGCTATCATAATCAACAACAACCCCGAGACTGTTTCAACAGACTACACCTGCTCGGACAAGCTGTACTTTGAGCCTCTGTGCGTTGAGGACGTTATGAACGTTATCGAGCTGGAGCACCCCGAGGGAGTTATCGCAACGCTCGGCGGTCAGACGGCGATAAACCTGGCAGAGCCTTTGGCGGCGCTGGGAGTGAAGATAATCGGTACCGACTGCGCGGCTATCGACAGGGCGGAAAACAGGGACTCGTTTGAAAAGCTGCTTATCGACCTTGAGATACCGCAGCCAAAGGGTCAGGCGGTGACGAACATCGAGGCGGGCATAAAGGCTGCCGAGGAGATAGGCTACCCTGTACTTGTGCGCCCCAGCTTCGTGCTTGGCGGAAGGGCTATGCAGATAGTCGCAAAGGAAGAGGCTTTGCGCCACTACCTGAAAACTGCGGTCGAGATAGACGAGGACAAGCCTGTGCTGGTCGATAAGTACATTCGCGGAAAAGAGGTCGAGGTAGACGCTATCTGCGACGGCGAGCAGGTATTTGTTCCGGGCATAATGGAGCTGGTCGAGAGAACGGGTGTACACTCGGGCGACTCGATAAGCGTTTACCCATCTTTCAGCATTTCAAAGAAGGTCAAGGAGACTATTCTTGAATACACACGCAAGCTTGGTCTTGGCATCGGCATTATCGGACTTTTCAACATACAGTTCATTGTTGACCCCGAGGAAAATGTGTACATCATCGAGGTAAACCCGCGTTCATCAAGAACGGTGCCGTTTTTGTCAAAGGCAACGGGCTACTCGCTGGCTGACATCGCAACGCTTGTCAACCTCGGCAAGAGCCTTAAAGAGCAGGGCATAACCCAGATATATCCCAAGGAAAAGGAACGCTACTATGTTAAGGTGCCTGCGTTCTCGTTCTCGAAATTGAGCGGCATGGACGCATATCTCTCGCCTGAAATGAAGTCAACGGGTGAGGCTATCGGCTACGACAAAAAGCTGCACAGAGCGATGTACAAGGCGCTTATCGCATCGGGCGTGCATATGCAGAATTACGGAACGGTCGTTGTTACGCTGGCTGACGAGGACAAGCAGGAGGCTTTGCCGCTGGTCAAGAGGTTCTACAACATGGGCTTTAACATCGAGGCAACTGTCGGTACGGCGAAGTTCCTCAAAGAGCATGGCATTAAGACCCGCGTGCGCCGCAAGATAAGCGAGGGCAGCAAGGATATTCTGGACTCGATACGCTCGGGATATGTAAGCTATGTGCTCAACACGCGTGCGATACTTTCGGGCGTGCATTATGAGGACGGCGTGCAGATCCGCCGCTGCGCTATACAGAACAACGTCACGATGCTGACATCGCTTGACACTGTCAGAGTGCTGCTTGATGTACTTGAGGAAATGACTATCGGTATCTCTACGATAGATGCTGAATAAAAAATAGACCGATGAAAGAATTTCTCTCATCGGTCTTTGTTATTATGAAAATCAGAATTTATCTCTCTAAAACAAATCGTGCTACTTTAACATTTCCGTCCATTTCAGCAGACACTATATCAAATCCGCATTTTTCTGTATAAAACTTAACATTTTCTTTTTTATCTATGGGTGTGATCAGCGTAAATTTGTCCCAATCCTTGTAGTACGATGTTACAAATTTTATTGCTTGTGTTCCGATCCCTTTACCTTGATACTGCGGAACAACACACAAACAGCCAACCTCATATGTTCCTGCTTTCACCTGTTTACACGAAACGCAGCCAACGGGCTTGTTATCAGATAGAATTATGAATTTAGGATAGTTTATAATGGATCTTTCCATCATTTGTTTAGTTTGTCCATACGCGGGACATTCACCGTATTTGATATAATCACTGTAAAACGCAGAATTATAAATATCTATCAGTAATTCTGCATCAGCTATGTCCGCTTTTCTATATTTGATCTCCATAGATAACAACTTATGCCTTTACTATTCTGAAAAAGGAGAATATCTCAAAGCCGTTTGCGGTGGGGACAGCCTCCTGCCAGCCGTCGTCGCCCTCGGTGAAGATCTTGCCGTCCTCCTCTTTCCATTTGCCGACGTGACCGATAACGAATTTGTCGTCATAAGGCTCGCCATCATCGCCGACTATAGCTTTTGGCATAAGCTGTTTGAACGTACCGTCCTGCTCGAACAGATAAACGCCTTGCGCCATTACCTTTTGCATAGGGTGTATGCTGTCATCGGCAGCGACCTGCTCGGCGGTCTTCCATGTCTGCTTGAAATTTTCGTCCATTACGTTGACTTCTGCGATCTTCCACATACCAAGAATGTCCATAGCTACAACTCCTTTTTATTATTACTGCGGGAACAGCGGCAGTTTTTCAAGGAACACGATATCATCGCGCTCTGCGGCTTCGCCCTCTGCAAGAACGGCTGACCTGCAAGCGATGATGCCGCCTGCCTCCTCGCACAGCTTTTCAAGTGCGGTGAGCGATTCGCCCGTGCTGATAACGTCATCGGCGATAAGCACCTTTTTGCCGCGCAGCTTTTCAGCGTCCTCTTTTGAGAGGTAGAGCGTCTGCACGCCGAGGGTGGTTATCGATTTCACGTTAACGCTGATGGGGTCTGACATATAGAGCTTTACGCTTTTTCTGCCGACAACGTAGGTCTTGCCGCTTTGCCTTGCAAGCTCGAACGCAAGGGGTATGCCCTTTGACTCGGCGGTGAGGATAACGTCAAAATCCCCGACCTTTTTGAGCAGCTCGCCTGCGCAGGCAACTGTCAGCTCGACATCGGAGAACATAACGAATGCCGCGATGCTGAGGCTCTCGTTGACGGGCAGGATAGGCAGATCCCTTTCAAGACCTGCGACCTTGAGGGTGTATGTTTTCATTATTTATCAGTCCTTTGTAATTTGATAGCTTTATTTTATCATCAAAGCCGGTGTTTGTCAACCGCACATAAATAAAAAGTCTGCCTGCGCATAATACGCAAGCAGACATTATTTTACCCTTTTTTACGCTGAAACTTTTTGACTGTAGTGAACGCAAGCACGGGCAGCGTTATCAGATCGACTATGCCGATAGGCACTATCATAGTTTTCGGAAAATCAAAGCCGAACACGTTGTTGAGCGAAACTATCAGTGATCCCAGCCCGATGATGATAAGGCAGATACCCCACACCAGATCAATTTTATCTTTTTTCATTTTTTTCTCCCAAAATCTTTTTTATTCGTATTTCAGACCAAAGCCCTTTTTGAGCCAGCAGTCGTTTGTGCCTATCTGCTTGATATCGCTGTACCACGGGCTTGGCAGGGTACCCGAGAATTTGGCATTTCCGCAAAGCACGTTGGCAACTCCCTGTCCCTCGGAGCCGGGGAGGTAGCACATAACTATGCTGTCCCAGTTCTTTTTATCAGCCTCGTCGAGAATGACGTTCCTGCCTGCGACTATGCACGCAATGGTCGGCTTGCCCAGGTCCTTGGCTTCCTTGATAGCTTCCTTGTTGCCTTCAAGTCCGAGCTTGCCGCAAAGTGCGAGATCCTCGGTGTCGCCGTTCCACTCGGCATACGACTGCTCGCCCACGCAAAGCAGCACTACATCAGCCTCTGCTGCCTTGCTCTTATCTGTGATGACTGTTATGCCGTTCTGCTGTGCAAGCTGTTCAAAGCCCTTTTGTATCGTAGTTACGCCGTCGATCTCTCTTCTTGGACTTGCGTTCCATTCCATCGTCCAGCCGCCGCACTGTGCCTGCGCGTGATCGGCAGCAGGACCTGTGATGTAGACCTTTGTGCCTTTTTTCAGCGGCAGGGTCTTGTTATCGTTCTTTACAAGCACCATACTTTTTTCGACAAGCTGCTGTGCGACCTTGCGGTACTCCTCGCTGCCGACATCCTTCTGCTTGGTCTCAAGCTTTTCAAACATCGGGTCGCTGAAAACTCCGGCCTCCAGCTTTACGCGGATTATCCTCGTAACAGCGTCATCTACTCTCTGCTGTGAGATGCGTCCGTCACCGACTGCCTTGACGATAGTGGAAACGACCTCGTCTGCGGTATCGACCTCCATAAACATATCAATGCCCGCGTTGACGGAATTGATTATCTGCTCCTCGTAGGTCTTGGCGGAGGTGTTCTGCACAGAGTTCCAGTCGCTGACGATGAAGCCCTTGAAGCCAAGCTCGTTTTTGAGCTTGTCGATATACTTTTTGTTCTCGTGCATCTTCACGCCGTTGACAGAGGAGTGGCTTATCATTATCGTCTGCGCGCCCGCGTCTATCTGCGCCTTGTAGACCTTCATAAGCTCGTCTGCCTGCGCATCTGTGAGCGTAGCATCACCGCGGTCGATAAGCATTTTGATGTCGCCCTGTTCGCCTGTGCCGTATTTGACGTTTCCGTCAGCGAAAAAGTGCTTTGCGCAAACTATCAGTCCGCCGTCCCTCAAGCCCTTGGTGAATGAGGTGCTAAGCTCGGTTATTCTTCCAAGGTCGCTGCCGTAGCTTTCGTAGGTGCGTCCCCAGCGCGGATCGACAGACTGTGCAACGCAGGGTGAGTAGGTCCAGAGGATATGGCAAAGCTTTGATTCGTCAGCGGTTATCTGTCCGACCTTGTACATAAGCTCCTTGTCATTCGCCGCGCCCATATTGATGTTGTGCGGGAAGATGACGGAGTTGTAGCAGACGTAGATGCCGTGTACCTGATCCTGTCCGTAGATGATAGGTATGCCTGTTTGTGAGCCTATCGCGTTTTTCTGTATAGTGTCAATGGTGCTTCGCCACTCCTGAGCTGTCTGAGCGGTTACCTTGGAAAGCACGCCGCCGTAGCAGTTTTTCTTGACGCTGTCCATTGAAAGTCCGAGTATCTGCGGCAGAGCCATCTGGTTCGCCTTTTCTTGCAGCGACAGCTTTGCAACTATCTGCTCGGCAGTCAAATTATCGTACTTGTGGTGATTGTCAGTCAGCTCGCTGCTGTCGGGCTTACTGCTTTCGGTGACTGACGAGCTCTCCGAAACCGATGAGCTTTCGGTCTGTGACGAGCTTTCAGCCTTTGAGGAGTCAGCATTTGACGAACTGCTTGCGCAGGACGCCATTGACATGATCATAGCGGCACACACCGCGAGGATAAGCTTTCTGTTTTTCATAATAGTCCTCCTGTTTTTGTGGGTTTTATTTCCCACTGAAAGTATACCATAAACACGCACTGCCGTCAATGATTTTCTCAGATTACATACCTGTCAGGCGTAAAAATCTACTTGTTGCGCAAAAGGCATTGAAAAAGCTGTGCAATTGTGCTATATTACATATTAAGGGGGGATAGCTATGCTGTACTTGCTTGAGGCTAATTACAGAGAGAGCGTTAAGGAATTTGATTTTACCGACAAGATGCCGTATGACGAAAACGGCTTTATATACGAATACCACGGTACAAAGCGAGAGGACTTCGAGGACGTTATATCAAGTATGATAGATGCGCAAAGCGGTATTGGTCAGCCGCAGGGGTATGTGCCCGAGACTTTCTATTTTCTCTGGGACAATGACGAGATAGTGGGAATGTTCCGCTTCCGCCACTACCTTAACCCGTCGCTTATTCAGGGCAGCGGGCATATCGGCTATTACATCGCACAGGAGTTTCGCGGCAAGGGCTACGGCACAAAGGGCTTGAAGCTGCTGCTGGAGGAAACGCGCGGCAGTCTGCGTGAGGATGAATATTATCTGCGCACAAACGAGGACAACATCGCATCGTGCAAGGTGATACTCAATAACGGCGGATATATTCACCACACAAGCGGCGGCAAGGTCTTCTGGCGCATAAGCAGACAGGAGAGTGGCAGCTGATGAAGGCAGAGAAGATACATCTGATAGAATATCAGTGTCCGAGCTGCGGTGCAGACCTGCACTACCGCGAGGATCAGTTTATGATAACCTGTAAGTACTGCGGGGCGAGGGTTGAAAGAGAGCTTGACCGCAGTGCGCAGGACAAGGTCTACGCGCAGCAGTGTCTTAATACGGTCAAGCAGTACCGCAGGGATATGGACAAGCTGCATATGCTTGAAAAGAACCGCGAGAGCGCGAAGGAAAGGGTAAAGCTGTGTTCGAGCAACGTGCTTGCCGAGCCGTCGTTTATTGAGAGAGTTCCGTATCTGCCGCTTGTTATTGCTCTGCCGATAGCGGTCATCGCGGTTATCGCATCAAAGGGCGAGAGGTCGCTGCTTGTGCTTATGGGGCTTATACTTGCGGTATCGGCGATAGTGTGCGCGGTAAGCGCTGTCAGGGGAAAGCAGAAAAGGCAGATAGCAGCGCAGGCAAGGGGCAGGATAGATGATGCGCAAAAGGAGCTTGTGCGTGCGGGCAACGAGCTTGAGGCTTTTGAAAGGAGCTTTGATAAAAAGCCGATACCAAAGCAGTACCGCAGCGACGAGCTTTTGCAGTATTTGCAGCACGTTTTTGAAACTGCGCAGGCTTGCTCGATGGGCGAGGGCTTCAAGCTGTGCGATGATTACATAGCGCACCGGCGGCTTGAGGATATGAAGCGTGAGCAGCTCGCGCGGGTGATGCTGCTTTCGCAGTCAATGAAAAGCGAGCGCGAGAGCAGCAAAGTATCATCTGACGGGGTACGGCTGATGAAGCGGGGAACGTTTGCCGAGATCATGATGGCAAAGAAAACAGCCGCATCGGAAAAGGACAGCGGCGGAGAGCTTATGATGGCGCTTGCAAAGGCGACTGCGAGATCTGACAGCCTGCCGCCTATAAAAAAGAGGTAAAATCGCATGGAGGGAGTCTACAAGGGGATAAAATGCCGCACGGGCGATCAGCGTATAGACGGTGTGTGGCATAAGGCGCTGATATACGAATGCCTGCCGCAGGGCGATGACGAGCAGGCTTTGACGCAGGCGGGCTTTGAGGATCTTGAAAACGGTCTGTGGGTAAAGCTCGTCACCGCGCAGGAGTGCCGCGAGCTTTCTATGGAGTTTGAAAAGAAGCGCGAGGAGGCAGAAAAAGCGCTTACAGAGAAGAGGCAGGTCATCAGCGAGGAGGAGATAAAGCTCGAACAGCAGCGGCATATCTACAACGAGCGTATGGCATCGCGCAGGGCAAAGCTGCGCACGATAAAGCTCGACTTTGCAGGCGTATCTATATTTGCGGAGGTAATAAGCCTTGTGCTTATATACACCTCGGTGATATACCGTTTTGATGCGGATATGAAGTATATTGCGCTGCCTCTGTGGGCAAGCCTGACATTTCTGCCGATAATGATCGTGGGCGCGGCTGTGGGTGCATACAAAAAACTGCCCGCAGCATATCTTTTACTTGCGGGCGTTCTTGCTATTGCGGCTATCGCGGTATGGGACAGCGCATCAATAGCTCTTTTGCTTATGGCAGCGGCATTTGCGGTGTTTTATTTCCTCACGCGCTGCATAACAGTTTTTAAAGCCGAGCCTGAGTACCCGATCTATGCGGATAAGAGTACAAGCGAATTCCGCGAGATGATGGGGTGATGCAAGCGCGGCGCGGCAGATAGAATATAACAAAAGCCGTCCGAAATGGTATCGGGCGGCTTTTTGCTGCTATTTGATCGTGACTGCGAGCATTGTCATATCGTCAAAGCGGTCTGCTTCGCCGACAAACTGATCGACATTGTCCGTTATGGATCCGAGAAGCTCCAGCGGGTCGGTATGCTCTTTGCTGTTCATAGCTTCAAGCAGGCGGTCGGTGCCGTACATATTGTTCTCACCGTCGGTAGCTTCGGGAACGCCGTCGGTATACAGGAACAGCATTTCTCCGCTGTCAAGCTGTATTTCGTACTCTTTGTACTTCATGCCCTCCATACCGCCAAGGACAAATCCATGCTCGTCCTGCAAAAGCTCGAATTTGCCGCCTTGCTTTTTGATTATAGGGAACTCGTGTCCTGCGTTGGCGGCGGTTATTTTGCCTGTGGATATTTCCAGAACGCCGTACCAGACGGTCACGAACATATCCTCTTTATTGTTCATGCAGATGGAGTTGTTTGTCTGCTCAAGCACCTGCGCGGGCGAATAGCCCATCATTGCGTAGTTTTTGATGAGTATCCTTGACATCATCATAAACAGCGCGGCAGGCACGCCCTTGCCCGATACATCGGCGATGACCATGCCCAGATGATCCTTGTCGATGAGGTAGAAGTCGTAGAAATCTCCGCCGACCTCTTTTGCGGGGCGCATACTTGCGTAGATGTCAAACTCGGGTCTGTCGGGGAATGCGGGGTAGATGTTGGGGAGCATATCCGCCTGTATCTTGCGCGCAAGCTCAAGCTCGGTGCCGATACGCTCTTTTTCCTTGGTGATCTGCGTGATGTCCTTGATATACTGCACGATCTTTTTGGTGAGATCGTCAAACGACTGCGCGAGCACCTCTATCTCGTCATTGGTTTTGTAAATATCCTTCATCTCGAACAGCTTGCCTGTTTTGCCGCCGTCGATGATGTCGTTGGTCATAGTTTCGACAGGCTTTACGATCTTGCTTGCTACCCAAAGCGCTGAGGCAGAGCCCAGGATAAGAAGCAGGGCGATCATTACCATGGTGGTGGTTTTTGACCATGCGGAGCTTTCGTCAAAGGCATCCTGCGCATTCCGGTTTATCTCGTCATACTGGTCGATCATCTGCTGTGCAGGCACCTCGGTCGCTTGCTTATCGACCAATGTTACGACTGTCCAGCCGACTGTTTCCATAGGTGCGCCTGCGGCATAGTAGGGCTTGTTGTTGACGGTTATCTGCGTCAGATCTGTACGCTGCTTGAGGGAGTTTGTGACAAAGTCTGCAAGTTCGGTGTTCGCACTTTTGCGCAGGTCGCTGGCATTTGCAGCTGTCTCGACTTTGAAGGCGCTGCCGCCGTCAGAGGAGAAGATGACCTGACCCTCGTTATTTATAACGCACAGCAGTCCTGTACTGTTTGCTGCGTTTTTAACATAATCGTCCATCGCATCAAGGAAGATATCTGCGCCGACCACGCCGTAAAGCTCGCCGTCAACGATAACGGGGGCAGAGCAGGTGACGCAGAGCTTCCGGGTATAGGTATCATACTCTATGCCCGAAAAGCAAAGCTGTTTTTTCTCGGCTGCGGAGATATACCAAGGCCTTTCGCGCACGGGGAAATCTGAAAGCGTGCCGTTTTTGTCATATTTGTTTGCAGGCAGCTCGTCAACGCAGAGATTTGTGCCGTCGGCAAGCCCGATGAAGCAGTTGCTCAATTTGCCCGAGCTTTTATACATAGCTATCATCGACTCGCCCATATGCGCTGCGACGCCGAGATACTTCGAGTTTTTGTAGTCAACGCCTTTTTCGTGAAGCACCTGTGCTGTCGGCTGTCCGTTTTTGGAGGCATCGGGTAAGCTGAACGGGTGCGGCGTGATGGTATCCTTATGCGAGAAAAGCTGCTGCGCGAGAGTCTGCATAGTCATAACATCGCTTTTCAGGTCGGCAAACATATCGTCTGCGATATATGCCTGAAGGGCGGTGGTTTTTACAAGCGTGCCGTTGATGACCTGATGCATGGTATCCTGCGACACGGTTTTTATTGCCTGCTGCTGTTCATCGCGCGCTTCTTTGACCGTCTTTGTAAGCTTTTTGCTCTGATAAAAGCTGACGGCACTGAAAACACCTATCATAGCGAGCATAAATATCAGCACAAGATTGAGTATCTTCTGCTGCAAGCCGCCGATGGTGAGACCTAACCATTTTCTCAAATGCTATCACCCCTTAAGACCTTTCTTGAGTGTAAGAATGTTGTGTCCGTCGCGGTATTCGTAAGTCACATCGTCCATGCTCTTTTTGACCATAAAGATGCCAAGACCGCCTATCTGGCGCTCCTGCGCGCTCAAGGTGATATCGGGGTCTTCCTTTGCAAGAGGGTCATATGGAACGCCGTTATCTATAAAGGTGATATCGACTATCTTGTTCTGATTGTCAACATTTATCCTGACGGTCGCGGGACCTTCGCCTGTACCGTAGGCGTAGTTTGCGATGTTGACAAATATCTCCTCAACGGCGACATCTATCTGCATCTGTATTTTCATTGGGCATTCTACACCTTCGAGATGCTCGTTGACAAAGTCGATAACGGTATCGAGATTTTCGGTTTTTGCAAGAATATCAAGTTTGTCCATTTTCTTCACTTCCTTTTAGAAAATAACTGTCTATCTCACGCATAGTGCGTTTAAGTATCGCGTCTGTATCTGCGCCGAGGATATCAAGCTCCTGTGCTTTGAAAAGAGTTGTTTCCTTTACGCCGTAGAAGGTCTGTGCAAGGGCTTTAATATATCCGTAGCCGTACTCTTGATTGAATATCTGACCGCCTGCTGTGGTAATATAGACAAGCTTCTGCGCTTTGCAAAGGCTTATCGGAATGCCCTGCTCGGAATAGCTGAAGGTCAGCCCCAGCACGTTGATATGCTCAAAATACTGTTTGAGCGCGGCGGGGAAGGACAGGTCCCAGAAGGGTGCGGCTATGACGATGAGCTCTGCCTTAGCGAACTGCTTTGCGATGGAGAAAACTTTGTGCGAAAAGTCACCGCTTGCGACAGCGTTATCGCGCATTTTCAGAAACTGTGCATCGACAGGCGGCAGATTGAGGCTGCCGATATTGACCTGCGAAATGTGCGCATTGCTATCAAGTTTACCGAGGAAATACTGTGCGAGTTTTGCTGTGCGCGAGTTCTCTCTTACGCAGGAATCAATGTACAAAACATTCATATAGTGCTTTCCTTTCGCGCGCTTTGCCGTTACAGCGAAAGCGTGAGGTTGTTGAGCCCGAGCGAGTTGACATAGTTTGCGTCCTTGACGAGTTTTATGACCATTCGTATGCCGATATGTGCGACAGGGTCATCGTCCTCGTGGAGCTCGAGGTATTTTACGGGGTCAAAGCCTGCGCAGTTATCGCGCAGACGCAGGACGGGCGAGCCGTTTTTGAGCATAACTCTCACATCAATGCTGTGGTCTTTTTTGCCCTTGAATCCGTGTGCTACGATGTTGTTTGCCATTTCCTCGATGCTCAGTGCGATGATGCTCGAGGTCTTGTCGTTCACGCCGTGATTTTTGCAGAACTCGTCAGCCGCTTGTGATACCTTCACGACATCTTCGGGTTTGGTTATCGAGGCCTCGTATGCAACATAGTCCTGCGAGCCGAACTCGACCGAGAGCATTGCGAAGGTATCGGTGCTTACGGAGAATTTTCTGTTCTTTATGAAAACTATCAGCGATATGCCTGCAAGTGCCAAACACTCGCCGCAGACAAAGCCGAGCCACACGCCTGTGACACCTAAAAATCTGCTGAGTATAAAGGCTGAAAGCGCGGGGAAGGCGAAATTCTGAAAGACGGAGATGAACATTGTGAAGCGCACTCTCTCGATGCCCTGATAGTAGTTTTTGAAGCAGGTATTGAGCGCGCAGGGTACGAGCGACAGCACAAAGAGGCGGAATCCGAGTATCGCCATATCCTTTGCAGTGAGGTCGTTGAGAAAGAGCGTTACCATCGGGTTTGCAAGTGCAAGCACCACGACTGTTACAGCCGAGCAGATAGCGACGGAGAAAAAGCACATTATACGCACAAGCTTTTTGAGCGACGTTCTGTCCTCGTCGGCATAGAAGATAGACGAGAGGGTGAGTGCAACTGCGGCGATGCCCGATGAAAAGGCATAGCAGATGTTGCCGACGGTCGAGATGACCGAATACGCGGCAACTGCGTGCTTTCCGCTGATGTCAAGAAGTATTTTGTTCAGCACGAAGGTAAGAAACACGAGGCTGACCTGATTTATCAGGGTAGGTATGCCGTCCTTGACGAGCCGTGCGATGACTTTTGCTTTGCACAGGCTGAATCTGAACTTGAAGATACAGTTTTTCTTGAAGAAGTATGTGATGCCGATAAAGAAGGCGATGTAGTAGCTAAGGCTCGATGCAAGACCCATACCGAACGTGCCCTGCTTGAAAGCGGTGACGTTGAGGATATCAAACGCGATATCGCCCACGGTCATAGCGGCAACGGCTACTACGAGCCGAACGCGGCTGCCAGACATCTGCATATACGGTACCATTATCTGTGCTGCGATAAATGCGGGTGCGCCGATGATAAAGCCGCGGAGGTAGTCCTTGGTAAGATTAAACACGGTGTTATCGGGTGAGGGCTTGCCTGCGCCGAGCAGGGTACAGATAGGGTCTGTAAAGCCCAGGACGGCGATCATACCAACAACGGATATTGCGACTGCCAGCACCACCGAGACGGTGAAGCAGGCGTTTGTGCCTTCTTTATCGCCCGTACCCATAGTTTTGCCGCACATTACCTGCACGCCTGCGGATATAAGGCTGCCAAAGGCTGCAAAAACCAGCAGGATAGGTGTTGAGAGTCCGTAGGCGGTCATTGAATCGACACCGAGAAATCTGCCTATCATAATGCTGTCGATAAGCATACACAGTGTTACAGTCATTGCAGAGAGTATTTGCGTTACAAGCATCTGCTTGAAGAGTTTTCTGATCATTTTTGATTATCCTTTGCTAATAGTATCCCCATTATCTATATTCAATAAAATTATAACAGATTATTGCTCCAAAGTCAATTAAATTACAGCACAATAGATAAAAAAGAAAGTCCGCCCGGGCGAACTTTCCGTTAAAACATAAATATTTTTCAGATATTCACACGTTCTTTATCACGCAGATATCTATTTTGCCGTGAAGCACGCCCACGCGCACATCATCTGCAATATTTGCGATGATGGACTTTTCGAGCTCGTCCCAGTCCTCGCTGTAGGTCTGCTGTGTATCGCTTGAACGGAATGCGTCCTTATACGCCTCCAGCGACCAGATAGTTGACTCGTCATAGTCCGCAAGACCTCTGCTCCACACACCGTATGTGTCATAAGCGGAAGTGTTCTCGTTGCTGCCAAGAAGTGTTTCTATCGCTACGCCTATCTTGCCCAGAATGCCCTTTGCCGCTGCATTCTTGCCGGATTTGGACACGGAAAGTATCTTATCTACGCTGTATTCGCGCGTTTTGTCAATAGTGACATTAAGGTGGAGCTCAAGCTGCTTTTCTTTTATTTCTATCCAGAATTTTCCCGAGCCGTAGCCAAGCAGCTGCGGGAGCATACAGATAAGCTCCTCTGCGAGCAGCCGTATACGCATAACAGCTTTTTCGTCAAGTCCCATCTGAAGTGCGGCAAGCTCTGCCTGACGCGGTATGAACAGGTGGTCCTCGTCGGGATTTTTCAGGATATACTCACTTGAAACCATTGTGTTTCCTCCAAACACCGATTTTGTATATGCTCTTTACTTGATGTTGAGTATCTGAGCAAATCCTGTGATGGAGAATATTTCCATTATATCGTCGCCGATGTTGATAAGCTCAAATGTGCCCTTCTTTTTAGTCATAAGCTTATGTGTGCTCAAAAGCACGCGCAGACCTGCGGATGAGATGTACACCAGCTTTTCACAGTCAAGCACGAGAGTATCGGTATCCTCGGCGGCTGCATTGACAGCCTTTTCAAGCTCGGGAGCGGTAACGGTATCGACTCTGCCTTCTACCTGAAGAGTTGTTTTACCTTTGTTTGTTATCTTATTAACGGTCATGGTTTATTCCTTCTTTCCATTATTATAGTTATTATTTCAGGCGGCGGGTGCCGCTGATTTTTTCACAAACTATGCTTTTAATAATTATAACTCAAACGCGCATTAAAAACAACAAGAAAATGCGTGCATTCACAAAAATGTTACAATTGCACAGAGAAATGCGAAAAAAAGCGGCGCGGTATAAGCAATTGTGCTAAATGGCAGCCGCGGTGATTTGTGCAAGTCTACAAAAAACAGATCGGCTCGGGTGGGGACGATGGCTGCACTTTGGTATTGCGGCATACATTTTACAAGTTTCTATATCTGATATGATAATATAAGGCGGTGCGCAGTGCGCCGTCTTTTTTTGCCACAGCTTAAACGTTTTCTGTAGCTTATACTACAGATAGTAAAGAAAGTGTAGTATATGCTACACCTTGCAGGAATACTGTCTATTGAATATATCTATGCGCAATGGTATTATAATTACAGTAAAGCAAGGGTGATGCGAATGAGAGGTTCACCCAATAATCTGTGAAGGATGTGGTATAATGGAAGAGATAATACTTACAAGAGGGGTGGGCAGGCGCAAGAGCAGCGAGGAGAAAACACGCCGGATCGTAAGATTTGCAATGTTCGTTGCGGTCTTTTTAGCGGTCGGGATACTCTCGAACATAATCTATGCGACTGTCATCAAGCAGAACAGAAACAGTTTTTTCACGGTCAAGGAAGTCGGCATAGAGCTTATAGCTGCGGTGACGATAGGCTACCTTATATTTGTACACAGGTGGAAGAAAAACAAACAATGAATTGGTTAATCTATTTACATACTATAAAATAATATGTTAACGGGACTTTACAAATAAAAGAAAGTGTGCTATAATAATATTGTGAAGAAGAAAAAAGGAAATAATAAAACAAATACAAATAAACAAACATGGAGGTTTTATTATGATCATGAACAAAGAAAACAAAACATTGAACCTGGCATTCCGTATTTGCCTGATACTGACCTGGTTGATGAGCAACATCAGTGTGGTCGCGCTGTTGAGCGGATTTAAGAACATCGAGACAGATGGCTTGGACAAGGATAATATCGCGGAGAGAATACTCAAGATAATCGGTGATATCGGAAGCAAGACAACATTTTTCTATATAACATTCGGTATGGTGATCGCCTGCGCGGTACTTGCAGTTGTAACAAGATACAAGACAAAGCTTGTTTCTTACATCTTCAGACTTCTTTCCCTTCTGTTCGTAATTATGTCAATGGCCTCGGGCTTTGAGTACCTCAGCGCTGTAAACTCCTGCAAAGGAATTACCGGCGTTGCAGCAAACGGCACAAGCACGGAAGCTGTTACACAGGCTCTTGCATCATCAAGCTTCAGCGGAAACGCTGCAGAGACCGCAAAGATGCTCACAAACAAGGACGCAGTAGGCAACGCTCTGGCGGCATACATTCTGCCTATCATCGTACTGTTCATTCTTACGATTACAACTATCCACTGCCTCGTTAAGAAGAGCGACCCTAACAAGAAGGGCAGCAGCGAGGAATAATTCTTAAAAATGTCGGAGCTGATGCTTCTGACAAAGGCACACATACAGATAAAAACGCTTAACACATACGCTTAACACATATAGTTGTCCTGATATTTCTTGTGACAACGATATACAATAAATGAGATTTCAAGTTAACTTTGTGTTTGTGTTTGTTTTCGCCAAGCCGCCGCCTGCACATTTTGCAGGCGGTGGTTTTGGCGGTTATAAAGGAGGCAGGATATGGGCAGCAAGGGAACAGCTATGGATCCGTCGGGATTTGTGGTGTTGGCAGATCACGTTCCTGCGATAGTGCAGGAGATACGGTACTATTCGACATATAATTTCCTCGGGGAGCGCGTTGACGGCTACGAGGAGCCGTGTGCGATCGCGACGATAGAGGCTGCACGGGCGCTGAAATCGGTGAGCAACGAGCTGTATGTGCAGGGGTACAGGCTGAAGGTCTTTGATGCGTACCGCCCTGTGTGCGCGGTAAAGCAGTTCGTTATATGGGGACTGGAGGACACGGACATTCGTATGAAGCCGTATTTTTACCCCGAGCTTGAAAAGCAGGATCTGTTCATAAAGGGCTACATCGCGGGAAGATCGAGCCACAGCAGAGGCAGCGCGGTCGATGTTACGCTGTTTGATATGAAAACAGGCAAAGAGGTCGATATGGGAAGCCCGTTTGACTTGTTCAGCAAGGTGTCTCACCCTGATTGCAGGGATATAACAGACGAACAGTACGAAAACAGAATGACGCTGCAAAAGGCGATGATACGCGGCGGATTTGAGCCGATAGACTGTGAGTGGTGGCATTTCAAGCTAAAGGACGAGCCGTATCCCGACAGGTATTTTGAATTTCCTGTATCGGCATCGTATCTTAAAAGGTAATGATTAAGAATAAGAATTGTATATATTGAGGTAATGGTATGAAACAAAGATCGATCGCAAAGAAAATGACAGCGTTTTGTGCAGCTGTTGTACTGACAGCGACAAGCGCGGGCGCGGCATTTGGTGCATACGCCAAGGACGACCTTGAGCTGCCGATCGTGCCTGTAACGCAGCAGGACGCGCTGCCGTCAAAATTCGACCTGAGAAACGTGAACGGAAAGAACTATGTTACGCCTGTAAAGATGCAAAACCCTTTCGGCACCTGCTGGGCTTTTGCGACAGCTGCTGCGGCGGAGACTTCATATCTTTATATAAATGATATGGGAGTTGCTGCGGGACAGGTGAACGACAAAGCCGATTTCTCGGAAAAGTATCTGGCGTATTTTGCGTATCAGCCGATAACAAAGGAAGATGTTTCGGGCAGCCGTATACCTGCATCGCAGGTCGGTGAGGGCGTGTATGTTTCAGACAACGCAGCGGAAGTGCTCAATAAGCTGGGCAAGCAGAGCACGGGCGCTGATGTGCTTGCACGTTTCGGCGGACCTGTCGGAGAGAATGACAAGGTCGGCGATGAGACTCCGTTTGCTTATATGGGCAAAAACAAGTGGGTCACCAACGAGCAGGACCCGAGCGAAGCGCAGCTGAAGGCTATGAAGGGCGAGCTGATGGCCAACTATATTGAGGCTATGTCGACCTTCTCGGATATGAGCGAGGATGAGCTTACTGAAAAGTTCAATACCGACTGGAAGGATCCGCAGAAGAGGGCGGATATCATCAAGAATTACGGCAATATGAGCGGCGTAAACTCGTATGCGGCATATGATGACTGGTCTATACCTGTGGATGCGCAGCACCGCCTTGCGCCCAAGATCGCGGACGTAAAGCAGTATAAGGTGTTTGATCCGATAAATATCAACTCGGAAAAGCCGGGTGAGGAGTATGAGTTCAGCAAGGAAAAGCTTGATGCGGTCAAGAAGGAGATAGCATCGGGTCACGCGCTGGTATCGGTAGTTCTGGGAGATTCTCTCGGCGGCGGTCAGGATACAGCGGGCGGCGATGACGATGATGATATATTCTCGCTCCTTGGCGATGCTTATGATGATATGTTCGACGATACGGAGGAAGATCCTTCGGACAGTCAGAAGAGCTATCTCAACACGACTACCTGGGCACAGTATGTGAATGAGGCTGCTGAAGCGGATCACGCGGTGACTATCGTGGGATACGATGATAATTATGCAAAAGAAAACTTCGCAAGACAGGGCGAGGACGGTGAGGAAGACCCGGATACTATCCCTCCGGAAAACGGCGCTTTCATAGTAAAGAACAGCTGGGGCGCTGTTACGCCCGAAGATGAGGCGGCTGCGAAGATCGGCGAGGACGGCGAAAAGATATACAGCCGTATCGGCGCTAACGATTTCGGTATAGACAAGAGCGGTTACTATTACATATCGTACTACGATCAGAGCCTTGACGGCTTTGTAAGTGTAGATCTTTACAAGAACGGCGAGAAGCACGCGAAGAATGCAAATCAGTACGATCTGATGACGAGCGACGGTGTTATGCCTGTTGCTTCGCAGGGCAAGGACGACAAGATGTCTGCGGCGAGCGTGTTCACCTCACAGCAGGACGAGGCGCTTGAGGAGATCTCCGTTTACGCACCTGTGGAAAAGACCGAGGCAAAATACAGCATCTACAAGAACTTTAAGGGCAGCGACCCGACAACGGGCGAACTGCTCACAAGCGGCTCAAAGAAGTTCGATACGGCAGGCTATTACAGATTTGCGCTTGACAAGGCGTATGATCTGAAAAAGGGCGACAAGTACGCTGTGGTATTTGAGCTTAGCTGCGAGCTGGAAACAGACGGCGAAATGCAGACTCGCTATGTTGTGCCTGCGCCGATATCTGTCAGCGGAGGAACGAGCGTTGTGAACAAGGGCGAGAACCTGTTGTTCAAAAACGGCCAGTGGTCGGATTATTCGGCAGAGCTTGACGATATCAAGCAGAATATATACGATGGTCTGACAAAGCTTTTGCCTGAAGGAATGGCTGCAATGAGGCTTCCGCATGGCAAGGATTCTGTGACGGCGGACAATGCTGCTATAAGGGCATACACGACCCCTGCGCCGCAGATATTGAGATTTGCGGGCAGCAACAGATTTGAAACTGCGGCGAAGATATCGCAGGAAAGCAAGCTGTTTGACAGCGCGGACACGGTGGTCATCGCAAACGGTATGGACTATGCTGATGCACTTGCAGGTGTTACGCTTGCGGCAAAGCTGAAGGCTCCCATACTTCTGACAAGGACAGACAAGCTTTCGGGTGAAACTGCCGCAGAGATAGACAGGCTCAAGGTGAAAAAAGCGGTGATACTCGGCGGCACGAACGCTGTCAGCGAGGACGTTGAAAAGGCGCTCAAGGACAAGGGAGTTTCCGTGGAGAGAGTTTTCGGCAAGACGAGATATTCAACCGCTGTACAGATAGCAAACAAGCTCAATGAAGAGCCCGAAGATGTTTTCCTTGCATACGGACTTGACTTTGCAGATGCACTTTCCGCAAGCGCGGCGGCTGCTGTAAAGGGTGCGCCGATAGTTTACATTAACAAGAACGGTGCTCTGAACGCTGATACAAAGGCTTATCTTGAAAGCATCAAGGGAAAATTGAAGAACGCCTACGTTATCGGCGGCAGCGCAGTTGTTTCGGACGATGTGATGAATCAGGCTGCGCAGGCGCTTGGCATCGAAAAGGCTGAAAGGATCAGCGGTGCAAACAGATATGCGACAGGCGCTGCGGTAAACGAAAAGTTCGGTGATGTCCTCACGGGCGAAGTGGTCTGCGCTGCGACGGGTACGGATTTCCCTGATGCACTTGCAGGCGGCGTTTATGCGGCAATGAACAAGGCTGCACTTGTACTTGTCAACGGCAAGGCGGCTGTACCGACTTTAACGGCGGAGCAGAAGGATTATCTTTATTCAAAGAATGCGGGCACTATCGCCGTATTCGGCGGCATAGGCGCAGTAAGTGACGACTATGCACGCGCTGTAAAGGCAGCTATGCAAGCAATGTGACAGGCTGCGCAAAAGCATAAAAAAGACCTGACATTTCCAAACGGAAGTGTCAGGTTATTTTTTTGGTGTTGCCTTAAAGCTCGGTTATTTTTATTTTGCAAAGCTCTTTGCCGTCATACTTGACGGTCACGCTGTCGCCGACGGCGATATCAGGCCGTTCGATATCTATCATGATAGAGAACTGCTCGGTCTTGTTTGCCTCGCACTCGGTAAGGCCGCCGAGCAGGGGGATATCCTCTGTGCCGTTTCGCAGCAGGGCAAACTTGCCGACATCAAATTGAGCGGGCTTTGATGCCGGGTTTTTTATTGTGAGCATAAAGTTGTAATCGCTGTTCTGAACGTGAACGATCTTGATATTGCTGACCGTCATGCCCGACAGCTTGAATGTGCCGTCATCGGTTTTATCGCATGATACGGCAAATATGAGCATCAGCACGCATAAGATGACTGCTGACAGCAGTTTGTAAGCTTTTTGCATAAGTGCACCTTTTTTGCATCGTTTATTTTAATTTCAGACTTGCAAGGATATCTTTTACATCGCTTTCGTCAATTGATACCGTTTCGCCGCCTTTGTCAAGCGAGAATTTGCACACCCACAGTCCGCTGCCTTCTTTTGCGGTGAGGCAAGCCTCTTTCTTCCCGAAAAGTGAGTAGGTGTAGCCTTCCCAGGTCCTGTCGCCTGCGCTTATGGACGATACGTCCTTGGCATCTTTATAAAAGCCCTTTTCGTCCTTGTACTGTGACGGGTCGGAGAAGTAGGATATGAGCAAGCCCGGGCAGCTGTTGGCATCTGCACCGCCTTTGAGGACATAGACCTGGTCTTCTTTTTCCTTGCCGTCGACTTTGCGCTTTGTTATCTCCCAGTCACTTGATGACTTGACAGAGAAAACGCTTGTTTCAAGCTCGTTATCTCCGCAGGAAACGAGCGCTGTACAGGACAGCACGACGATGAGCATCAGTGCGATGAGTTTTGTGAGTTTCATTTTTCTTTCCCCTTTTTGTTTTTTATTGTTTTGTTTTAAGACTCGAAAGTACGGTCTTTACGTCCTGTTCGTTGAGGTCGATGCGATACTCTCCGTGTTCAAGCACGAACATCGCCACCCACAGCGAGCCGCCCTCTTTAAGCGTTATGCACGCGCCCGGGTAGCCCGAGCTTGTATAGGTAAAGCCCTCCCACGTTGTGCCGTTGACATCGGCGGTAGTCTTTTGCGAATCGCTGTACATCGACTCGGCGCTGACGAATTTATCGGCATCCTGATAATAGCTTATCCATATATAAGGATATTTCATTACATCGTCGGCAGACTTTCCGTTCTTTATCACATACACCTGATTGGGATTTGTTTTGCCGTCATATTCCTTCAAGGTATCGGGAGCAGGTGCGGCGCACCAGCCCTGCGGCGCTGAAACGGTGAACACCCCTGTATCGTAGGCTGTGGGGCTGCTTTGTGATGCGCCGCTTTGTGCGGTGCTGCTTTGTGATGCTTTGCCGCACGAGGTGAGCGAAGCAGCGGTTATCACAGCTGAAAGTATCACTGCTGCGAGTTTGCGCATTGACATACGGCATTGCCCTCCTATGTTAATATTACTAACAATATACCATACTTTTCATTAAATTGCAAGCATTAAAAAGTTTTTTTCAAAAACCCCTTGACAAATCAAATTATATTTGATACAATATAGTTGCAAGAAACAAAACGTTACAAAACCTAAGGAGGACACCGAGATGAACATTTACGATTACAGTGTTCCCAGGCCGGACGGCAGTGAGCTCAAGCTTTCGGAGTACAAGGGCAGGGTGATGATCATTGTCAACACTGCGACAGGCTGCGGGTTTACTCCGCACTACGAGCCGCTTGAAAAGATGTACGAGGCTTATCACGAAAAGGGACTGGAGATAATCGATATACCGTGCAATCAATTCGCGGGGCAGACTCCGGGGACTGATGAGGAGATACACCGGTTCTGCACGCTCAAGTACAACACGAAGTTCCCACAGATGAAAAAGTCTGACGTGAACGGCGAGAACGCTCTGCCGCTGTACGGTTACCTTAAATCGCAGCAGGGCTTTGAGGGATTTGGCAGCGGTGTCAAGGCTATGGCGATGAAGGTCGCTGCAAAGGCAAAGGACAAGGACTACAAGAACAATCCCGATATAAAGTGGAACTTCACAAAATTTATTGTTGACAGGGACGGCAGGGTAGTAAAGCGTTTTGAGCCGACTGCTGATATGAAGGCGGTCGCGGAGTATATTAAAAAACTTATGTGAGATGATAAAGATGAAAGATCAAAAATACGAACAGCTCAAGCTTGAAAACCAGATCTGCTTTCCGCTGTACGCTTGCGCGCGGCAGGTGGTGAACAGCTACACGCCGCTGCTGAAGCCGCTGGGGCTGACGTACACGCAGTACATTGTGCTGATGGTGCTGTGGGAGAGCGACGGGATAACTGTCGGTGAGATAGGCAGGCGGCTTTTTCTTGACAACGGCACGCTGACTCCGCTGCTGAAAAAGCTGGAAAAGCTGGGTCTTATCGAGCGCAGACGATGCAGGGACGATGAGCGTGTGGTGAAGATCTCGCTTACTGATGACGGCTGGCAGATGCGCGAGGCTGCAAAGGATATACCGATGCAGATAGCAGGCAGCTGTTCGGCACTTGGCGAGCAGGACGCAAGGACGCTGTACACGCTGCTTTACAGGCTGCTCGGTGATTTTGAAGGGAAGGTGTAAATCATGAGTATCAGACTTAACGAGGACAAGGAAGTTGTGAATGCGATCAGGGAGGGACTTGCCAAAAAGGGTGGCTACTGCCCGTGCAGGCTCGAAAAAACTCCCGACACAAAGTGTATGTGCAAGGAGTTCAGAGATCAGATAGCCGATCCCGATTACGAGGGCTTTTGCCACTGTATGCTGTATTATAAATCAAAGGATTGAAGAAAGGTGGAATTACTATGGCAGTTATAAATCTGACGGAGCTTAATTTTGAGGACGAGGTAATGCGCTCGGACAAGCCCGTGCTTATCGACTTTTTCGCTAACTGGTGCGGCCCGTGCAGAATGGTCTCTCCGCTGGTCGATGAGATAGCTGACGAGAGAGATGATGTCAAGGTGTGCAAGGTGGACGTTGACGATCAGGGCGAGCTGGCTGCGCACTTCGGCGTGTCAAGCATACCTATGCTCGTTGTGATGAAAAACGGTAAGATCACTGCGCAGAATGTCGGCGCGATACCGAAACCTGCTATACTTGAAATGATCGACAAATAGGACTTTGTCGGGGTATGCGTGTCGAGCAGCTGGGGGAAACCCTTTTGGAGAAGGGTTCTCCCCCAGACCCCCTTCCTAAACCTTTTAATGACTTTTCAGCAACGGGAGGCAAAGCTCCCGTCACTGAAAAGTGTTAGAGAGTTCAG
>Ga0256404_1004216_pt1 | contig 27522 bp, 21 predicted proteins | sample RumenRJG_01DNA_FD_185990 | JGI IMG/M metagenome (GOLD analysis project Ga0256404, IMG submission 185990) | Bovine rumen microbial communities from Lethbridge, Alberta, Canada - RJG_01 | ecosystem: Host-associated > Mammals > Digestive system > Stomach > Rumen | place: Canada: Alberta | collected...
TGCTTGTTTATTTTTGCAACACTAAGATAAGTGAATTCTTCGACATGGCAAAATCCTGGGCAACTTTTTGTTGCTCAGGTACTTAAAAAGTTATATTTGTAATAGTGTTGCGGAATTAAGGTCATTCACAATTAGTTCCATTATTGCAGGGAATAAAAGTCTTATCAATTAGTAAGGCCGCATTGGCAGATACAACCTTTTCTTGGCCGCAAAAAAAGGATGAGCAACAGAAGATTGGCGAGTTCTTCCAGCAGTTGGATGAACTAATTGGTGCGAAGGAAAAAGAGTTGGAGAAACTACGCCAGATGAAGCAGGCGTTGCTGGACAAGATGTTCCCGAGTAATGAAGAAATTGCCCCCCCCATTCGATTTAAGGGCTTTACAGAACCGTGGGAACGAAAGAGATTAGGAAACTTATGCAAAATTAATCCAAATGAAGAACCGCTTATGGGTCAATTCTATTATATCGATTTAGAATCTGTGGAAAAGGGTGTATTGAAGAAGCAACGACTTCTGACAGCATCTGATGCACCAAGCAGAGCACAAAGAGTTCTAAAGAAAGATGATGTCCTGTTTCAAACAGTGCGTCCTTATCAGCGTAACAACTATTATTTCGATAAAGACTCTTCAAGACAATGGGTTGCTTCAACAGGATATGCTGTATTAAGATCAAAAACATATCCATATTTCCTCTTTACGATATTAGAAACAGAAACATTTAATAAGGAAGTTATAAACCGATGTACAGGTACTACTTATCCAGCGATTACTCCATCGGATATAGGAAAAATTGAAGTTGCCTTTTGCACATTTCCCGAGCAGCAGATGATTGGTGACTTCTTCCGCTCCCAGGACGAAGCCATCAACAGCTCGAAAGAAGAAATCGCAAAGTTAAGAACCCTAAAGCAAGCCTGCCTACAGCAGATGTTTGCTTGAAAGAAAATAAAACAAGCCTATGGCATTCAATAACGAAGAGAAGTTTGAGAACGCATTAATAGAAATGCTGTCGAAAAAGGGATGGGAGAAAGAAGTGCTCCGTCACCCCACAGAGAAGGATCTGCTCAAGAACTGGGCCAACATCCTATTCGACAACAACAATACTATTGACCGCTTAAACGGCCAGCGACTGACTGAGGGCGAGATGCAGCAGTTGATGGACCAGATAAGCACGTTGCGTACACCGCAGATGCTTAACGGCTTTATCAACGGACGCACGGTGAGCGTGAAACGCGACAATCCTGCCGACACGCTGCATATGGGAAAAGAGATTACGCTAAAAATCTTCGACCCGCATGAGATAGCGGCCGGTCAGAGCCGCTATCAGATTGTGAAGCAGCCGCACTTTTCGTCATCTTCACCCTTGTTGCAGCAGCGACGCGGCGACCTCATGCTGCTAATCAACGGTATGCCTGTTATTCACATAGAACTGAAGAAGAGCGGCATACCCGTGAGTCAGGCCTATAACCAGATAGAGAAATACTCGCGTGAAGGAATCTTCTCCGGACTGTTCCAGTTGATACAAATTTTCGTGGCTATGAATCCTGAAGAGACAGTCTATTTTGCCAATCCCGGCCCTGATGGGCGATTCAACAAAGACTTCTATTTCCACTGGGCCGACTTCAATAATGTGCCACAGAACGACTGGAAAGACATAGCCACCTATCTGCTCTCTATTCCAATGGCCCACCAACTGATAGGCTACTACACCATTGCCGACCGTACCGACGGTGTGCTAAAGGTGTTACGTTCTTACCAGTATTTCGCCGTTCGAGCTATCTATGACCGTGTAGCCAAGCACCGCGATTGGCACGACACTGACCACCAATTAGGTGGCTACATCTGGCATACCACTGGCAGTGGCAAGACCATGTCGAGTTTCAAAGCCGCACAACTGATAGCCGACAGTGGCAATGCCGACAAAGTCATTTTCGTGATTGACCGGATAGAGTTAGGTACTCAGTCGGCTCGCGAATATCGAAACTTCTCACAAGAGGACGAGGCCATACAGGAAACGGAGGACACGCAGGCACTGATAGCCAAGATGAAGTCGCCCAACGTCAGCGACACCCTCATAGTGTCATCCATCCAGAAACTTGGCATCATTGCCGAGGACGGAATCCGACAGGCCGACCTGAAGAAGATCCGCGAGAAGCGCATCGTGTTCATTGTTGACGAGTGTCACCGCTCCACTTTCGGTGACTCCTTCCGCGACATCAAGGCGACATTCCCTACCGCCATGTTCTTCGGTTTCACTGGTACGCCCATACAGGACGAGAATCGCAGACAGCAGAGTACCACAACCGACATCTTCGGTGACGAACTTCACCGCTACAGTATTGCCGACGGCATACGCGATGGTAATGTGCTGGGGTTTGACCCCTACAAGGTGATGACCTATAAGGACAAAGACTTGAAAACACAGGTAGCATTGAACTGTGCTGGTGCAAACAGCGTTGAAGAGGTGATGCAGGACGAGGAGAAAACCCGCATCTTCAACCGCATTATGGGCTTGCCAATGGCTGGTCACTATGGCGAAGAAGGCATGTGGATAAGCGGCATCGAGGACATGGTGCCTGCCACGCAGTACTTAACAGAAGAACACATGAACGCTGTGGTAGATGACATATTGGAAGGATGGCTTGTTTTGAGTAAAAACCATAAGTTTCATGCCATCTTTACCGTTCCCAGCATACCGCAAGCCATCAAGTACTATCGGATATTCAAAGAGCGTGCTACCAACCTGAAGGTAACAGCTCTGTTCGACCCATCGTTGCCCAACGACAACCCCGACAAGACAATATTCAAAGAGAATGCACTTGCAGAGATTATCAGCGATTATAAAGAAATGTTCGGACAGAGCTATACTATCGCTGAACATGCCAAGTTCAAAAAAGACTTGTCGAATCGATTGGCGCACAAAAAACCCTATATCGGACTGGAACAACCAGCTAACCGTGACAAAAGGCTCGACCTGCTGATAGTGGTATCGCAAATGTTGACGGGATTTGACTCGAAGTGGGTGAATACGCTTTATATAGACAAGGTGATAGAGTACGAGGAACTGATACAAGCTTTTTCGCGTACCAACCGTTTGTATAGCCGAGATGAAAAACCTTTCGGAGTCATCAAGTATTACAGTCATCCGCATACAATGGAATATCTCATAAAAGAGGCTGTGCGGTTGTACTCAGGCGACAAGCCACTGGGACTATTCGTCAGCAAGCTGGACGTGAATCTTGGCGGCATGAACCAGAAGTATCGTGAGATTGCGTTACTATTTGAACAAGCAGGCATTGAGAACTTTGCCAAACTGCCAGAGGCTACCGCACTCAGAGGGCGGTTTGCCGTACTTTTCCGTGAATACAACCAATACCTCGACGCAGCTAAAGTGCAAGGCTTCAATTGGGGGAAACTGACCTACCTCTGTCCCAATGGCGAAGAGGTGACGGTGAACCACGATGAGCGCACATACAATACCCTGGTGCAGAGATACAAGGAACTGTTCGGTAGCGGTGGTGGAGGTGGCGGCGGTAATCCGCAGGACGAAGAGCCACCATACGACCTTGACCCGCATTTGTCGGAAATAGACACGGGGAAGATTGATGCCGACTACATGAACCACAACTTCGAGAGGTATCGCAAAGCACTTGAACAGCCGAACGTGACCGAAGATGAGCTGCAACAGCTCTTGAACGACCTGTCAGCCTCGTTTGCATCTCTGCCGCAGGAGGAACAGCGGTATGCGGAGATATTCTTGCACGATGTACAGAGTGCCAATATCACGTTAGAACCCGGCAAGACCTTCCGCGATTATATCACCGAATATATGACTACTGAGCAAGACCACCGCATTAGCCAGTTGGTGAGCATTTTAGGAGTGGACGGGGAACAGCTAAAGGCCATGCTCAACCTACAGATGACTGAGCAAAATCTGAACGAGTTCAACCGTTTCTCTCGTCTGAAGGAGTCTGTGGATGCCGTAAAGGCTAAAGCTTACTTCGAAGCAAAGACAGGACAGAAGATGTCGGTATTTAAAGTGAATATCGAAATGAACAACCTGCTAAAACGATTCCTATTGGAAGGCGGTTTTGACATCGAAGTGAATAGCGACGAGAAGGAATCGTCAGCACAGGAAGTTAAATTGGGCGTACTGACAGACATCCGCAAGGATGCAAGTGTGAAATTGTTGGTAGACAATATGATGACTCTCGACGTGGGTACTTCCATCCTCCAGATTGTAGCAACTTGCCAACAGGAATTTGGAATGAAATACCCTGCCATGATCAAGCAACCAAAGGCATGGCTTCACTTGATAGACAATTATGTAAAAGAAAAAACCACAAGATACGACCTGCAGCCAGAGGAAACCTTCTACTGGATGGCTGCGGAATCTTCGGAAGAAGAGAAAGATGAAAAGCAAATGAAGACATTATCGGTACAACAGCCCTGGGCTTCGCTTATCTGTAGCGGTGTGAAGGACATCGAAAATCGTACTTGGCAGCCAAAGGCTGCTCCTGGACGCATCTTGATTCATGCCAGTGGGAAGAGTATTCCTAAGGACTATGACCTGAAGTATCTGATGCCCGAAGAAATATCTACTATCAGCAACCTTAGGAAGTTTGGTATCGTTCCTGAGTTTGAGGACATGCCCCTATCTGCAATCATTGGATACGTGGATGTGGTTGGATTTACGACCAATAGCGAATCTTTCTGGGCTGGAGAGGGACAGACGCACTGGCAGCTACAGAATGCATGGCTCTTTGATGAACCAATCACAGGTGTAAAGGGGAAGTTGGGTCTCTTCGACTATCCATTAGCCCCTGACAATCTGCCGTCAGCCCATCAGGTGACCGCCCACTTCCCAAAGATTGAGAATGATGAACTGGTCGTTCATATTGGCAAAAAGGGATGGCAGTGGCTGAATAGTAGTCCCGATGTCTTTACAATAGACTTGAACGACCCATATACGGTTGACAATGTATGTAATGAGGGTTCTTTCGAACTGAAGCCAGTAAAAAGTATCAGGTTCATTTATGGAGTCGAGGAAATGGCGTTTTATGTTGAGGAATTTGGATGGGATGCCTACCGAGACGCACAAGGCGAGGACTTGACCTATGGAGAAGACAAAACACTCTGGGCTTACGCAATATATCAGTTAGGCAAACGAATTAAATAGTACATCATGGACGGATGGGCAGAAACATATTACAGGACAGAGGAGGACTATGAGAACGGTCGTAATAAGGTGTTACCGTATGCTGTGAATTGCAAAGTGAAGGAGAAGATAGGTATTCTAACCAAAGCGTTGAAAAATGCAGGGTTTACCTATGCCGTCACTTCCACAGGTATCCCCAGCATGATGACATCATTTCTCATCAATATGGAATTCAAGAAATACGCCAAGATTCCCTATCCTGTTCATTATGGATGTGTCAATGACAGAGTCTATACAGTGGAGGAATTCCTTGACGAGGTTCTTCTCTCGCACTCTAATCAGTGAACTAAACTTCCAGTCTTTTCCTGCTTTTTCCGAAAAAGATGCGTAAATACGCAAATAATTCGGAAGTATGGATAGAATTGACAAAGGACACAGGGGACTGGTACCTATCTCGTAGCGATGGCTGATGTTTGATGGCTAATATATATCCCACACTCGCAAAAATGTGCGGGATTAAAGACTCCCGACCTGTAAAAAAATACATGATTATGTGCTATCCTACACCAAGCACTCATTTTCAACTGGTTAGAGACTTTTTGGCTAAAAAATATATAAAACGAATGTGATTTTGCGGGAAATTGTCGTATTTTTGTTAGTCATGGTATGCGTGAGGTGGTGGAGGCATACAAGAAACTCCTTTTTTGTGCTGAAAATCTGCAAAAAAGAGGCTAAAAGTTTGACTTTTGTCGAATCTTCTCGCGACTCAGCAAAAAAAATATAATTTTCTATGCATTCGCTGCTCGAAAATTTGGAAGTTATCAAATAAATGCCTATCTTTGCACCGTCAGAATAAAAGTTCTGGCTACGCCGCTGAGTGCGGGGAGTAAGGCTTTACAGATACTGCTCCATTTGAATAAAAAGGCTGCATCATGTATGGTGCGGCTTTTTTATTGCTCGTATTTTTTGCGGAACTGCCTATAGAACATCGGGCTTTGGGCTACGTATCTGTTTACAGAGATGGTCTTCTTTCCTTTGAACAAGAGTACTTCTACTGCATTGCGGTTCGCTTCGAAGTAGGCTTTGATGTCGGCAGCCAGCAGACGACCATTGTAGTCTGACGTGATATTGAGCAAGATACGATTGCTCTGGCCGATAGAGTCCAAAAGTTGCGTTCCCACAGACCCTTTGCCATAAACTGTCTTTAGATCGTACATCATGTATGCCCCTTTCTTTCTGAAAATGAAATCGGCAGTTCGACAGTTTCTTGGGTTAGGCAGAAGATATACGGTGTTACCATGTTCTACAGCTTTGTGGGCAGCATCCAACAAGGCATCGTAGTCGCCGTCATATTCGCCACCAACAGAATAGATTGCCGTCTCTCCTTTTACGAGAGTGAATCCTCCATACTGGGTAATCTTCTCCAATTGCTTGACGAATTGGATGCCAGATAAGGAGTGAAGTAATGACAACTCTATTGCTATATCTTCCATAATGCCTGCAAAGGTAACACTTTTTTCTGAAAAGTGCTAAAACATTTACGATTTTTGTGATAGTAGGAGAAGTGACTGACATACTGATGGCTGATGGAAGATAAAAAGTCGCTTGACTACGCAAACGCCTCTTCTACTACCATATTTGGATAAGCCACCTGCTCGTCGTAGATGAGGCTGATGCCAAGGGCATCCTCAAGTTTCGACAGCGTGTCGAGCGACATATTCTCCTTGCCCTTCAGTATCTTCGACACATACTGCTGCGTACAATCCATGCGTTCAGCGAGGACACCGGGGACTGGTACCTGTCTCGTAGCGATGGCTGATGTTTGATGGCTAATATATATCCCACACTCGCAAAAATGTGCGGGATTTTAGACTCCCGACCTGTAAAAAAATACATGATTATGTGCTATCCTACACCAAGCACTCATTTTCAACGGGTTAGAGACAAAATAACCGCCATTTATGCGCAATTATCCTACACCAAAAAATCTAAAAAAAATAGTCACTCGCGCTTACATTCTCGCTTTTTTTTCGTAACTTTGCACCACCGTATGCGAAGGCACGGCAATTAGGTATATGTAAACCCAGACAATGACTAACGTAAAGTCGAGTCAACGAGAATTAGAAATAAGTATATAGGGAGTCCGAACCGTCCGGACAAAAGTCCGAAACGTTCGGACAAAAGTTCGGACAGTTCGGACGAAGGCAAAGAGCCCCTCTCAGGACATCAAACAGCCCCTCTCAGAACTCCGAACAGCCTACGTTGGGAGTCAGGACGAACCAGAACAATCATTCAAATCATAGAAAAACATGAAAGGAATAATACAGATTTCGAAAGTGAAGACCCAGTACGGGCAGTTCGGAACGCCCGTCACCACTGATGTCGCCACCGTTTACGCGAAGTTAATCTCAGGCGACTATGCCGAGCGTGTGAATAAGATTGCGCTGAACGCCACGCTATCGGCCATCGACAGAGGCGATCGCCTTGGAACCATTGATGGCGTCGACGCGTTGCCTTACCTGCTCTTCTCGGCCACGTTCGGACGGGGAAGCGTAGACGAGGTGCGCACGAGAACACACCTGGTACTACTCAGCGTGAACTGTCCCGAGGGTCTGACACACATCGCCCAGCTGAAGGAGCGCGCGGCGCAACTGCCCTACACGCTACTGGCCTTTTCAGGCAGTTCGCAGAAAACACTGAAAATCGTGGTGCGCTGCCAGTATGGCGACGGTCAGCAGCCGCAGACCGTTGAGGATTACGGGCAGTTTCTCAGTGAGGCTCACCAGACGGCCTCGCGGCTCTACGAGGCACTGGCCGGCTGTCGGGTGACTCCCTCGGCCCCAACGGTATTGTCGGGCTGTCGCATGAGCAATGACCCGGAGGCCTATTTCAACCCTGAGGCCCAGACGGTGACTGTCGTCAGGGAGCAGGAACACAAGTCGCACGACGTCACGCTCACCAAAGAAGGCGATGTGGAGCACCGCTTTGCCCAGAAAGAAAACGAACGCATGAAGATGGAGTTCTATGCTTGCTTGGACAAAGCCTTCGAGAGCGCAACAGATGCCGAGGAGGTGGTGCAGGCGCTGGCCTACTACTGCCACAAGGCGCAGCTGCCGGAGGAGATGTGCGTGAACAACACCATGCTGCACTGGAGCAACATCGACGTGAGCGACGACATGAAACGCCGCATCTTCCGTACGGTCTATAAGAAGCAGTTTGCCGCAGGCAAGCCTGTGTCTCAGATGAACGAGAAGGAGCGTATCGCACGCTTCATCAAGGACTTCTTCGACCGCCGCTACCAACTGCGCTACAACGAGGTGAAGCAGCAGGAGGAGTTCAGGCTCAACAACGGGATGGACCTGGCGTGGCAACCGCTGACGCAGCGCGACCTGAAGCGCATCGCCTTCGAGGAGATGATGGAGGGCGGCTACGGCTGGTCGGTGGACATCGAGACTTACGTGCAGTCGACACTCGTCAAGTCGTACAACCCCATCATGGAGTTCCTGATGGCTGCCGAAAGTCATTACAATGCGAAGCGCGACTATATCGGTGAGCTGGCACGACGCGTTCCTACCGACTACGAGGATTGGGAACGTTTCTTCCACCGCTGGTTCCTGGCCATGGTGGCACAATGGATGGGCCGCAACCGCGACTTCGGCAATGCTATGGTGCCGATGCTCATAGGCAAGCAGGGCACGCACAAGACCACGTTCTGCAAACAACTGCTGCCCAGGGCCTTGCGCGAATACTACATGGACGACATCAAGATGGAGAACGCCGAGCAGGTGGAGCGCGTCTTGGGGCGAATGGCCCTCGTGAACATCGACGAGTACAACGCGAAGACCGAGCGCGAGCAAGCGAAAATCAAGCGGCTACTGACGGAGCGCGACGTGCAGGTGCGCCGCATGCGCAGCGACCAATACACGCTAACGAAGCGTCTCTGCTCGTTCATCGCCACCACCAACGACCCTCAACCGCTGTCCGGTGGCGACGGCACCCGCCGCTACCTGTGCGTGGAGCTCACGGGCACCATCGACACCGAGACTCCTATCGACTACCCGCGTCTCTATGCACAAGCCATCCACGAGATCCGCGAGGGGCAGCCATACCGGTTCTTCCCCGACGAGGAAGCGCTCATACAGGAGCATAACCGCTCGTACCAACAGCACACCTCGGCCGAAGATGTCCTACTTACCTATTTCGCCCCTGCTGAGAAGAAGACCACGCACTTCATGAAAGCCGTCGACATACAGAAGGTCCTCAGTCAGCACCTGCGCACCGACGACGTGCCCAGCATCAAGCTGCTCACCGTCACGCTGAAACGCTGTGGCTTCAGCAACGGGGCAATAGCAGGACAGCGAGGATGGTACGCAAAACCAAATGAGAAATGAGGAAAATTGTTGGTGTAGGATAATAGCGGATAAAATACGGATATTTTGCACGCAACTAACTGATAATCAGTATTTGGTGTAGGATAAGCGGATAAACAACAAACTTATAATGATATGGAAATAGAAAAGCAATTGGAAAAGAAGGTGCAACAGGGATTCGTCACCTGTTTCCACGACGACTGCCCCCAACACGAACACTGCCTTCGGTGGTTAGGCAGGGGCTATGCAGACACTACACCTTTGGTGATGACCTGCGTCAGCATGGTCAACCCCGACATTGGCGGTGAAGCCTGCCCCATGTACCGCCCAGACAGGAAGGTGCGCTTTGCATACGGCTTCATCGGTCTGCTCGAACAGTTGCCAAAGAAAATGGGCAACGACCTCATGGACAGGCTCATCGGTGAATGTAAGCGCACCTATGCCTACGAGCACAGGAATGGCAAGAGGCCTATCCCACCGCAGCTGCAACAGAAAATCATCAGTTATCTGCGCAACCAGGGCTGGGAGCAGCCCGTCGACTTCGACCGCTACTCGGAGGACTATTTGTGGTAAGAGTCGAAGGGTGCCGCACAGCTCAGCAACTAAAAAATAGTCGGATTGGCATTCACCAATCCGACTATTATCATTATTGTGTACGAGCGCAATTACTTCACCATCACCTTGCGGGTGGTGCCGTCGGCACGACGGACGATGTTCAGACCACGCTGGGTGGTGGGAAGGCGCATACCGTCGATGCTGTAGACGGCCTCGCTGCGAACGGTGCCGGCATTGTCAGTGACTTCCTCGATGCCGTCGCTCAGCGATGCAGCCTCAACACCCAGCACGTAGATGTCGTAGTAGCCTGCCTTCGAACCGCCATCGGCAATGCGGGTGCGCAGATAGACCTCGTCGGTACCGTTGTAGATGCGCAGGAACTTCTGATATAGACGCTGACCCTTGTTGAGGATGCAGCTATCGCCCATCTGGTTCCACTCGGTCTCCATAGCGTCGCCCTCGATGTCGCTACCTGTCTCGAACACGCACTTCGGACCGGTGCCACCGTTACCGTTGGAGATATAGGCAAGGACGGCGAAGGGACCCTTGAACTTCTGGGTACTGTAGATCATACCACTGAGGGGCTCGCCGGCATTAGCGTTCCACTCACTGATGTTGACATAGTAGTCGGTGGCAGGATACTGATCCTGCAGTTCAAACTCGTCGACAGTAGCGGGGTTGTAGGAGCTGCCGTCGCCCACGGTCTTACCCGGCTTGATGGTTACCTCGGTGCAGATGACCTGTCCGCGCGAACGGATGGCCCAGCCGGTACCGAAGTCGTACTTCTCCTCAGGACTCATAGGATAGACGTTGACCTCGTCGCCCGTCTCAGGATCGGTAGTGGTGGAGATAGGATCGGCCGTGGTGTCGTAGTAGGGATAGGCCGTCTTGGTCTTACCCCAGCTGAAGAAGTAGGCCACCTTCGAGTTAGAATCGCCGTTGGGCTTGTCCTCAGAGTCGAAGTAGTTCTGATAGTACTCCTGCTTGTTGGCATCCATGTGGGAGATCACCTCGGTGAAGACGATGGGCTTCTCGATGGTGACATCCTGCTGGGCGAGGTCAGAGGGCACGAGGGCCTGGCTGGCGGTGAAGGCCGAGATGGTCTTGTTGGTAACCAGCGTGATGGGGCCCGTGTACTTGGTAGACTTCGTGCTATCGTTCAGTGCCTCGTAGTTATAGAAGATGCTCACGTCGGGATTGCTGCAAGCCAGGGTGACGATGCTCTCGTTACCCTTCTGCTCGACATTGATGGTGGGAACGGGACCAGCCTCCTTCAGCTCTATGGCCACCTCGGCCACATCGCTGAGCAGATAGCCGTCGCCCTGGGCCACAGCCTTGACAACGGTGTTGGCAGCAGTGACGCTGAACGGCTCGGTGTAGCGGGTGCTGCTGGTGGTAGGCTCGCTACCGTCGGTGGTGTAGAAGATCTCGGCACTGGGCACGCCACTCTTGATGGTGACCAGCGTCTCCATGTTCTTGTAGCTCTGGGTAATCGTGGGCTTCGGAGCGGCAGTCACGTCGGCCTTCGAGTTAGCGAGGATAGACACGGCATTGTCCAACAGGCCGGGAGCCTTGTCGAAGGCAGGGATGTAGAGGTAGCCGTTGTGGCTCAGGTTGTGGGCGTGGATGGCAGTGCTCTCCGATGCCATGGCAGTAGCCAGCACCTGATCGTTGGCAAAGATGCCGGTGGGGCTCACGGTCTTATAGGAGGCAGCTGTCAGCTCCAGTCCTAAGATACCGTCAGCGTCGATGACATCCAGTCCGCGGAACAGGGCATGGGTTGCGGTCGTCGTCACGTTGGCAAAAGGAGTTCCCGAGTCAGCCGTAGTACCCAGGCCCCAAGCCTCGTAGAGTGCGGGGTTGAGGTTCAGCACGGGCATGAAGGGACGGATGTCCTTCAGCGAAGCGATGGCGTCGGCATTGTTGAGGTTGGGGCTCAGCACAAGGGCGCTGTAGTCCTTCAAGGCATCCAAGGTGAAGGCGGCAGTAGCTTCGACAGCCTCAGCCGTAAAGGCCTCGCTGGCCTTGATGACATTGAAGGCAGCCTCATCGCCGATGGTACCATTATAAATGTAGGCCACCTTCGACTTCTGGTCGGCAGTGCCTACCTCGATGCTGTAGAGGTGGCATCCGTTGGTGTTGTAGACCTGAATGTCGACAGTACCGTCGTCGTTGGTCGTAGCGCCCTCGGGCAGCGTCCAGTCCTCCCAGGTGTAGGAAGCCTGAGCGGTAGGCTTGAAAGCCTCGCCAATCTGGTTGGCATCGTCGGTGCAGGCACCGGCATAGAGGGCCACGCCACGGGCATCGGAAGGTTTGTGCGACTCAGCCACGATGGTGATCTTCTGACCGATGCGCACCTTCGGGATGATGAAGCAGTAGAGACGAGCCGAGGCACTCTTGGCGTTACCGCCACCGAGCCACAGGTACTGCGGACCGGCATAGTCGCCCAAAGCGGTAGGATAGTCAACGGCAAGAGCCAGCGAACGGCGCGAGGTATAGGCCGTGTTCCAGAGAAGGCCTGCCGTCTCGGCAATTACTGCACCGTTGGCAGCGAGTTCGCCATCAATGACGTTGTCGCCATAAGACCAGAAGCAGACGTTGCCACCAGGGGTCGTGGCACCATCGGTATTCTTCTCAATGTCCGACCAGCTGCCACCCAGCTGGCCTTTTGTAGCTTCCTCAACGAGGTTGGCCACGGTTGTAGGACTCCAGCTAGAGAAGTCCCACTTACGATAGCCCTGTGCCTGTGCCAACGAAGCCACAAGCACGAAGAGCATGCTTAGCGTAAAGAATTTTTTCATTTAGTTTGAAATTTTAGTTAATAATATTGTGGTTACTTAAAGTTCTTCAGTTCATAGAGGGCAGGCAGAGCGCGTCCCGTTTCGTTGTCGAACAGGCCCGCGTTGTACCAACCGTTTTTCAGGTTACCCGTGCAGCCCTTCGCATTGGCCTCGGGATACCACCAGGAGAGTCCGTTGACCTGCGGGTGTTTCTTCAGCATAGTGATGAGGTCGGCAGTGTACTTCCGCTGACCTTCAGTGCTATAGGCATAGGTGCCTGAATAGTCGTAGGTCTCGCCGTTCACTGCCCACTTCGAGGGATAGCCCGTCTCTACAAGTTGAATGGTCTTGCCCGGGAAGTTCCGCTCAAGCTGCGTCAGTCCGTTGTCGAGTTTCGAGAGCGGACCCTTGAAATAGGGATAGTACGACACGCCGATGATGTCGTAGTCGATGGCGTTGTCCTTGATACGGTTGTAGAAGGCCACGTCGAGCGTGGGGTTGTTGGCACATTGCTCCGTATGGATGATGATCTTGGCCTTAGGACATACCTCGCGACAGGCCTTGCCAGCATACTTCAGATATTTGGCCAAGTTGTCCCAATGCGTGTCCTTATAGGCCGTCCATGCACTGTTGGCCTCCAACTTGCCGCTGAAGTTCTGCAAGTCGACAAACTGTCCGTTGGCATCACGATAGCCCCAATGCATGCCGAAGCTGATCTCGTTGCCCGTCTGGATAAAGTCGGGCGTGGCACCTGCTGCCACCAGCTCCTCAAGACAGTTCTTGGTGTACTTATAGAATGTGTCCTCGGGATACCAGCTGTAAACCGCCCACGACGCAGGAGCCGTCTGCTGTCCCGGATCGGCCCACGTGTCGCTGTAATGGAAGTCGAGCATGAAGAGCAGCCCGGCATCCTTGATACGCTTGCCCAGCTTCTTCACATAGTCAAGATCCTGGCACACGCCCTTGTCGGAATCCTGCGAAGGGTCGACAAACAGTCGTACACGCATCGTGTTCCAACCCTGTTCCTTCAGGAAGTCGAGCACGCTGGCAATCGTCTTGCCATTGAGGTCGGCATAGGCAGCATGCTGCTGCTCGTAGGCGGTGAGCATCGAGATGTCGCCACCCACGAAGCGGGTCTCGGTAACGTCGGGACCGGAAGGTGTGGTAGAGGTGGTGTCGGGTTGTTCAGGCGACGTCGTTGTGGAATCGCTCGGCTCAGGTTTCTCGGTAGGTTCCGGAACGGGTACAGGGTCGTCGTCGCTGCCACATGCCGTGAGAGCGAACAGTCCCATGAACATAGCCATAAGGTAGTGTCTGGTAGTCATATTCTATTGCTTTTTGTAGTTGTTTTTAAGTATCTCGTCGGCTTCCGTGAATCACGAGGTTGCCTTTCCTTGCTGTCAGTGTTTCCGGTTGGCACGCTGTTCGCGGTACTTAGCCTTCTGGCGGGCCGAACCGCTACCGTGCGCACCGGTGATATACTTTTTCTTCTTGGCCTTGGTCTTCACCTTCCCCTCGTTCGGGTCGCGGCGTTCGCCGCCCCGACCGAAGTTAATGCCATTCTCAAGTATTTGCTGAAAATCATCTTCTTTGCCCATTTCCGCGGTAGCAAATTTTTCACTTTTCACTTTTCACTTTTCACTTTTCACTTATCACTATTCCCTTTTCACTTATCACTTTTCCCTTATCACTTTTCCCTTTTCACTTTTCACTTTTCACTTTTCACTTTTCCCTTATCACTTTTCCCTTTAATGGTGGAACAGGCGTACACCAGTGAAGGCCATAGCGATGCCGTACTTGTCGCAGGTCATGATGACATGGTCGTCACGAACAGAGCCACCAGCCTGGGCGATGAACTCCACACCGCTCTTGTGGGCACGCTCGATGTTGTCGCCGAAGGGGAAGAACGCGTCGGAGCCCAAGGCCACCTTGGTGTTCTGTGCTATCCACTCTTTCTTCTCAGCCAGCGTGAGCACGTCAGGCTGCTCGGTGAAGAACTGCTGCCAGGCACCGTCGCGCAGCACGTCGTCGTGCTCGTCTTCAGAGATATAGACATCGATGGTATTGTCGCGGTCGGCACGGCGTATGCCTTCCTTGAACGGCAGGTTAAGCACCTTCGGATGCTGGCGCAGCCACCAGATGTCGGCTTTCTGTCCGGCCAGGCGCGTGCAGTGGATGCGGCTCTGCTGTCCGGCTCCGATGCCGATGGCCTGTCCGTCCTTCACATAGCATACGCTGTTGGACTGGGTGTATTTCAGCGTGATGAGGGCAATCATCAGGTCGCGCTTGGCTTCCGTAGTAAAGGTTTTGTTCTGCGTGGGGATGTTCTCGAAGAGAGCGGGCGAGCTGAGGTCGATCTCGTTGCGGCCCTGCTCGAAGGTGACGCCGAACACCTGCTTGCGCTCGATGGGGTCGGGACGGTAGGCAGGATTAATCTTGATTACATTATATGTGCCCTTACGCTTCTCGCGCAGTATCTGCAGGGCCTCGTCGCTGTAGCTGGGAGCTATCACGCCGTCGCTCACCTCGCGCTTGATAATACGGGCTGTGGTGGCGTCGCACTCGTCGCTCAGGGCAATGAAGTCGCCATACGACGACATGCGGTCGGCACCACGGGCACGGGCATAGGCCATCGCTACGGGTGAGTCGTCAAGTCCCTCAATATCATCAACGAAATAGATCTTCTTCAGTGTCGGACTGAGCGGAAGTGCCACAGCGGCACCGGCGGGACTGACGTGCTTGAACGAAGCTGCTGCAGCCAAGCCTGTGGCCTGCTTCAGCTCACGGACAAGCTGCCATGCATTCAGTGCGTCGAGGAAGTTAATGTAGCCCGGTCGGCCGTTCAAAACTTGGATGGGCAGTTCGCTGCCATCGTGCATGAAGATGCGCGAGGGCTTCTGGTTCGGGTTGCATCCATACTTCAACTGCAGCTCATTGCTGTGCAAGGCATTTTCTTCGATTGCGTTCATTCTGCTTTTTGATTGTTTAGTATATTCGCGTGCAAAGATACAAACTTTCGGATAAAAAAAGAAAATAACGTTGCAAAAGTTTCTCCAATCCGAAAAAAAATTGTAACTTTGCGGCATAAATAATGAAAAAACAGTCTATCACTACTATTTCACTAAACAATGAAACAGACTATTCTCGTTACAGGAGGCACCGGATTCATCGGTAGCCACACCACCGTAGAACTGCAAGAGGCAGGCTACGAAGTAGTTATCATCGACAATCTCTCGAACTCGAATGCCAACGTCGTCGACGGCATCGAGGCCATCACCGGGCAGCGTCCCGCCTTTGAGAAGGTGGACTGCTGCGACATGGAGGCACTGGAAGGCGTGTTCAAGAAATACCCGAAGATTGAAGGTATCATCCACTTTGCCGCATCGAAAGCAGTCGGCGAGAGCGTAGAGAAGCCGCTGCTCTACTACCGCAACAACCTTACCTCGCTCATCAACCTGCTGGAGCTCATGCCTAAGTACGACGTGAAAGGCATTATCTTCTCGTCGAGCTGCACCGTCTATGGACAGCCCACAGAGGAAAACCTGCCCGTAACCGAGAACGCCCCGATACAGAAGGCCCTCTCGCCATACGGCAACACGAAGCAGATCAACGAGGAAATCATCCAGGACTACATCCATAGCGGTGCGCCCATCAAGAGCATCATCCTGCGCTACTTCAACCCCATCGGCGCTCACCCGTCGGCACTCATCGGCGAGTTGCCCAACGGTGTGCCTATGAACCTCATCCCCTTCGTCACCCAGACGGCTATCGGCATCCGCAAGGAGCTGAAGATTTTCGGTCACGACTACGACACGCCCGACCATACCTGCATACGCGACTATATCTATGTGGTAGACCTGGCCAAGGCCCACGTGAAGGCTATGGAGCGTGTGCTCGACCAGCCTGACACGGATGCCGTGGAGGTATTCAATATCGGTACGGGCCGCGGACTGTCGACACTGGAAGTGGTCGAGGGCTTCGAGAAGGCTACTGGCGTGAAAGTGAACTGGAGCTATGCCCCGCGTCGTGAAGGCGACATCGAGAAGGTGTGGGGTAATGTAGACAAGGCCAACAAGGTGCTTGGATGGAAGGCCGACACGCCTACCGACGAAGTGCTGAAGAGTGCCTGGCGCTGGCAGGAGAAACTGCGCGAGCGCGGTATACAATAACAGAACTGCATCCGGCAGGTAAAATAATTACGCGACCTGCCGTGTTTTATTTTGTGTTTGTGTTGGTCATCCTCCGATGTGAATCGGAGGATGATTTTTTAGTAGGAAGCCTGACAGGGAATGCCCAACGCCTTGACACGCTCGCAGATGGCGTCGAGTTCGGCATGGGTAGCCTTGCACAGAGATGCATCGGGCGTCTCACGGTCGATGGTATAGATCATCACCTGTTGTGGAGCTATACGCTGCAATGCCTCAAGCCACGGCTGCACATACTCGTCGCCCGTATTGCTCACACCGGGGCCGTGGAGGAACATGGTCTGGATGATGACATGACCATGGAAAGCACGAAGGCCCTCAACAATAGCATCCACATCATAGTGGCCAGTGGGACGGTCTACCTTATTAATATATGCGCGCGAAACGGTGTCGAGCTTCTGGATGTTGTTGTCGACTCGCTGCAGGGCAGCATGCACCTCAGGACGCAACACCATCGTAGCATTGCTGAGCACCGACACACGAGCACGGGGGAAATACTTGTCGCGCAGCCGGAGCGTGTCGTCGATAATCTCAGGAAAAGCTGGGTTGGCAGTAGGTTCGCCGTTGCCGGCAAAGGTCAGCACGTCGGGAGCAGGACCATTCTCCTGCATGTCAATAAGCCGGGCCTCAAGTGCCTGGGCCACTTGTTCGCGGGTAGGCATCTTCTGCTTGGGACGATGGTCGGCATTGAAGCCACACTCGCAGTAGATGCAATCGAAAGTACACACTTTGCCGTCAGCAGGCAGCAGGTTGATGCCCAGAGAGACGCCCAGCCGGCGGCTGTGCACGGGTCCGAAGATGGGCGAGGGATAGATAATGGTTGACATAATCGCGCAGTTTTTTGTTTTTCATAAATAACGCCCGCTTGGGCCGTTTATTATGAATCTATGACAATTTAGTATTCCATCCTATGGTCATCAAGTTTGTTATCATCAACAACGGAGCCTGCTTCGTGATACAAACTCGTCGACTTTGTTGAACAAACTCGTCGACTTTGTTAGACAAACTCGTCGACTTTGTATCGCAACCGGACGTTGATTGATTTCCGAACTACGTTATTGAGTCTACTTTAAAAAGTCAGTATAGTCTTCGAACTGTTACTACATCAACGTAACTATTCAGCACCCTCAAGATGAGTGCCCCGTTTGGGGCAGAAATCTAACAAAATCTATACAAATCTGACATAATCAGAGTAGAAATTGAAAGATTTTGAACAGATTTGTATGATTTCTCGCCATAGGCGACTTCTTTTGCGGTTTGCTGAATAGATTTTTTAGGGGTGCTGAGTAGCTACACATCAACAATTAACTTTGAATAATTCTTAAAACGTTTTGCCGTTATCGGGAAAAGCAGTATCTTTGCACCGATTTTGGCTTATTGTGCACTCATTATTGAGTATGAGAAAGAAACATAAGGATACCTCGCGCCGCACAGGCATGCAGGTCATTACATTGTGCATCAGCACTACGATGGTGCTCACACTGCTGGGCCTCGTGGTGCTTTCGGTGCTTACGGCCCATAACCTGTCGGACTATGTCCGCGAAAACCTGACCGTGACCGTGGTGCTGAACGACAGCGTCACCGAGAAGGAAGGCAAGGCCTACTGCCAACAGTTGCAGCAGCGCCACTATGCCCGTCAGACTACCTACATCAGCAAAGAGCAGGCCCTGAAAGAGCAGACAGCAGCCATGGGCAGCGACCCGTCGGAATTTCTGGGCATGAACCCGTTCGTGGCCACCATCGAGATGCAGGTACTGGCCGACTATGCCAACAGCGACTCCCTACGGCTCATCGCCAAGACACTGAGGCGCAACCGTGCCTTTGTCACCGACGTTGCCTACCAGAAAGACCTGACCGACAACGTGAACCGCAACCTGCGCCAGGCATTGGTCATCCTTTTGGGGCTGGCGGTGCTGCTGATTATCATCAGCTATTCGCTTATATCGAACTCAGTGAGGCTCAGCGTCTATTCACGGCGCTTCAGCATTCACACGATGAAGCTGGTGGGCGCCTCGTGGTCCTTCATCAGGAAACCGTTTCTCAAACGTGCGCTCACCATTGGCTTCGTCTCGTCGTTGCTGGCCTGCGGCGTGTTGGCAGGTGTGGTGTATGCGCTCTATGAGTATCAGCCGGGAGCCGACGAGGTCATCACCTGGTGCGAACTGGTTATCACCGCAGTAGCAGTGCTGGCTTCTGGCTTCGTTATGATGCTGCTGTGCTCGTGGCTGTCGGTAAACAAGTTCCTGCGCATGAGGGCAGGAGAACTGTATAAGATTTAGAGTTTAGAGTTAATATAATGGAAAAGAGAAATTTCGCATTTGGACGGATGAACTTCATCCTGTTGGCAGTAGGCATGCTGATTGTCATCGTCGGATTTATTCTGATGGGTGGCGACGGGTCGACATACGAAGCCTATAATCCAGACATCTTCAGTGCACGGCGCATCAAGGTGGCTCCCATCGTATGTCTCATTGGTTTCGTTTCAATGATCTATGCTGTGGTACACAAGAGTGCTGACACTCCTGTTGCTGCCAACCCCACCGGCAATACTGAAGACAAGCAATAATATCTATGGACTGGATTCAAGCACTCATCCTGGGCATTGTCCAGGGGCTTACGGAGTATCTGCCCGTGAGCAGTAGCGGACATCTGGCCATCGGCCAGGCACTGTTCGGAATGAACGACGGCTCAGACAACCTTGCCTTTACCGTTGTTGTACATGTAGCTACCGTACTCTCGACGCTCGTCATTCTCTGGCGCGAGGTAGTATGGCTGTTTGAAGGCCTCTTCAAATGGGAGAAAAACGACGAGACCCGCTATGTACTGAACATCCTCGTGTCGATGATTCCCGTGGGCATCGTAGGCGTGTTCTTCAAAGACACAGTGGAAGAAATCTTCGGAAGCGGACTGCTGATTGTAGGCTGCTGCCTGCTTGTCACGGCATTGCTACTGGCTTTCTCCTACTATGCACATCCCCGTCAGAAAGAGAATATCTCGCTGAAAGATGCGTTCATCATCGGTATTGCACAGGCATGCGCCGTGCTGCCGGGGTTGTCGCGCTCGGGTTCGACCATTGCCACCGGTTTGCTTTTAGGCAACAAGAAGGAGAAGCTGGCCCAGTTCTCGTTCCTCATGGTCATCCCTCCCATCCTCGGCGAGGCGTTCCTCGACTTGATGAAAGTGTCGAAGGGCGAGGCCGTCATGGGCAACATCGAGACCTTCCCACTCATAGTGGGCTTCCTGGCTGCGTTTGTGAGCGGCTGCTTCGCCTGCAAGTGGATGATCGACATCGTCAAGCGCGGCAAGCTCATCTATTTTGCTGCCTACTGCACATTGATAGGTGCCGTAACCATCATCTGGGGATTGCAATAAAGGCATGACGGCTCGCAACCATCAAGCAGTAGAACTATTACCATCAAGAAAACATCTACATGGATTTCCTCGCCGGAGAGTTCATCTATATCAATAAGCCCTATCGCATGTCGTCGTTCGGTGCACTGGCCTACGTACGATACCGTCTCTCACGCAAACTGCATGTCAAGCGCGTGAAAATGGGGCATGCCGGTACGCTGGACCCGTTAGCCACAGGCGTGCTCATCCTTTGTACGGGAAAGGCCACCAAGCGCATTGAGGAACTGCAACTGGAGTCGAAAGAATATACCGCTACGCTGCAGCTCGGTGCTACCACGCCATCGTTCGACCGCGAGCACACCGTCGACATGACATACCCCACCCGACACATCACACGTGAGCTCATCGAGAAGACGCTGCGTCAGTTCGAAGGCGACCAGATGCAGGTACCTCCTCTCTACTCGGCGGTCATGGTCGACGGACACCGTGCCTATAAGCTGGCACGCAAGGGCGACGACGTGGAACTGAAGGCAAAACCTATACGTATCGACGAAATCGAACTCACCGACTTCAACCCCGAACTGATGCAGATGTCTATCCGTGTGGCATGCGGCAAAGGCACCTATATACGTTCGCTGGCACGTGACATCGGTCTGGCATTGGGTAGCGGAGCCTTTCTTACCGCCCTGTGCCGCACCCGATTGGGCGACGTGCGCATAGAAGACTGCATCACGCTTGACGAGGTGCCGGAATGGATTGATCATAATATAAGCTTGTAAACAATATGAAACTATCACAATTCAAATTCAAGCTGCCCGAGGAGCTTGTAGCACTCTACCCGCCCCATCGTGCCTTCGAAAACGAAGATGGAACCATTGAGCGCGTCTATAACCGAGACCAGTGCCGGCTGATGGTCCTACACCGTAAAAGCCAGAAAATAGAACTGTTCAAGAAAGACGCTGAGGGCAAGGACACCGACGAATACATGACCTTCCGCGACCTCTGCAACTATTTCGACGAGGGCGACACCTTCATCTTCAACGACACGAAGGTCTTTCCCGCACGTCTGTTCGGCACAAAGGAGAAGACCGATGCCAAGATTGAAGTGTTCCTGCTACGCGAGCTGAACCAGGAACTGCGCCTGTGGGATGTGCTCGTCGAGCCTGCCCGTAAGATACGCATCGGCAACAAACTCTTCTTCGACGAAGAGGGTCCCATGGTGGCCGAGGTTATCGACAACACCACGTCGCGCGGTAGAACGCTGCGTTTCCTCTACGACTGTCCACACGAAGAGTTCAAGCAGGAACTGTTCGCGCTGGGTCAGGCTCCCCTACCCCGCTACATCGTCGACAAGCGTCCTGCCGAACCCGAGGACATGGAGAACTTCCAGACCATCTTTGCCAAGAACGAAGGTGCCGTCACCGCACCGTCGACCAACCTGCACTTCAGCCGACAACTGATGAAGATGATGGAGATTCGGGGCTTCGGCTTCGCCTATGTCACCGTGCATTGCGGTTTAGGATCGTTCGACCCCATCGAGGTGGAAGACCTGACCAAGCACAAGATGAACTCTGAACAGATGCAGATCACCGCCGAGGCCTGCAAGATAGTAAACGATGCCAAGCAGGCCGGACACCGCATCTGTGCCGTAGGTGTGAGCACGGCACGTGCCACCGAAACGGCCGTGGGCACCGACGGGCTGCTGAAAGAATACGAGGGATGGACGAATAAGTTCATCTTCCCGCCCTACGACTTCGGCTTGTCAAACGCGCTCATCACCAACTTCTACCATCCCGAGTCAACGATGATGATGGCCACCGCAGCCTTCGGAGGCTATGAACTCGTTTGCGAAGCCTATGACCTCGCCGTGAAGCACCAGCTGAAGTTTGGATGCTATGGCGATGCCCTGCTGATGTTAGACGATTGAAGATTCATGCATGAAGTATTCTTAGGGCTTGGCTCGAACATAGGAGAGCGAGAAACCATCTTGAACCAAGCCTGTAAAGAGATAGAAAGGCTGATCGGCCCCGTGGTGGGCCGGTCGGCCTTTATCGAGACCGAACCGTGGGGATTCAAGTCAGCGAACAAGTTCATGAATGCCGTGGTGCGCTGCCACACCGACCTGGAGCCACTGCCACTGCTCAACGTCACGCAAAGCATAGAACGGATACTCGGCAAACGTCCTTGTCACGCCACCACTCGCGCTTCTCATCTTTCATCTTTCACCTCTCACCTCCCATCTTTCCACGATCGTCCCATCGACATCGACATCCTGCTCTATGACTGCGCCACTATTAACGAGCCGCGCCTTCAGGTGCCCCATCCGCTCATGCTACAGCGCGATTTTGTGATGATTCCGCTTCGTGAAGTGCTCAAACAGGAAGGCGATGAAAAATACATGGACTTTTTGTTTGGTCAAATGAAATAAATTGCGTACCTTTGTCCCCAACGACAACATTGACTAACTACAACTACAAACTATGAAGAAATTATTACTATCGGCATTGCTCATTGTCAGTGCCATGGGCATTAGTGCACAAAACAAGTACAACACTTATACCGACGGACTGCCCTTCGCCATGAACGAAGTGAAGGCTCCCGTCATACCCGACCTGAGCGTCAGCCTGACCGATTTCGGTGCCGTAGGCGACGGGAAGCAGTTGTGTACCTCAGCTTTCGAGAAAGCCGTGGCCGCCCTGTCGGCAAGAGGTGGTGGCCACCTGGTGGTGCCGCGCGGCGTGTGGCTCACAGGTCCCGTCGTACTCAAATCAAACATCGATCTCCATCTTGAGAAAGGTGCCGTCATCCAGTTTGCTGCCGACGAGAACCTGTATCCCATTATCGAAACTTCGTTCGAGGGCCTCGACACACGCCGCTGTCAGTCACCACTCAGCGCACGGGGTGCCCAGAACATCTCGGTCACAGGACAGGGCGTTATCGATGGCAACGGCCAGTACTGGCGACCCGTGAAACATTCGAAGGTCACCGAAGCCCACTGGAAGCAACTGCTGCAGAGCGGTGGCATAGAGCTGAAGAAAGACTACTGGGTGCCTTCCGAGGGCTATGCCAAGGGCGAGGCCGGTGCCAACATGAACGTTCCCAACGCCCAGACCGACGAGGAATGGAACGCCATCCGTCGCTTCCTGCGCCCAGTGATGGTGAGCTTCGTCGAGTGTAAGAACGTATTGCTGCAGGGCGTCATCTTCCAGAACTCACCCGCATGGAACCTGCATCCACTGATGTGCGAGAACGTTATCATCGATGATGTGCTCGTACGCAATCCAGCATACGCTCAGAACGGCGACGCGCTTGACCTGGAGTCGTGCAAGAACGCGCTGATTGTCAACTCGCGTTTCGACGCCGGTGACGACGGCATCTGCATCAAGAGCGGTAAGGACAAGGACGGACGCCGTCGCGGACGCCCCTGTGAGAATGTCGTGGTCGACGGCTGCACCGTCTTTGCCGGACATGGAGGCTTCGTCGTAGGCTCGGAGATGAGTGGCGGTGTCAGGAACATCATGGTCAGGAGCTGCCAGTTCTTAGGTACCGACGTAGGCCTGCGCTTCAAGTCTACCCGTGGCCGTGGAGGCATCGTAGAGAATATCTATATCCGCGACATCTCCATGACCGACATTAAGACCGACGCCATCACCTTCAACATGTACTATGGCGGAAAGTCGGTTGCCGAGATGCTGGCCGACGGCGACAATCCCGACAACACCACGAAGATGCCCGTGAACGAAGAGACCCCCATCTTCCGCAATATCGACATTCAGGACATCGTATGCACCGATGCCGGACGGGCGATGGAGTTCAACGGCCTGCCCGAAATGCCCATTCAAGGCATCAACCTGAAGAACATCGTCATCACGGCTAAAAAAGACGCTACGTTCACCAATGCCGAGAACGTCAAGAAGGATAACGTAAACATCGTCCTACAGCCGTAGAGCAACTGAACCACTTCTATCACTATTCCATTAGACCATGACCGAATATCTGTTAGGGCATAACGGATATTCGGTCATTCGTTAAATCAAAATATGTAAAGGATTACTTGTTTTCCTGTTATGCAAGTTATTTGGGAAACTGTATAGTGAACCGGGTGAGATGGTCTTCGGGGCTCGTGAGTAAACTAAACGTACAATGGTGCGAAGTAAGGATGTCACGGATAAGCAGAAGTCCGAGACCTTGGCCCTGAGGCTTAGTGGAGAAGAAAGGCGTGAAAAGGTGAGTGGCCACGGATGATGGAATGCCATGACCATTGTCGGTTATAACAAGTTTTGCAGGGATAGAAGTTGTGACGGTAACTTGGCCTTCATTCATTCCTGATGTGCTGTTTCCCATTCCCGCTTGCGCGCCCGCTCGACCTCTGGTCGCTTGCAAGGCAAGAACCCGTTGCCTTTCTTTAAGCCTTTCGCCAATACTCTCTACGGCATTCTTAACGATATTGATAAGCACCTGCTGGAAAAGAACAGTATCCAGATGAACGGGTATAGCTTCGTCAGTGAGATTGAAGTCAATTTTGACATTTGCCTGCGTACACAGATTTTCGAGGAAAGGACGGCAGGCATCCACCTCTTCACTGAGGTCGCATAGCTGTAGTTGCGGTTGTGGAATTTTTACTACTTCGGCGAAGCGGGTGACAAAGGCGGAGAGGGCTGTAAGTCTTTCTGCTTTATCGCCAGTGAGACTGCCAATAATTCCTGCCACACTGTTGTTCACCTCATGGGCAATCATGCGGATGACACGCTCGTATGCCGCTTTCTCGGCAAGACGTACCTCAAAGGTCAGCGATTCGATGAGGAAGAACGGGTGTTGGTAACCACGGTCGGGGAAGGACTGATGGCTAATACGGAAGAGTTGTGGTTCACCGGGTAAACGAACGGTAGTTGTCTCGCCAAGGGGAAGTGCGTAGATGGCTTCTTCGACACTGGCCGACAGCATTTCACGGGCAGCGGGATTCATGGAAGTGATGTTACCGTCCAAGTCACACTGTATGACACCCATCGGCGAGGCCTCGATGAGAAGGTTGAGGAAGGTATATTGCTCTTCAAGTTTAAGATGTTCGCTGCGTAGGCGGTTAAGCAGGTCGTTGAAGGTACGGACAATGATGTCGGTCTCATGCTGTCCAGAAGGAGCAAGACGTGTAGTAAGGTCCAGTTCACGTACCAGTTCAATGCCGCCAATTAAGGTGTCGTAGGGACGGATGGTCTTTCGATAAAAATACCAAAGGTAAAACAGTAGCACGACAACAAAGCCTTCGGTCACGTAGAACAGCGTCGGGTGGCTTCGGAACGTACCGAAGAGAGCCACGCCAGCTAATAGGACGATGCCAACGGCGAGAAGGACGAAAAAGTGCTTCAGTCTCAATGTAAATAGTAAATTGTAAATCGTTAAATCGTAAATTACAAATGGTGCTTTTCGATTTTGCGGTAGAGTGCGCCACGACTAATTCCAAGTTCCTTGGCTACAAGGGAGAGATTGCCATTATGTTTGGCAATACAGGCCGCAATGGCAGAACGTTCCATGGAAGACAAAGAACTCTTTGTATCTGTGAAAGTTGTGCCTTCAAGTTGCCTAGTGTTAACAGCAAAGTCTTCCACTCCAAGCTGACCAGCCTCCGGATTCTTCATCAGCAAGGCTCTTTCCACCAGATTCTTCAGTTCTCGGATATTGCCTGGGAACGGAAGTGTCTGAAGATAGCCAATAGCCTCGGTCGAGACGGTAACAAACGGAAGATGGTTTGCCTCACATGCCATCCGAAGGAAGTGATTAACCAATAGCGGTATGTCCTCACGCCGGTCACGCAGAGGCGGCAGATGGAGGTTGATGATGTTGATACGGTAGAAAAGATCCTCGCGGAAGGTATGCTCTTCGACCATCGTTCGTAAGTCGGCATTCGTTGCACAGACCACGCGGACATCAGTGCGACGTGTCCGACTGTCACCCAGTACCTCGTAGGTCTGGTCTTGCAGCACACGCAACAGCTTAACCTGACTAGCCATTGACAGCTCACCAATCTCGTCGAGGAAGATGGTGCCGCCCGAAGCCATCTCAAAACGACCAATACGGTCGGCTTTGGCATCGGTAAACGAGCCTTTCTTGTGTCCGAACATTTCGCTCTCAAACAGCGATGTGGAAATGCCGCCGAGGTTTACCTTTACAAACGGCCCGTTGGAGCGCTGGCTTTGTCGGTGGATGGCTTCGGCAATCAGTTCCTTGCCGGTACCACTTTCTCCAGTTATCAATACGGGTGCATTGGTGGGAGCGACACGGGCGACAGTGGCAAGGATGCCAGAGAGGGAAGATCCAACGATGGGCGATGTTTGGATAGTCTGGGCCACATGACTTGTGCTATTTATCTTGATTGCCGTTTCAATCCGCTCCAACAGCACGCCGTTGTCCCACGGTTTAGTGATGAAGTCGAAGGCACCAGCACGCATGCCCTGCACAGCCAAGTCGATGGTGCCCCATGCCGTCATAAGTATACACGGCACTTCAGGGCGGAACACTTTTATCTGCCTAAGCAACGTCAGCCCCTCCTCACCGTCAGTGGACATATTATAGTTAGCTTTGCTGACTTTTGTCACGACTCGGCCATTTGAAAGCGAGCTTTCATGGCTCTCGCTGTTCCAAAAGTTCATGTCCATCAGCACCAGCTCCACGGCGGGTGTATTACGGACAATCTGTATGGCCTCCTTAGGTCCTTCAGCCAAGGTCACCTCATACCCGTTGCGCTCCAGTATGAGTTTCAGCGAGAGCCGGATGTTTTTATCGTCATCAACTACGAGAATCATCGAATTAATTTACTATTTGACTATTTACAATTTACGATTTATTCTGACTGTCGAATGAAACGTGTTTTCCGTTCCTCAATAACACGCTTGTAAGTGCGTTTCATCTTGTCATTCAAGAAGGAGTGGTCGATGAGTGCGTATGTCTCTTGTGGAATCTCCATAAACATATCGAGCACTGAGGCTGCACGTTTCTTCGGCAATCCGATTCTTTCCGCGAATCGTTCAAAGTCCAGCCTGCAGGGATGCAACGTCCTGTCATACACATCGCTTTTCTCAATATCTGGCGAAAGCCCGTCCATCAGTCCCAGGT
>Ga0256404_1004219_pt1 | contig 27501 bp, 22 predicted proteins | sample RumenRJG_01DNA_FD_185990 | JGI IMG/M metagenome (GOLD analysis project Ga0256404, IMG submission 185990) | Bovine rumen microbial communities from Lethbridge, Alberta, Canada - RJG_01 | ecosystem: Host-associated > Mammals > Digestive system > Stomach > Rumen | place: Canada: Alberta | collected...
TGACACGACCAGAAGGGTGGAACCGTCGGCTCTCCGGACAATTGCTGTTTACCTGTCATTTCTCAAAGGAACCTTGTGTGAAGGGAGCTCCGGATTTCCTTTCCTTGTCTCTTGCGCTTGTCAAAGTTTCCTCTTTGCTGCAAACATGTCAATGATCTGTTGCCGAAAATTTCGGCGGAAAAAAATCGCTCGCTCATCAGGGTGAGTCGCGAGGCGAAAGTGGTGCAAAGGTACGGCGACTTTTTGGACCGGCAAAATTTTTGTCAAATTTTTAACAAACTTTTGCATCCAGACCGCTGTCCCGCATTGCCGCGGCAGGGCCGTTTCCCGTTTGCGGGTGCAAAGGTACGGCGACTTTTCGGAACACACCAAATTTTTCTGCTGTTTTTTTCAAGAAAAAATGGTTTTTTGTCCAATAAACGCCAAACACCTTATTAATATAATAAAACCGCCCCACTAAAACACCATAATCCACGCTCCATCGAACCATCGGGCAGCTGAGCCGTCAAACAAACAGACAACCGAGCAGCTGTATTCCCCTAAAAATACCGTCCTGCACAAGCATTCCTTAAATAAGGTGTTAAAATTGCGCATTATGATTTGCCAATTGATGAATAATGACTACCTTTGCCGCCGATTTTCCTAAAAACACAGTATTCTTATGGCAAAAAATCTCGTAATCGTTGAGTCTCCGGCTAAAGCCAAGACCATCCAGAAGTTTCTCGGCAGCGACTATCAGGTCATGTCGAGCTACGGCCATATCCGCGACCTGCACAAGAAAGACTTCAGCATCGACGTCGCGCATGGTTTCCAGCCTATCTACGAAATACCGGAAGACAAACAAGAGCTCGTCAAGAAATTGCGCAAAGCCGCCCAAGAAGCCAGCATGGTGTGGCTGGCAAGTGATGAAGACCGCGAGGGAGAGGCTATCGCCTGGCACCTGTACGAGGTGTTGGGTCTGAAGCCCGAGAACACCAAGCGCATCGTGTTTCATGAGATCACCAAGCCTGCCATCCTCAAGGCCATCGAGGAGCCTCGCGACATTGACCGCAACCTGGTTGATGCCCAACAGGCACGCCGTGTGCTGGACCGCATCGTAGGCTTTGAGCTGTCGCCAGTCCTGTGGAAGAAAATCAAGCCCGCCCTGTCGGCCGGCCGTGTCCAGAGCGTTGCCGTGCGTCTGATTGCCGAGCGCGAGCACGAGATCAAGTCCTTCAACAGCGAGCCCTATTACCGCGTCACCGCCCAGTTTGACGCCGGTGGCCAGGGCGAGTCGTTTGGCGCCGAGCTGAACACCCGCTTGAGCAAGCGTGGCGATGCTTTGAAATTTTTGGAGATGAGCCGTGACGCGACTTTTGCCGTGTCGGACATCACGGTCAAGCCTGTCAAGAAGAGTCCTGCCCCACCGTTCACGACCTCCACGTTGCAGCAGGAGGCAGCCCGCAAGCTGGGCATGTCGGTGAGCCAGACGATGCGCATTGCGCAGCAGCTGTACGAGGCCGGTCACATCACCTATATGCGTACTGACTCGGTGAACCTGAGTGCCCTAGCCATCGGCACCATCAGCCAGGAAATCAAGGACAACATCGGCGAGCGCTATCTGAAGGTACGCAAATATCACACCACCTCGAAAGGTGCCCAGGAAGCCCACGAGGCCATCCGTCCAACATACATCAGCAACCATGAGATCAGTGGCACAGCTCAGGAAAAAAAGCTGTACAACCTGATCTGGAAGCGCACGATTGCTTCGCAGATGGCCGACGCCGATCTCGAGCGCACGAGTGTAGACATCTCTGTGAGCAACCGCGACGAGCAGTTCCAGGCCACAGGCGAAGTCGTCAAATTTGACGGATTCCTGAAAGTCTACTTCGAGTCGACCGACGACGAGTCGCAGACAGGCAATGACATGAACACACTTCCGCGTCTGTCGGTCGGCATGCCACTTGGTCTGAGCGAGATGACCGCCATGCAGCGCTTTACGCAACAACCTGTCCGCTACAGTGAGGCATCACTTGTTCGCAAGCTAGAGGAGCTGGGCATCGGCCGTCCCTCAACCTATGCTCCGACAATCTCGACCATTCAGCAGCGCGAGTATGTGGTCAAGGGCGAGAGCAAGGGCGATAAGCGCGACTTTGAGGTCATCACCCTCAAGGGCGACAAAATCAGCACCAAAACCAAGAGCGAGCTAGTGGGCAGCGAAAAAGGCAAACTGTTGCCCACCGACATCGGCATGGTTGTTAACGACTTCCTGATCAAGTACTTCCCCTCGATTCTAGACTACAATTTCACGGCGCGAGTCGAGGAGACATTTGACAACATCGCCGAAGGCAAGGAGCGTTGGAACGATGACATCGAGCGGTTCTACACCGACTTCCATCCCAACATCGAGAAAGTGTCGACACTGCGCCTTGAGCACAAGGTGGGCGAGCGCATTCTGGGCACCGATCCCAAGAGCGGCAAGCCCGTATCGGTGAAAATAGGCCGCTATGGCCCGATAGTCCAGCTGGGCAGCACCATCTCGGACGAGCGGCCGCAGTTTGCGTCGCTGCTCAAGGGGCAGTCGATGTCTACCATCACCCTCGAAGAGGCCCTCAAGTTGTTCTGCCTGCCACGCACGTTGGGCCAGTTTGAGGACATCGACATCGTGGTAAGCACAGGTCGCTTCGGGCCATACGTGCGCCACGGCGATGAATTTGTGTCGATTCCCAAAGACATGGAGCCACTGTCAGTGACGCTCGATGAAGCCCAGCAATTGATCTTGTCAAAGCGCCAGTCAGAGGCCCAGAAAGTGATCAAGACCTTTGAGGAAGAGCCTGACCTGCAAGTGCTCAATGGCCGTTTCGGCCCCTATATCCGCTACCAGAAGCAGAACTACAAGATTCCGCGCAAGCTGGATGCCGCATCGCTCACACTCGATGAGTGCCGCGCCATCATCGCCGACGAGGCCAATGCCTCACGGCCCAAGCGCGCCACTCGCCGTAAAAAGTGACACTCACGACATAGCCCGTCAAAGCCCCTGCCACCAGACAGGGGCTTTTTGCGTATTTTTATCGTGTGCACAACAATTTTTTGTGTAATATTGCCGATGATTCAGAAAAAAGTCGTACCTTTACACTTTCAGACACAAACGCTCTAGATTATGGACTTTTTTGGCAAAGTGAAACGGGCCTTTGGCTTCACCGATGACGGCAGCGACTTTGATGACGAGCTCAGGGTCGACCCCCACACCTCACCCTACGTCAACCCCTTCAGACGCAACGATGCCAATGGCACAAGTTCGACAAGCAAGCCCCACGACGAACCCAACGCCGGCGGCTCGGCCGTCATGTCGACCGAAGCCGATGTGGCCGACCTCAAAGCGCAGATGCAGCAGCTCATGGGCATGATGCGCTCGATGCAGCAGTCACAGGCATCGCAGCGACTTAGCCCCGAGCCACATGACGAGCAGCCAGCCAATGCTCAAGCAGACACCAACACTCCATCAGACGAAGACCTCAAGCAACGTCTGCACCAAAGCGAGACGCAAAGACGCGCCGCGCAAGAGCGTGCCAACTCACTAAGCGAAAAAATTGAGCAACTGCAAGTCAAGGTGAGCACACTGGAGAACGACAAGAAGGGACTGCTCAACAAAATCAGAGTCATGGAGGTCAAGGCTGGTGGCGATGGTGGCACCGAGACCACCGATGCCATCGAGAAAATGATGGAACAACACCATGAGGAACTGTCAGCCAAAGACCAACAAATCAAAGCGCTGAAACAACAGCTCGAATCAATGCACAGTGCCGCACAAGACACGTCAAAAACAGCCGACGAACAAAAACAAGAGCTAGACCGCCTCAAGCAGCAACTGGATGATGCACACACTGAACTCAACATCGTGCAAACCGAACTCACGCAGGCGACTGAGCTGTCAAACACGGCTAGCGACACAGCAGCTGACCTGAAGCGGCAACTGGCCGAGAAAGAAGAGGCACTCCTGACACTGCAGAACGAGCTCGATGAGGCCAACGCCAACCTGGAGATTGCAGCCCAGGTTCAGCAGCAGCTGGAACAAGTCGAGCAATTCAAAGAGAAGAAGAACGCCGAGATTGCCCAACTAAAAGCCGAGATTGCCCGTCTGAGCCTGGACGAAGGCTCCAAGACGAAACTCATGCAAACAGAGCAGGAAAATGCTAAACTGCTCAAGACCATTGAGCAACTCAACACGCTGGCTAAAGAGACCGCCGACAAGCACAAGCGCCGTGACATTGACGTGGCAAACCACATCGATGCCCTCAAAGCACAACTGGCAGCTGCTGCCACAGTCATCGAGCAGCACCGCACCGAGAGCGAAAAAACACAACAAGAAATCACGCGGCTCACCACCGAAAATGCAAGAATCGAAGAGCAACTGACCGAGCGCGCCAATCTGCTGGAAGAAACCCAAGCGACACTCACTGTAGCAAACGCCCAAGTCGAACAGCTGCGCAACGAGCTTGACAAGCTCAACGAGCAACAGGCAATAGCCGAGGCTAGCCAGGCCAAGATCGAGACCCTCAAGCAGCAGCTGATCGAGGCAGACGAGAAGGCCGAACAAGCCACGAGCGCCAGCCAGGCCGAGATTGCCGCACTCAAGCAGCAGCTGAACCAAGCCAACGTGAAGGCTGAACAAGCCACAAGCGCCAGCCAAGCCGAGATTGCCGCACTTAAGCAGCAACTGGCCATAGCCGGCGAAAAGGCTGAACAAGCCACAAGCGCCAGCCAGGCCGAAATTGCCGCACTTAAGCAGCAACTGGTCCAGGCCAACGAGAAGGCAGGACAGGCCACAAGCGCCAGCCAGGCCGAGATTGCCGCACTTAAGCAGCAACTGGTCCAGGCCAACGAGAAGGCAGGACAGGCCGAGAGCGCCAGCCAAGCCGAAATTGCCGCACTCAAGCAGCAACTGACCAATAAAGAGACTCGCGCCAAAGAACTTGAAGACGAACTCGATGAGGCCAACGCCAACCTGGAGATTGCAGCCCAGGTGCAACAACAACTAGAGCAAGTTGAACAGTTCAAAGAGAAGAAGAATGCCGAAATTGCCAGTCTTAGAGAACAAATCGACCAACTCAAGCAACAACTGGAGTCGGCCCGACAAAATGCAGGCAGTTCGCAGCAGGAAGGAAGCGCTACAGACCAAACCGTTTCTCCCACCACAAGCACAAGACCACCGGTTGTCGCCCAGCCTGAACCCATCAAGAAATCAGCCAAGCAGCAACACCATGACCCATTTTCAGGAATCACTGAAGACCTTGATGACATTGACTGGCTCTTACCCGCTGTTCCCGACGAGCCCCCACGCCCCGAACCTGAGCCCGAGCCAGAACCCCACCAACCCTACAAGCCCGACCCACGCCAACTGTCCCTGTTCTAAGCCGGCAAACTGACACCACACTCATGCTCATAGTGCCGTCCCCAAACAAATATGAGGGGCGCGGGATGTTGTGGACACAAGCGGCAACAAAGTGGGTTGTCCCACTCTCCTACCCTCGTTACACACTACCATAACCCTCTCTAACATAGAAAGGAGGAACTGCCCAACTTAGAAGGACGACACAGCGTTGCCAACAATAACCGTTGAACAATCACATGACAACCGCAACCAGCGATTGCGCCTTTCCCTCTCCTGGCAGATGAACAGACCAAAGAACAGGATAACAATTAGGCATGTCGAAGACTTGCACCCCCCCCGATGGGGGCGCACTGACTTGAACTCAGTCGAAGACGTTGGGTAAATAGCACATCCCATTGTTGGTCCTCGTAGAGGGCCAACATCGTTTTAGGGACACTGCGTGTGGGCGAACGTTGGTGTTTAGCCCTCTTCGAGGACCGGAGTTACTCTTGATGCTATGCCCCACATCGGGGTGCGCACTGGTCTTCGACCAGCATTCCACAATCATGATACACTTCAGGAAAAAGAGTCATCACTAACTGATACTGACTTCCGTAACTCTCTGTTCAGCGATTCAGAAAAATCTCCTCTTAACCCCTTGTGCATCGAAGATGCCGAGCGGGTCGAAGACCTCCGGCCCTCAATGTTGGGTCGAGTAACAATGGCCTTCGGCCACCGCGCGCTGCACTTCGTGCATGTCTGCCGCCCTTTCAGGGCTTGGATGCAGGCGGCCATGTGTACCGGGGTTTCGCTATCGCTGCACCCCGGCCTGTGGTCTGCCAGCCCTTCGGGCTTGCTGCTGTGGTGCCCTGTTCGGTCGGATTTGTAATCCGACCGCATTTGAGTATAAGGATTTGCAATCCGAAATAAGCGCATTATAAAATTTGCGCAAGCCGAATGCAATATCAAGCTTGCTTGAACATTGCTGAGGCGCAGCCAAATTTATCTAAATGCTTATACTCAATCCTGCTGGATTGCAAATCCAGCAGAACTGGTGGTATGACAACCGCCATGGCGGAGCAAAGTTGGCTGACACACTCCCCCAAACTCCGTGACACACTCCCCCCGGCCCCCTCTAACTTAGAGGGGGAGCTGCTCAACTTAGAGGGGGAACAGCTCAACTTAGAGGGGGAGCTGCTCAACTTAGAGGGGGAACAGCCGCTATCACATCGGTTAACAGTTACCTGACGCCACTGAAATATTAATTAATGTTAATTACTTCCTTTACAGTATTGACGGCATGAAATTTGTTTATATCTTTGTGACATCAAAATGATATCACATCAATAAACACTAACTCAACTAACGATTACGATTATGGAAACGAAGGAATTTAACTTTAAGGGAACAGTCCTAAACGGGTTTCTGATGGTGTTTGTGAGCATCGTGCTGCCCATCGTTGCCGTGTGGTGCATCTATGAGAGCATTATTATCGAGGATGGCGGCTGGTTTACCGGTTGCCTTGTGGCATTGGGCATCATCCTTGCCCTATGCAGCCTGCTGGTCTGGGGTGGTTTCTTGATGCTCGAGCCCAACACGGCTCGTGTGACGACCTGGTTCGGTAAGTATAGCGGCACCTTCTCGAAGACAGGCTTCTATTGGATTAATCCATTCTACGGCACCAAGAAACTGTCGCTGCGCGCCCGCAACCTTGACGCCGAGCCCATCAAGGTCAACGACAAAGTTGGCAATCCGGTGATGATCGGCCTAGTGCTTGTGTGGAAACTCAAGGACACCTATAAAGCCATGTTTGAGGTCGACTCGCAAACAATGGCCTCGACCGATGGTAACATCGGCAGCAGCACCAAAGGGCTGATGCATGCCCTCGAGAACTTTGTGAGCGTCCAGAGCTATGCCGCTCTGCGCCAGGTAGCCGGCCAGTATGCCTACGACGACAACGACGAGAACAAGCACGAACTGACCTTGCGCTCGGGTGGTGATGAGATCAATGAGCAACTCGAAGCCAAGCTCAACGAGCGACTGTCGATGGCTGGCATAGAGATTGTCGAAGCACGTATCAACTACCTCGCTTATGCCCCTGAAATTGCCGCAGTGATGCTGCGCCGCCAGCAGGCCAGCGCCATCATCACCGCCCGCGAGAAGATTGTCGAGGGAGCCGTGAGCATGGTCAAGATGGCTCTTGACAAGCTGTCGAGCGACGGCATTGTCGAGCTTGACGAGGATAAGAAAGCCTCGATGGTGAGCAATCTGCTTGTTGTGCTGTGTGCCGACGAGTCGGCGCAGCCTGTAGTCAACACGGGCACCTTGAACCAGTGATCATCTGACAGCAGACCATGGCAAAGAAAGCAACCAAAAATTTCATCTTGCGCATTGACAGCGACACGATGGAAGCAATTGAGAAATGGGCAGCCGATGAGTTCCGCTCGACCAACGGTCAGCTGCAGTGGATCATCACCGAAGCGCTGCGCAAAGCCAGACGTCTGCCCAAAAAGAAACGCTTGCCCGCAGCCGAAGAGTCTCAACCCGAGAAATCGAACGACACTTAATGAAAACAATTGTGGCATCCCGTTTTGGGATGCCACAATTGTTTTCTAATGACTACGAAAGCCGATCAGAGAGCCTTTCCGTCGCTACCCAACACGTTGATGATCTTGTGCTTGTAGAGTTTCACCATCTCATCGCGAGCGGGTCCGCAGTACTTACGCGGGTCAAACTCTCCGGGTTTCTCTGCCAGCACCTGACGCACAGCTGCTGTGAATGCCAGACGCGAGTCGCTGTCGATGTTGATTTTGCACACAGCGCTCTTGGCCGCCTTGCGGAGCTGATCCTCGGGAATGCCGACAGCGTTTGGCATCTTGCCACCGTACTTGTTGATGATGTCGACATACTCTTGAGGCACGCTCGATGAGCCGTGCAGCACGATGGGGAATCCGGGCAGTTTCTCCATGATGGCATCAAGCACGTCGAATGCCAAAGGCGGCGGCACCAGTCGTCCCGTCTTGGGGTCAACAGTGCACTGCTCAGGCGTGAACTTGTATGCTCCATGACTTGTACCAATCGAGATGGCCAGCGAGTCACAGCCAGTGCGTGTAGCAAAATCAATGACCTCCTCAGGCTTAGTGTAGTGCGACTCCTCGGCCTGGACATCATCCTCGACACCTGCCAGCACCCCCAGCTCGGCTTCGACAGTGACATCATACTGGTGTGCATACTCGACCACCTGGCGCGTGAGTGCAATGTTCTCCTCGTAGGGCAGTGCCGACCCATCGATCATCACCGACGAGAAACCGAAGTCGCAGCACGACTTGCACAACTCAAACGAGTTGCCATGGTCGAGATGGAGGCAAATCTGGGGATGCTCCCACCCGAGTTCCTTGGCATACTCAACCGCACCCTGAGCCATGTAACGCAGCAAAGTCTGGTTGGCATACTTGCGTGCGCCACTGGACACCTGCAGGATGACAGGCGACTTAGTCTCAGCCGAAGCCTGGATGATGGCCTGCAGCTGCTCCATGTTGTTGAAATTGAACGCCGGAATGGCATAACCGCCATTGATTGCCTTGGCAAACATCTCACGGGTGTTGACCAGGCCTAACTCTTTGAAACTTACCATACTGTTAGTCTTTCTATAATGAGTAAAAATAATTTAATCCAATACTAGACCACAAAATTACAAAATATAAATGAGAAAAAAGGCTCATTTTCATTTTTTTTGATTACAGTTGTCTTTTCTTAAAAAAATGACAATTATTTTTGGCCTTCTCGGCAAAAAGTGCTAACTTTGTAAAAATTGAGAAGGATTGCACCATGGCATCCATGACACAAGACGAACGGCTGCAGTATGATGAGAGCCTGCGCAAATATCGCGACACCATCGGCGTGCTCGAAGGTGCCCGCATCGAAGGCTTGGAGCAGGGAAGAGCCGACGGAAGAGCCGACGGAAGAGCCGAGGGAGAAGCTAAGGGAGAAGCTAAGGGTAGGGCCGAGGGAGAAGCTAAAGGAAGGGCCGAGGGAAGAGCCGAGGGGGAAGCTGCCACAAAGCTGGCGCACGCCAAGACACTTAAAGACCTCGGAGTCGCCATCGACATCATCATCAAGACTACCAGACTGACCGCAGAAGAGATTGCAACCCTGTAATTTCAGTCTAAACCTCAGAAGGAAACGGCTTCTTCAGGCATTCAAAACCCGAAGAAGCCGTTTGATTCTGTGGTGAGCACAGTCAGTTCTTGTAGTAACATTTGACCTCACCCACAGGCAGTTTTCCCACTAGCAACAATGGGATGCGCTTGGCATCGGTCGACATCCATGCATCGATGTTGTCGCTCGATTTTTTCCCTCCCTCCTGCGTGAAGCGGAACTTGATGTGATAAGCCTCGCGCTTGACACCATCCCGCATTTTGATGTTTTCCTTCCCCTTATATGTGATAGTCAGGTATTCCTTCTGCTTACCTGAGAAGATCACCGTACTCACTGGCTTTCCGGTGCTCATCTGGCTGTAGTCCAAGTTGCGCAGCATATAGAACACACTCACCATGTCATAGGCTTGGCAGTTGGCCGTGAGGTCAATCTCGGCATTCGGTTTGCCACGGCGTATGCGTGTTCCCTTGGCTCTGGTGCTGCCATAGTAATAGGAGAACGACACAATGTCGTGGGCATAGTAGTCCTTCTCGTGCGTCAGTTTCTCATACTTGAGTGGCTGCAGCTTTTTGTTCATGGTACACTTGAGCGTGTCGCGCACGGGATAGAATTTGTCGGCCCATGAACGTGTCTTTCCCACAAGTTGCGAATAGTAGCCCCCAGATGTCTTATTGATGCTTAACGTTGCATCACCGGCATGTTTCCAAATCACCCCCCAGTGATAGACAATCTCATAGTTGAGACGCTCGTTGCTGTAGTCCACAGCAACGGCTTTAATGGGCACCAACAAGGTCAACATGGCGCATGCGACGGTCAGTAGTATAAACTTTTTCATTGCCATTCATTTTTGGGGATTAGACCTCTCTGGTTGCAAATAGTTTAATTGCCGACAGGGATGTCATAACCCGTGAGACGATAGGCAACCTTGAACGGCGTAGCACTCTTGCGTGGCTTGTTGCCACCATAGTAATAGAACAGATGCTGGACATCGAAAGTCTTGACCGACACGAGTCTTGTCTCGCCAGGCTTGAGGTCAACCGGCACCACCACGCGCCGCTCGTGCAGCACAGTGCCGTCCATAGCACTGTATCGCATCAACAAACGCACGCTCGACACGCGGTGCTTGAGACGGCTGGTCAGGAAGAATGACTCCTTGCTGTCGCTGGCCCGCTTGCTGTAGCCCTTCATAACGATGCCATCAGTGTCAACACCAGCGGCCCAATCGGCCGAATCGACTTCGGCCACATCCAGTGTCTGCACCACAGCCGCGGCACTGTGCAGCCGTTTCTGTGTGGTGCGCGTGCGAGCCGTCGCCACAAGGGCTAACACAGCCAAAAATATGCAAAAACCAGTGCGCATCATCAACTTTAAACGTTAAACCATTACCTAAAGGTATCTCACACGGTCGAACCGACGAGTGTCGCCGTCGGTGGGAAACAACTTGTTAAAGCCCACAGGCAGCCGCTCCTCATGTTTCTCGGGCGAGATGCTCACGATGCGGAATATGGAGGGCAGGAAGCGCATGAAGTTGGCACGTACCTTGACGCTCCAATGCGGTGGATCAAAGATGATGGTGCCCTTATCGCGGTTGAATGTTGCCACAGCCTCCATCGGGCCGCGCAATGTCAAGCGATTGCGCTCGCTGTAGAGCCACAGACGATATTTGGTCTCATCGACACTGCTGGCCAAATAGCCAATGACCATGCCCGGCATCAATTCGAGGTCGGCACTGTGCAACAGGATGATGCGATACTCAGCATCCTCCACCCCATTACAGCGTTCGATGCCCAGTGTCATGTGCTCGGCTTTATATTGCCAGATGCCCTCGATGGGTTGCAGGTCATACTGCAACAACCTCACCCTCATCGAGTCCTCGTCCAGTCCCGGAAAGAATTCACCCTGAGGCGGTGCCGCCATAGCGATCAAGCAGCCCAGTGACAGCAACAGTGACCACAGAAATTTCATGGTGCCGTTTGGTTAGAATTACTCACTCGTTGCAAACCGGTAGACGATGCCAAAGCTGAGGATTTCCTTGAACTGCCAGTAGCGCCAGTCGTCGTCCTTGGGGTGCGACTTGTCGTAGCGCAGGTGGGTGAAAATCTTGGTGTTGAGGTGGCGAGTGATGGAGAAGTCGAAAGTGTTCTCCCAATCACCCTGCACATACTTGTAGTTGGTGAAGACATAGAATCGCGACGACCAGGTGATGCTAGGGCTGATTTTCCAGTTCCATTTTGCCTCGACATTGCTACCAAACGTGCTCTTGGTGTGGTGCCCAGGGTCGATGCCAAAGTTGACAGGGTCAAGGCGGTCGATGTCTCGACATATCTTCAGGTTGTAGGATAGCGGTGCGATAGCCACAGTGAGTGTCTTGGTCTGGTCGGCATTCTTGTAGTCATAGGTCATACCGAGACCCAGGTTCAACTCGCCTGGCGAGAGAAACGAAGCCGTCATGGTCTCGCTGTTGGGCTTGTAATTGTTAAAGAACTGGGTCTTGAACTGCAGCATGGCACTATAGTACCAATGTTTGACCGCCTTGTAGCCCAACTGGGAAGTGAACAAGAAGTTGTCCTCGTTGATGCGATACTTGCGCAAGCTGTCGCCAGATGCTGTGGCAATACCCAGCTTATACTGCATCATGTTGTTAAACAACCAGTTGGGATGCACTGCCTGATTGAGATTGCACTCCCACTTGATGTCGGCCAGGATATTGAGGTTGTTCTCACCGCCTTGATACCAGTTGCCGCTGATGTAGGCCTGTGTGAAATGCACCGATCCGTTGAAAGTGTGCAACCAATTGCGCACCGGCACCGGCGGCTCGTCAATGACGGTGTCGATCGGCGCCACCACCTGAGGTGCAGCTATCGTGAGCATGCCTTGCGAGGGGTCGCTAGTGAGGGCGTACTCCTTGGGCGGCTCGGGCAACGAACTGGCATTGTAGGCCACCAGCTGGGGATTGTCGATCATGGCCCGATAGCGTGCGTCGTTGCGTTGCCGCGTTTGTGCGATGGCATCTTGCAGCCACTGGTCGCTGGCATCGAGCTGACGATCTTTGTCGGACGATGCGTAGCTCTGAGCTCCGACGGGCTGCTGATGCTCGAAGATGAGCGGCATCAGCAGATAGTCGTTCTCGGCAGCTGCAGCGCTCATTGCCACAGCCGCCATACAAAACTGAGCAAGTAACAAATTCTTCATAGCAGTATTAAGTTTTAAAACGCATGCTCACGCAAATTTGACTGCGAAGTTCATGTCCTTAAGTTCTTATGCCATTTTTAGACCGCCTATCCCGCTGAAATCCAATGTCATGTCGTGACTTGCAGGCTAGGCATCATAGATTTTCTCGTTTCGGCGGCGCTGCTGCTCTTGCTGTTGCCGTTGTTTCTCTTCTTGCTGGCGTCGCTGCTCCTCGAGTTTTGCCTTCTCGCGCGACTGCACCTTCTGGCGGTGTTTCTCGCGGTTTGGCTGGTTCTTGTTATTCTCGGCAAACGACTTGATCATGTCGTCGACCATCTCTCGGTTGCCATAGAGATAGTTGACCGTGACCTCAACAATCAGATCCTGCTTTTTGCTGACAAGGTCGGCGATGATTGCGCGCGAGCCGTCGGGCATGGTTCCATCGATGGTCAGCCCCTTGAAACCTTTCACCTTGATTTTGCCCTGCTTAAGGTCATACATGCTGTATCCCAAAGCCTTTCGCTCAAGGTTGTCGCGGATGATCTTGTCGCTGCTCTCCTGCTTGTTGTAGAGCTGCACAGTCATGACCATCTCGTCCCACTGAATCTCGAAACGGGTGTTACTGTTATAGGTGACAAATCCCCCGTCCGGCACCTCAAAGTTCAGGTGATATTGGCTCCAGGTATAGACAGCCGCTGATGCCATCATGCAAGCCATCATCATCACCGCTGCAAGAACAAGTCGTCTCATAGCCTCATTTTTTTATTTTTTATTTGTACACTGCCTCAGCCCAGGCATCCCACTCGCGCTGTGTGCCCATGAACACGTTGAGGTCGACATCGTCGTCGACACCCGGCACCTCGCCCCAGTGGCTGTACTGCTGGATGACGTGACGATGGGTGTGGCGCAACTTGTCGGGCGACCGGAACGAACACAACCACAGGTCCATGTCGGGGAAGTTGGGTCTATAATACTTCTCATATCCGTCGCCGTTGGTGTAGATCATAACGCGGTAGCCCGCTTTCTGCAATGCCTGCACCATGTCGCGGAAGCGCTGTTGCACCACCTTGTCGTCCTGCCAGCGCGAGTTCTCCCAGTCCTCGATGTCAACCACCAGCGGCAGTTCGAGTTTCAGTCCCTTGACAGCCTGCAGCAGGTTCTGTGCTTGGTCGGCACCCTCACGGTTTTTTCGGAAGAAGTGATAGGCTCCCACCATCAATCCCGCCTTCTGTGCCGACAGCACATTGCGCTTGAATGCCGGGTCGCGGTGTGACTTGCCCTCACTGGCCTTGACGTAGGCAAACTGGTAGTCGGCATCGGCAACTTGCTTCCAGTCGATGGTGCCGTTGTGGTTGCTCACATCGATGCCACGCACGGGGTAGTCGGCCAGATTGAACTTGGGCTCGTTGTTGAAGAAGTGCTCGCGCTTGACAAACAGCACGACAAGTGCGGCGATAGCTGCCACCGCACCTGCCGCCAATATCCAGCGGATATAGTCAGGCCTGCTATCGAGATGCTTGCGATCCACGCGTCAGAACAGCGGGAAGGTCGATTGCGAGTAGACGTATTTGCGCTCAAACTCGTCGCTGCGCATGGTCATCATCATGATTCCCTGAATCAGGGTGATAATGCCCCATAAGCCACAAGAGATGATCGAGAGCAAAATACAGATGAAGCCGCCACCAGTCTTACCACAATAGAAGTAGTGGATGCCCAGCGTGCCGATGAGGATAGCAAGCAGTCCGGCCACGCCACGGCTCTTGCCCGACGGACCCGAGTCAAACACGCCGATGTCAGCGCCGGGCATCTGGCCGTTGTTATATGCATACTGAGGGCCGTAGGGTTGCTGCTGGCCGTAAGGTTGCTGGCCGTAGGGTTGTTGCTGGCCGTAGGGTTGCTGGCCGTAGGGTTGTTGCTGGCCGTAGGGTTGTTGCTGGCCGTAGGGTTGTTGTGCATTCTGCACATTGCCGCAATAGGGGCAGCGCACGCTCGGCGAGTTGTCGGGCGCGGTGAAGTCACGATGACATTGAGGGCAATTGAACTGTTGCATAATTTTCGTATTTTTGGGTTGTCGTTTATCGTTTCTTGTTGCGCTTGGCCTGCTGACGCTGCAGCTCCTGCTGCTGGCGTTGCATTTCTTCGAGCCGGGCCATCATGCCGCTCTTTTTGCGCGGCTTCGCACGGTTGGCGGCGATGGTTGCACGCACCTTGTCCTCGCTGACAAAAGCTCGGCACAGATAGGTCTGCGCAATGGTGATGAGCAGCGAGATGAAATAGTAGTAGCTCAATCCCGACGCATAGTTGTTGAAGAACACCAGGAACATCAGCGGCATCAGGTACATCATCGCCTTCATGCCAGGCATCGACTGCTGCGACTGCTGCGACTGCATGGTGAGGTAGGTGTAACCGAGATTGGTTACCGTCATCAGCAGACAGAACAGGCTCAAGTGGTTGCCGAAGTAGTTGGTGATGAACGGAATCTGTCCGCCCCACTCCACTATCTTGTCGGGTGCCGAGAGGTCCTTGGCCCAAAGGAAGGCCTGTCCGCGCAACTCGATGCACGACGGGAAGAACGTGAACATGGCAATCAGGATGGGCATCTGCAGCAGCATGGGCAGACAGCCACCCATAGGGTTGGCACCAGCCAGGCTGTAGAGCTCCATGGTCTTCTGCTGGCGTTTCATCGCGTTTTCCTGCCCGGGATACTTCTCGTTGATGGCTGCGATGTCCGGACCCAGCACGCGCATCTTGGCCTGCGACATGTAGCTCTTGAACGTCAGCGGCGAGAGCACCAGCTTGATGAGAATGGTGAGAATGAGGATGATGATGCCATAGTTGCTGATGAATGAACCTAGCCAGTTGAACACCGGGATGATGATGCCCGTGTTGATCCAGCGGAACAGTTTCCAGCCCAGCGGAATGAGCTTGGTCAGCTTGAGGTCTTCGCGCGGCGAGTACTTGTCGTAGCTCGACAGCAGCTTATAGCGGTTGGGGCCAAAGAAGAAGTAGAAGTTGGCCGGGTTGGCCTTGTCGCTGGCGTATGGCACACTGGTGCGGATGTCCATCACCTTGAGGTGGGTCTGATAGTCGGGTGTCTCCTTCTTGATCTCGCGGCTCTCAAGGTGCGCGCCGGTGAAGACGCTGTCGGCGATGAGCACAGCGCTGAAGAACTGGTTTTTGGTCGATATCCACTTCAGACGGTCTTTGATGTCCTCGTCGTCGTCACCACTCTCCTTGGTGTACTCGACATCACCGCCCTCGCCGGCATACTTGTAGTAGATGGCCGAGTTGCGCTCCTCAAACATTTTCCCCTCCTCGTGTCGCGCCATCTTCTGGTGCCAGGTGAGGTCCACCGAGTTGATGTTGAGCGGGATGATCTTGTTCATGCCCGCTTGCACCATCTGCATGCGAACCATGTAGGAGCCACGCTCCAGCGTGTATTTCAGTCCCCAAGTGGCCCCGTCGCCCAGGTCAAGCTTCATCAGCACGCTGGTGTCGGTCACCTCGGTGGGGGTGAAATAGAAGTTTTGCGTTTCAAAGCGCTGCGTGTTGTTGCTCAGCACAAAGCCATACTGGTTGTCCTGTGGAGTAAACACCTCGACCTGCGGAGCGTTGTAGGCTTTGTAGCCCAGCAACTTGGCCCGCGTGATGACACCGCCCTTGGTCGAGACCTCGACCTCGAGCGAGTCGCTGCGCAGCTTCACAATCTGCTCGGTGCCCGTCATGCTTGCAGCGAAGGCACCATTCTTGGCATACTTGTCAAGGGCGGCCTTAACAGCCTCGACGGCCTGCCGATGAGAGGCATCGGCCGAGGCCGAGAGCAGCTCATCAAAGGCCAGTGTGGTGTCGGCCACGGCCACAGTGCCAGTGACATGCCCGTCGACCAGCGACAGCTTGACGTTGCCGTCGTCGATGCCACGGCTGGCACTGTCGCCATGCTCGGTCATCACAGCCTGCAGCTGCTGCACCTCGTCAGGCGTGAGCATTGTCATGGGTTGGTTGGCCGACTGTGCCTGTTTTTGCGCAGCGGCAATCGAATCTTGAATGCGTTGTTGCTCAGCCAATTCGGCCTCACTAGGACGATTGAGCATGGTGAAACCGAAAATCACGGCACACATCAGCAACATTCCTATTACGGTGTTTTTGTCCACTTCTTTATCTTTATTTGTTTTCTGTTGTCAGTTGTCAGTTCTCTGTCTCCGGTTGCTGCCACCATCATTGCTGAACGAGATTGATTTTTGCAACCGAGGGTGGAGCGCAATACCCCCCAGGCCACAATGCAAAAGAGGGACGCGGCATGCCGCGTGTTCGCCAGGCAGATGGTGTCGGCTCCACTATTGTCTCAATTCATAATTCACAATGTAGGCATGCAGCACGCAGCATGGTCACTAGGCGATAGTAATGGTTCTACCACTTTACTACTACACTACCCTGCCACCAAAACTACTTAACTCATCGCCTTAAACTCGATAGCAGCACGGATAAAGTCCATAAACAGCGGGTGAGGCGACAGCACAGTGCTGCTGTATTCCGGATGATATTGCGTGCCGATGTACCAACGCTTGTCGGGCAGCTCGACCACCTCGACCAGATGCGTCTCGGGGTTCTCACCCACACATTTCATGCCCGCCTGTTCAAACTGCTGACGAAACTCCTCGTTAAACTCAAAGCGGTGACGGTGACGTTCCTCGATGTCGAGTTTTCCGTATGCTTTTGCAACTTTCGTGCCAGATTGCAGCCGGCAGGCGTATGCGCCCAGCCGCATCGTCCCGCCCATGTTGGTCACACTCTTCTGCTCCTCCATCAGGTCGATGACATTGTGCCGTGTGTTCGGGTCCAGTTCCACACTGTTGGCGTCGGCCATGCCAAGCACATTGCGGGCATACTCGATGACCATGCACTGCATGCCCAGGCAGATGCCGAAGGTGGGCACATCGTGCTCGCGGCACCAGCGCAGCGCCACATACTTGCCCTCGGTGCCACGCTGCCCAAAGCCTGGTGCCACCACGATGCCGTCGTGGCCGGCCAGCTGCTGGTCGACATTGGCGTCGGTCAGGTGCTCGCTGTTGATATAGTCAATCTTCACCTTGTGGTCGTTATAGGTCGCGGCCTGAAACAGCGCCTCGTCGATGCTCTTGTAGGCATCTTGCAGCGACACATACTTGCCCACCAGCCCGATGCGCACCTCCTCCTTGGCCTCATTGAGCTTGCTGAGGAAGTGCTTCCACGTCGTCAGGTCAGGCTCGCCGCTGTAGGGCGTGCCCGTCTTGTCCAGGATAATCTCGTCCAGGTGCTGGTCGTGCATCATCAGCGGCACCTCGTAGATGGTGGGTGCGTCGATGCTCTGGATCACTGCGTCGGGGCTCACATTGCAGAACTGCGCCACCTTGCGGCGCATCGCCGACGGGATGTCATGCTCGGTACGCAGCACCAAGATGTCGGGCTGGATGCCCTCTTGCTGCAGCATCTTCACCGAGTGCTGCGTGGGCTTGGTCTTCAGCTCCTTGGCCGCCTTGATATAGGGCACGTAGGTCAGATGCACACACACGCACTTGCTGCCCAACTCCCACTTGAGCTGACGCACCGCCTCAAGAAACGGCAACGACTCGATGTCGCCCACCGTGCCGCCAATCTCGGTGATGACAAAGTCATAGTCGCCCTTGTTGCCCAGCAACTTCACACACCGCTTGATCTCGTCGGTGATGTGCGGGATGATCTGCACCGTCTTGCCCAGATAGTCACCGCGGCGCTCCTTGTCAATCACGCTCTGATAGACACGGCCCGTGGTGATGTTGTTGGCCCGAGTCGTCTTGATGTTGGTGAACCGCTCATAGTGCCCCAGATCCAGGTCGGCCTCATGTCCGTCGACCGTCACATAGCACTCACCGTGTTCGTAGGGGTTGAGCGTGCCCGGGTCGATGTTGATATACGGGTCAAACTTCTGGATCGTGACATTAAACCCGCGCGACAGCAGCAGCCGCGCGATCGACGACGAGATGATGCCCTTGCCCAGCGAGGACACCACACCGCCCGTGACGAAGATATATTTAGTTTCCACTGCCATTATAGAAAATTTTATTTCAAGCTACAAAGGTACAACAAAGTTTTCAGTTATCGGCCATCAGTTGCTAGTTTTTTGGCAAAACAGACAGCGCGACAAAAAAACGAGTCCAAAATTTTGGACTCGTTTCCCTGCCATCTCTTAATTTGAAATCACTTTACCTGTATCTTGCGTGCTGTGCCATCGCTCATCTTGATGATGGTCACGCCACGATGGTAGGCATCGATACGCTTGCCGTCGATGCTGTAGCGTGCCACCTCATGGGCATTATCACTGCCAATGTTGGCGACACTTGTGTAGGCCAAATCGTCGATGCGGAAGGCGGGGCTGATGACCTGCTCCTGCCAATTGCCAGCAGCATCGGTCAACTTCACCTTCAAGTCAAACCAACCTTTCAGTGCCTCGCCTGTCACCCCAGCCAATGAACCACGATAGAAATAACCATACCCAGGCGAACAGAAGTTTTCAGGCACTTCTTCTACCACCAGCTCACTCCAAGCATCCTCTTGGCAAGGCGAGTAAGAGACCTCCACCTCATTCATCGGTTGGCAAGTCAACCATGTGTTATAAGTCTCTGGATTTTCGTTGAAGATGAAGTCACCGGCAGAGAATTCCAATATGCCATCACTAGCATTACCGAATCGATCTGTCGCCTTGTCATCGGAGCTTTTGAACCAGAGCATGGTAATCGTGGGAGCCAAATCGTCCTCCAACGATTCATCATAATGTACAGTTGTCAGATTCAAACCCTGTAGATCATCAACAAGGACATTATGATTGTCATAAACTGCATCAATAATACCCAGCGGTTCTTGGTTGAGAAATTCATTTTGCCCATAGTTCATCATCTGACCCGTCCAAACTTCTTCTCCATTTTTATAGAGTGTCAGATTGGCTGCAACTTGCAAGTCAACATCGCGTATTTCGCCATATCTTCCAATAATTTGACGAAAACTACCTGGCGTTAAAAATATAGGAACTGATGAACCGAAATCTTGTTCTCTTTGCGCCTGAGTGAAATAGAATGGGTGAGGGCCACGCCCATAAGGATAATTTGTTTCTTGTCCATCGTTGAGGAAAAGTGATTCAATATTACCCATACCCAGATTGAGATAGGTGATATCGTCTTGATTGATGGCCAACGAAGGGGCACTGATAGTGCGATTATAATACATTGGCTCTCCCCATGGAAAATAGCCTATAATTTCAGGGAAATCTACCATCGCAGGATAGACCAATGCATATATCCCGCTAAAGTCACTTTTTACATCCGGAATGTTGACATATAAATTGACATCGCAGATACTGAGATTGGCAGTAGAAATACCCATAGGACCAGCATCAATGAGCAGTTTTTCATCGAACATGATACGCAAGCCACACCCGATACCCTTGGATTCAGCATCGTCCTGCGATAACTTTGAGGGTGTGAAATTATCTGTAATTAGTCGATAGTCGTCCGCATTGTTTTCCAATGGCTGAGTCAGGTCTTCTGATACATAAAACGTGATAAACGCTTCTGGATTTGCCCCCCAGTCCTCAGAAACATAGCGGTTACCCTGATAGTAACTGAATCGCTCACTCACTTGGTTAATATATGTTCTAGGGAAATTGCCAGCGAAAACAATACTAGGTATCAAGTAAAGATGGCCTCTATCATTCTTCCTGCACAGACCACTTTCAATATCGACAGCTCCATAATTCTCATGAGCAGTAAAGAGTTCACCGTTAGGATGGTGGTCAGATACTTTTATTCGCCGAGTGGCCTCAGTGACATCAAACGTGATGGTTGTATCACCAGCAATCATGACATTTTCTTTGAATACAAAATAATATAAATCTACCATGTTGTCAGTATCATAGCTGCTATAACTTGCCATGATGTCGAATGTTCCTGGTGCTACAGCTTGCGTGTTGTTATACGTAAAGATGTTGTTGCTTTGGGCATCTAAGAATTGGATGTTATCTAAATAGACATTTTCCATTTCACCAACAACCGATTCAATGGTCACTGTCACTGTCCCTTCGGTTGATTCAGTTTTTTGTGGGATTTGGCGTATGGGTCTCCAGGTGTCGGCTCGTTGTTCCCACTTGATGTCGGGTTGGCTGGAGGTGAGGCAGTATTGCTTGCCATCGGCGGTGGTGATGACTTGTCGACTGCCTTGTGCCAGGGTTGGCAACATGGCTAGCGCCATAGCCAGAAGCCAGCAGATGGCTCGGTTGATGTTGTTTGATTGTTTCATTGTCGTTTTTAGTTTTTAAGTCGTGTGCCGCGGGGCGGTGCACCCGAGTTAAACAATTGGTTGGTTTGAGATCTCGAGTGCAAAGGTACAGGTGTCTGCTGGGGTGTGCAAGAAAAATGGCGATGGGCTTGTGCTTGTCGGGCGACAAGCACAAAAACACCCGTTTTTCGCTAAAAACGGGTGTGCGTTTGGGCAAAAGCACAAGGACTACTTGTCACTATAATGGCCATAGGCACTGATGACAACAACTATCACCTCCATGTCATGAATCTGATAGATGAGACGATGTTTTTTGTTGATTCTGCGACTCCATTTCCCGGTGAGGTCGCCGCTTAGTTGCTCGGGATGACCTGTGCCAGTACGTGGATGCTCTTGAATTTCTTCAAGAAGGCGTACGGCCTTGTCAAATGCTTTCGGCTCATTCTTTTCCAAATTGGCAAGGCCCATATTGGCTATCGGGGTATATCGCACTTCATACGCCATAACCACATCTTTTTAGCATGTCAGATACTGATTCTCCCGGTAACTGAGTTGTATACTCACCTCGTGCGTATTGTGCCTCACCTTCATGAACCATTGAACAAAACTCCTCGTATGTCATCTCGGTGGGGTTGGGTTTGGAGGTAGTGATGCGCTTGAGGTAGCGCAAGACACGCTGCAGCTTGCCCTCATCGTCAGTGATGAGACTCACTTGTTGCAAAATCTCGGATGTAAGTTGTGCGGTAGACATAATTCTCAATGCTATAATTCTAGCGGCAAAGTTACTGCATTTTTCCTAAAACTCCTAGAATTCTTGATAAAAAAGACAACCTCTGACATACTTTTTTCCTTATGTGCTTCTGTCTTGCTTTGTTTCGTTGACTACTCTTTTGTCTTTGATGGTTGCTTGAGGTAAGCACTGGGTGTGAGACCTACGATGCGCTTAAAAGTAGAGACGAAGTTACTGCGGCTCTTGAATCCCACGCTCTGGCCGATGGCCTCGATGGTGAGACCGCCATACTGAGCCTTGTCATTCATGCGCCGACAGGCCTCGCGCACACGATACTCATTGAGCAGTTCATAATACTTGTGACCCGAAGTGTTGATGGCTTGTGACACACGTGATTCGGTTTCACCCGTGAGTTCGACCAGACGGTCTAGAGAGAACTCGGTAGAATAAATTTCCTCCGACTCGTCCATCACGCGTTCCACCTTTTCCATGACTTGCGCGATGTCGTCACCCTCCATCTTGCCGCGGCCATATTTGGCGGCAGGGATGGATGCTGTTTGTGCCTCCGAGGCCTGTGCTTGTTGCTCTTTTTCTCGTCGTTCTTGTTCTTGTCGCAATTGTCGCATACGGTCTATATTGGCTAACAACTGCTGGTTCTGCTCATAGAGTGAACGGTTTTTCACTTTCGTTTGGCGATGGCTTACCCAAGCCAAAACCAGCAAAGTCAATAATAGCAAGGCCACTACTGCCACGGCAATCAACTCGGTCTGCTGGATGCGTTGCTTGTAGGACAATTCTTTGATTTCATTGTTCGCCTCTGTGAGTTTGAACAACACTTTCTCCTCGTCGGCCTTGGCTGCCTTTGATTCTTCTAAAAGTTGGTTTTTAGCCCTTTGATACCGCAAGTCAAATTCGTTGGCTAAGGACACATTACCCTGGGCCGCATAATAGTCACGTTTGTGCAGCAACACAGTGACCATGCCAAACTTCATGCGATGCTCAGTGGCAATCCTCTCCATGATGTTCAGTTCGCGCAATGCTGCTGCAGCATCCCCTTTGTCCCGACAGACAAAGTACATGTTTTCGTGTGCTATGATTTGACATTCGTGTTTGGCATGATCAACAACATCAATCGATTGTTCCAGCAGTCCCAAATGATATAATGCCGAGTCGTATTGTTCATTTAGGACATTGATGGCTGCGGCACACTGATGCTTAGCAAAATCACGTGCCGGAATGGTATCAAAAATCTTATGATCCCGAAAAGTAATCAGTTCATTCTTGATCAAATCCAGTTGATGGTCGCCCAATGCGTCTGTTATCATATTAATCATCGATAAGACCATTACATGCTGGGGAGCATCATGTCTAACCGCAAGATTAAATGCCTTTCGATGCAGTTCAAATGACTTCGGATTAAATGCGAAATCATGTTGGATGCTGCTCTTTTGTCCTTCCAGAACTGCTGTCAGTTCATAGATATCAACTAGTTGACGGTCAAAATTACGTTCTTGGGCATACTGCTCTGACTTCAACAGGCACTGCATCGCACGATCATAGTCATAAAAACGCATGGTATAAATGCTCGCCATTGCCGTCAATGCACCGCTCACAAAACCCTGTTCTTCGCGCGACTGCTTGCGTTCGGCACGGTTGGCGACGATGTTGAAGCAGATGAGTGCGCTGTCCAGTTCATTTTTGTCCCAATGAGCCTGCGCCTTGTCGCACAGTTGTTTGTTGCTGAGTTTCACCAACTGGTCGGCTGGCATGGCATGCGATGCCGCCCATTCCGTCGACAAAAGCGACAGCATGATACATAACCCTATTAACAATCGTCTTTTCAAATTGGAATTTACTTATTAAGAGTCGTCTCGCAAGAAATTTGTAAAGATTTCTGTCCAAAGGACGCTTCTATGTTGTTTGTTAAATTTTTATTCTCTGGACTGCTGGCGCAGGCGGGCGATAAAGGGGGCAAGGACGGTGGCCGAGGGCTGGGCAGTGCGAGTGGTCAGTGTGATGTGCTCGCCCATGCCGCCCAGCACCTGAAACTGGAAGTCGGGGTTACCCTCGAAGTCGACAGCCAACGGGCTCTCGCCACGCAACAGTCCCACGGCCTGGGCGGTCATGGCCTCGAGGCGCAGCAGCCAGGGCCGCAGGTCGTCATAAAACAACCGATCGCTCTCGGCAGGCGAGTTTTGCATCTGCTTGAGTGTGAGGCAGGCCTCATGCACCTGACCGAGCAAGTCGATGAGTAAACCCGGCGACGGGGTGCCTCGCTCGACCGACCGCCAGTAGTTTTTCACATGGTACTCGAGCGCGTCGTTGTCGTAGTAGCGCAAGTGCGGTGCCACGGTGCGGAAAGCCTGGGCATAGCCCGGTGGCAGCACGGCAGTCAGTGAGGCCTCCCAGCTGCGCTCGTTGTTGAACGCGGTGGTGTTCCACGTATAGTCAGCGACACTGAACAGCCCGATCTTGGACAGTTCGCCCTGCTGCATGGGGTTGACGAGGATGGTGTTGGTGCCGCTGAGTGTGGCGGGCAGGCGATCGGTGCTGATGATGTGTGTCTCGTCGCGGAAGTTGGTGTACATGTCAGCGACAAAGAGTTTGGTCACATCGTTGTCGTTGCACAGATAGTTCCACCACCAGCTCACCTCGCGCCCCAGCCAACTCTGCACCAGCGAGAGGTCGCCGTTGTTAGGCACCGACCACACATTGCGTCCGGTGATAAAGACACCCGCCTTGCCGGGCGTGGGACGCAACGACTCGTAGAACTGCTGTCCACGGTCGAGCGACACCCAGCCGTAGGCATAGAGCTGTGGCACATAACACAGCGGCTTGACGGTGTCGGCCGGCGACGCGCCCGGGGCGTTCCAGCGAGCATCCACACGACGCTGCAGCGTGGCGAGATTGTCGGCACACAGCCGCATCACGGCCGGGTCGCTGGGCACACCCACATCGTCGACAAATACACCGAACTGGCGCACACCCAGGCTATACATGCTCTCAAACTTGGCCATGACCTGATCGATGACCCCAGGATTGCCGGGGTCGGCAAAGGCTTGGCCGGGGTGAATGGCCCAGATAAAATTGACCTTGCAGGCATGGGCCACAGCAGTAATGTCGCGCATCATGTCCTGAGACAGATAGCCGATGCGACGCTGCTCGGGGGTGATTGCGGTGGGATAAGGTTTGTCCCAATAGCGCGAGTGATACTGGTCGCTTTTGGCCCCGTACATATAGGCGTTCATCTTGTAGCGCGCCATAAAGCGGAACAGGTCCTTGGTGACCTCGGCACTGTAGGGCACACCATAGTAGCCCTCGACAATGCCGCGGTGCCTCACATCGGCCCAGTCGTGGATGGTGACGCACGGCATGCCGGTGTGTCCGCCGTCCAGCATCTGCTCGAGCGAGGCCAGTCCACAGAATGCGGCATCGGTGTTCTCGCCCAGAATGACCACTTGCGCTGTGCCCGCCTTGTCGGCAGTGAGGCTGAGGATGTGGCGGTCATACTTCTTGAGGCTGAACAGCCGTCGGTCAAGCTGCATTGCCGCGACACGCCGGTCGGCCACGCCTTGCGAGCCGTTTATGCCCAGCAACAGACAGCTGCCCTTGGTGGTAGGCCGAGTGGCCACTGTGCAGGCCAAGCCATGGTCGGTGAGCACTTGTCGGGCGCGAGCGATGGTCACCTCATCGATGCCAGGCTCAGCCACAATGGTGACCTGCGCCGTGAACGCCGCCTGCCCCACCCCTGCCCGTTGCTCTTGCGGAACGGGATAGATTGTATAGACTTGTGTGGCCTGAGCCATCATGCCCGCCACAGCCAGTAAAATTGCTACAATAGCTTTCATCTGCCGAAACCTAAATAACAGCGAACAGATAACGGCGATTCTCTCGCTCGCGACCGAACGAGAGCAATCACGCAAAAGAATTTTGTTCTTCTGTCTGAAAAAAATCTGGGACCACGCGAAAGAATTCTGTCCTTCTGTTCTTCTGTCTGAAAAAAATTTGTCCTAATGTCTTGACCAAACGGGCTAGCGGCGGCGCAGAATCTGGGTGATGCGGCCCATCTGGCTGGGGATGCGTATCTGCTGCGGGCACAGCGGCAGGCAGTGGCCGCAATCGATGCACTGCGTGGCGCGCTTGTCGGCCGGAACACCGTCGAAGTAGGCCTTGACAAAGGCCTCGTGGCGCTGGTCATAGTCGGGCGCATTCTTGGTGGGCAATGGCAGCAGTCCGCTGTGCATAGCGTCGTTGTAGACCGTGAAGTTACCGGGAATGTCTACGCCGTAGGGGCACGGCATGCAGTAGGCGCAGGTTGTACAGGGGATGACAGGGATGCCACTGATGCTGTCGGCAATCTTCTCGAGCAGGTCGTTCTCGGCCTCGGTACACTGCTCCAGCGGCGAGTAGGTCTGGCAGTTCTCCACCAGGTGCTCCATCACGTTCATGCCACTGAGCACGGTGAGCACGCCCGGCTTGCTGCCCACCCAGCGGAAGGCCCAGCGGGCGATGGTGTCATCGGGGCGCAGCTGCTTAAGCTGGTCGGCATGTCCCTCGCTCATCTTGCCCAAGGCACCGCCACGATACGGCTCCATGATCACCGCCTGGATGTCGTGCTTGGCCAGTTGGTTGTAGAGGTACTCGGCATCGGCGTCGGCATCTTTCTCGCCGCTGAGCGAGGCATGACGCCAGTCCAGGAAGTTCATCTGGATTTGCACAAAGTCCCAGTGATACTTATCATGGTGGTTGATGAGCCAGTCAAACACCTCGACATTGCCGTGATAGGAGAAGCCCAGGTGACGGATGCGGCCGGCCTTGCGTTCCTCGACCAGGAAGTCGAGCAGCCCGTTGTCGATGAAGCGCGGGTTAAAGTCCTTCATGCCACTCTGCCCGATGCCGTGCAGCAGGTAATAGTCGATGTAGTCGGTCTGCAACTGCTTGAACGAGTTGTAGTACATCTTCTTCGACTCCTCCAGTGGCCACGTCTCGGAGCGGTAGTTCGACATCTTGGTGGCGATGTAGTAGCTCTCGCGGGGGTGTCGGCTCAACGCCGCGCCGGTGATGCCCTCGTTGAGTCCGCGGCCATAGATAGGTGCGGTGTCGAAGTAGTTCACCCCATGCGCCAGCGCATAGTCCACCAGCTGGTTGACCAGCTCCTGGTTGTCGCGCGGCAGTCGCATCATGCCGAAGCCCAGCAGCGAGATGCGCTCACCCGAGCCATTCTGCACGCGATAGGTCATCTTGTCGCCTGTGGCAGCCGTCTTGGGCTTGTCGTCTTGAGCCAGTGCAGCCATCGGGTTAAGTGCCACCATGGCCCCACCCAGTCCCATCGCGCGCAGGAACTGCCGGCGGTTCAGTTGTCTTTTTGCCATATATCTTCAGGTTACAGTGATTAAACGGACCGTTATCGATGCCGCAAAGTTACGATTAAGTGAGCGAAAAACCAAATTTTGGAGCAGCGAATGCAAAGAAACGCTTGCGTTTTCTTTGCTGAGTCGTGACAAAATTGGACCGAAGGTCAAATTTATTTGAGTTTTTCCGAACGGGAGTAACTTGGGCGCAGCCAACGTTACGATTAAGTGAGCGAAAAACCAAATTTTGGAGCAGCGAATGCAAAGAAACGCTTGCGTTTTCTTTGCTGAGTCGTGACAAAATTCGACCATAGGTCAGATTTATTTGAGTTTTTAAATAGGGATATTCAGTTAAAGGACTTCAAAGAAGTGGCCTGAACGGGCTGAGGGCGCAATAAATCGGCCATTGATGTCCACAAGCCTTGAGATATTGGATTCTCAAGGCTTGTTGATACAAT
>Ga0256404_1004220_pt1 | contig 27498 bp, 28 predicted proteins | sample RumenRJG_01DNA_FD_185990 | JGI IMG/M metagenome (GOLD analysis project Ga0256404, IMG submission 185990) | Bovine rumen microbial communities from Lethbridge, Alberta, Canada - RJG_01 | ecosystem: Host-associated > Mammals > Digestive system > Stomach > Rumen | place: Canada: Alberta | collected...
GTCGTACTGAGGCAGTCCGCCGTTCCCGAATCTCTGGTAATGATGGAAACGGAATGATAATACGTTGCCGGAAACAGGGTTTTGGGATCAATGATGTGGGAATAGGTTACACCGTCGTCTGCCGTATAGGCACGTTCATAGTCGCCTGATGTGACAAAGGAGCCTTCCGTGTTCGAATCAATGACGAAGAGGCTTCCGCTTCCCGAAGGATTCTGGATGCCGATGCGCCATGGTGTTCCATCGGACTTGATGCCGAGCGTACGCACATTTCCGCCGGCGTTGACGGCAGCTGTCTTCGTGCCGTCTTCGGCAAGCTTTGCGGCGATCTTTTCGGTCGCAAAGCCCTTGGCAATGCCGCCGACGTCGAGAGAAACATCCGGATCCGTAATGTATACGGTGCTGTTTTCTTCGTCGATTTCAACGGCATCCCAGCCATGGTGGGTGGCGGCTTCCTGCAGCTCGCTTTCGGGAGGTACCTTGCCATAGCTGCCGTTTTCGTTGGCTGTCATGCCTTCTTCCCGGTACTTGTGCCAGACGCTGAGAAGGGCACCCTGGGTAATGTCGAATTCGCCCCCGCTGAGGTCATAGAACTCCTTTGCCTTCTGCAGCAGCTCGATGACGACCGGATCGACCTTGACCGGCGCAATACCGGCATTATCGTTGATCGTCTTCAGGTTGTTGAGCCCGTCGTAGTTGTTGTAAATGTCGAAGAGATTGTTGTAGTAAGTGAAGAGATCCGCCGCCTCCTGATAGGAAGTGCTGAATTCATCCTGGCTGACGTCGTAAACGCGCAGTGAGAAGACCGTGTCGAAGCCACAGTCAAGACACGAGTTCGCGTAGGATGACTGCGCCTGTGCAGATGCGGTGGCGGCAGAAGCCGTGGACTGGGTGGAGCCGCCTGCGCATCCGGTCAACAGTACAGCCGCAAGAGCGGCCGAAATCAATGTTTTTGTTTTCATAGCTTCCCTATTATAGCAATGGCGGCCTGTTCGTCTACTGCCAAAGAGGGGGTACGGGATGGAAACAGGATACCTTTTCTGCCATATTTTATGGCACAGAAAAGATCGCGAATGCCGTCTTTTGAATGCGTTGAATTTTTCTTCCGGAAACTGGTGTTCTCATTTGTGAAAAACGGGAAAGAATACAGTTTGATGATATAATCATTGCGTTTAGAAGGAAGGGGTTGGATAGTATGTCATTTTTAACCGGACCGATGCATGAGCATCTGAACGGGCATAAGGACCTGACCTGCGACAAGGAAGTCCTGACACTGCCTGAACCAGATGACCTTTATGTTCCGCTGGTCAACGGCCGTGCTGAGTGCAAGCCGCTGGTAGCTGCGGGGGATACGGTCAAAGCTGGCCAGAAGATTGGCGAGCCGACCAGTGCATTCTGGTATGTACCGGTGTTCTCACCTGTTTCCGGAACGGTTGTCGGCGTTGAGAAACGCATGTCTTCCGGACTGAAGCCGGTGGATCATCTGCACATCAAGAATGATCACAAGCAGGAGACGGTACGTGCCTTTGCTCCGTATGACTGGGAGAAGGCGACGCGTGAGGAGCTGCTGAACTTTGTCAAGGAGGCCGGTATGGCCGGTCTTGGTGGCGCCGGGTTCCCGACATTCAACAAATATACGAAGGTCGATGGGATTGATCTCCTTATTATTAATGATGTTGAATGCGAGCCGTATCTGACGGCAGACCTTGCCAATACGCGTGCGCATCTGGATCTGCTCAAGGTCGGTGTGCTGGCGCTGCAGAAGCTGGCCGGCAATCCAAAGACCAAGGTTGCGATCAAGGCACACTGGACGAAGGATGTCGAAGCTCTGAAGAAGCTGTTCGAAGGTACGACGGTTGAAGTTGCGCCGATGGAAGATCTGTATCCGATGGGATGGGAGCGTACGCTGGTGTATCAGCTGACGGGCAAGCGGTATGACCGTCTGCCGGCAGAGGCTGGATGTGCTCTGAATAACGTGTCGACGGCCATTGCGCTTGGCAATGCGCTGGTCAACGGTGCTCCGATCACCAAAAAGATGGTTACGGTTTCCGGCGATGCGGTGAAGGATCCGCACAATGTGCTGATCACGATCGGTACGCCGGCGGTGGAAGCTGTCAAGGCATGCGGAGGCTATACGAAGGATGATTGCCTGATCATTGCCGGCGGCCCGATGATGGGTTCCACGGTTCCGAATGATCAGTTCGTGATCGGTCTTTCCAATAACGGTCTCACGGTTCTTGAGAACAAGCCGCTGCAGGAAGTGAAGTGCCTGCGGTGCGGCAAGTGCACGGAAGTCTGCCCGGCCGGTCTGGAGCCGGTTCGGATCAACTTTGCCGAAAAGACCAAGAACATCGAGGATCTGAAGAAGCTCGATGTCAACAGCTGCATCCAGTGCGGTCTTTGCAGCTATATCTGCCCGTCGAAGATCGGCGTGACGGAAGGTGTTGTCAGAGCGAAGCGCTATATGGCTCTGGTAACCAAGAAGTGAGAGGGAGGAAACAGAGATGAAGCTGAGTTTTAAGGCCTCGCCGAACTACCGGTCGTCCCAGAGCACTTCTTCCATCATGCGGGATCTGACTCTGTGTCTGCTGGCAGTCACGGTGTTTGCGGCGGTATGGTATTTCAACGCTTATGGTTCTGCCTATGGTCTGCGGGTCATCGGCCTGACCTGTGCAGCGGTTGTTACGGCTCTTGTCGTTGACGCGCTGTGGTTCAAGGCGATGAAGCAGGATGTCAAGGCATCAATCCTGAGCAACTATTCCTGGGTGACAGCACTGATTCTGGTGCTGATCTCTCCGGTCAAGACAAGCTATTATGCGATGATCGTCTGCACGGCGATTGCCATCATCTTCGGTAAGATGGTGTTCGGCGGCTTCGGTCAGAATATCTTCAATCCGGCAGCCTTTGGTGAGGCGCTGCTGATGACGAACTTCGCCTCGACACAGAGTGCTGACTTCGTTACAAGCGCTACGCCGACGGTGACGGCAAACTCCTACGGCTGGCTGATGACGGCCGAGGATCTTGGGTCGCTGCCGACGATCGGGGCGCTGTTTACGGGCAACTATCCCTCGACGATCGGAAGCACCTGTGCAATTCTTCTGATTCTGTGCTTCGTGTTCCTTGTGATGCGCAAGGACATTGACTGGCAGACAAGTGTTGTCTATGTTGCGACGATTTTTGTGGAAGGTACGCTCATCGGCCTGACGCGTGGTGCTTCGGCTTCGCTGGGTCTGATCCAGGTTCTGACGGGTGGTGTTCTGTTTGGAGCTGTATTCATGTTGACGGATCCGGTCACTTCGCCGGTTACACTGCCGGGACGTGTTGTGTTTGCAGCCGGTGCTGCAAGTCTGACACTTCTGTTCCGTCTGCGTTCCAATCTTGCGGATGGAGTGCTGTTCTCGATTCTTCTGATGAATGCGCTGACGCCGGCAATTGACAAGATGTTCGACGGCAACCAGATTCGCGATGCGAAGAAGTTTGCAAAGAAGGTATGGTGCACGCTGGTTGTTCTGCTGGCGCTGATGTTTGCGATCGGCTTCACCTGCTCGCATAAGGAGCCGGCGGCAGCTTCTGCCGGTTCTTCGTCCTCTGCTTCTTCATCATCGGCTTCCGAGGTGCTGGGCGATGCGGATTATTCTTCCGCAAATCCGACGGCTACCGACAACGGGGATGGTACGTACTCTGTTTCGGCCAAGGGTTTCGGCGGTGAGCTGACGGCGACGATCGGCGTTGAAAACGGTGCGATCACCAGCTATACGGATCTTTCCGGCAGTGACAACGGTGATGGCATTGGTGACGATTTCTTCACGGACGGCTATCTGGATAAATATCAGGGTGTGACGCTGGATTCGGAAGTGGATTCGATTTCCGGTGCAACGTTCACGTCGAAGGCTGTCAATGGTATGGCGCAGGCGGCTCTTCGTGCTGCCAGCGGCGAAGATATGAGCGGGGCTGCAGCTTCATCCTCTGCTTCTGCTGCGACGCTTGGCAGTGAGGATCTTTCCTCGGCCAAGGCAACGGCAACTGCCAACGGCGATGGAACCTATGCTGTAACAGCCAAGGGTTTCAATGGTGAGCTGACGGCGACAATCGGCGTTGAAAACGGTGCGATCACAAGCTTTACGGATCTTGCCGGCGGTGACAACGGCGATGGTATCGGTGATAACTACTTCGCAGATGGCGGTCTGGATGAATTCGTCGGTGCGACGCTTGATTCGAGCATCGATGGTACGTCCGGTGCTACCTATACGTCGACGGCTGTGAAGGCGATGGCGCAGGCGGCTCTGAAGGCTGCGGCTGAGTGAGGAGGCTGAACGATGAAAAAGGATTCGACAGGATATAAGGTCGTTCTTCTTGGCGTTCTGTGTGCGATCTGCGGATTACTGCTTGCGGTTGTCAACAGTCTGACGGCGCCGGTAATTGCGGAGCGTTCGCTGGCGGCTGAGAAGGAAAATCTGGATAAGATCTATCCGGGTGCTGAGTTCACGGAAGTGACCAACTTCAAGGATGATACGGGACTTGTGCAGAGTGTGTTCCAGGCGGAAGGCAAGGGCTATGTGTTCAAGGTTTCCGGCATGGGCTACAACTCCAACGGTTTCACGTTCATGATTGCGTTCAATAACGATGGTACGTGCGGCGGATTTACTGCTGTTGAGCAGAGTGAGTCGCCGGGCATCGGTGCACGTGCCTTCGAGGATGATTACGTTTCGCAGATTTCGCAGATTACGGCTACGGAAGATGCGCCGCTTCTCTCGGGTGCGACGCTGACGACGACAGCCATCCGCAAGGGTGTTGCGGCGGCTGAAGCTGTGTTTGCGCAACTGAATTGAGGAGGACGGATATGAGCGAATCTAAGAAGAAGATGAGCTTTGGCAAAGAGCTCATTGTGAACAATCCGGTCTTCGGGCTGTACCTGGGCATCTGCTCGACGCTGGGCATTACGACGGCGCTGGACAATGCGATCGGTATGGGCATGGCCGTTATTGTGATTCTGGTGCTTTCCAATGTTGTGATTTCTCTGATTGCAAAGATTACGCCGGACGAGATTCATATTCCGGTTTACATCGTGATCATTGCGACCCTGGTTACCATCGTTGAGCTGCTGATGCAGGCATATATGCCGACGCTGTTCTCGACGCTGGGTGCCTTCGTTGATCTGATTGTTGTAAACTGCATTATTCTGGGCCGTGCGGAAGCGTATGCGTGCAACCACAATGTTGCGGAAAGTGCGCGTGACGGCTTCATGATGGGTCTTGCGTATACGTGCTCGCTGCTGGCGATGAGCATTATCCGTCAGATTCTGGGTACTGGTGTTCTTTCCATGAGCAATCCGTTTACGCAGGCGACGATCTTCTCGCTTCGTCTGATTCCGGATGCCTACACGATTCCGGTATTTACGAGTCAGACCGGCGCGTTCCTGACGTTCGCAGTTTTGGCGGCAGTTGTCGCTTCCATCAAGAACAAGGATGCGGACAAGGAAGAAGCAGCTGCGAAGGCTGCCAAGATTGAGGCAGCCAAGAAGGCAGCGGCTGCCAAGGGGGCTAAGGCATGACAGCAGCATCTCTGTTTACGCTGTTCATCAGCGGTGTTCTGGTAAACAACATCATTCTGGCGCGCTTCATCGGTATGTGCCCGTTCATGGGAGTTTCGACGAAGCTGTCCTCTGCCATCGGCATGGGACTTGCCGTTATCTTCGTTATCTTCGGTGCTTCGGTACTTTCGTGGCTTCTGTACTACTATGTCCTGGTACCGCTGGACATTACGTATATGAAGTTGATCTGCTTCATTCTTCTGATTGCGTCGTTCGTTCAGTTTGTTGAGATGTTCATCAAGAAGCAGAGCCCGTCGCTGTATAAGTCGCTCGGCATTTATCTGCCGCTGATTACGACGAACTGCGCGGTTCTGTATGTGGCTCTCGATAACATTTCGCAGGAATACAATCTGATTCAGACGATGGTGAATTCGATTGCGGTTCCGCTGGGATTCATGCTTGTGCTGGTTCTGTTCGCGACCATCCGTGAACGTCTGGCCGGCAATGATATTCCGCGTGCATTCAAGGGCAATCCGATTGCCTTCGTTGTGGCGGCGATTCTGGCGGTAGCGTTCTCGGCTTTCGCAGGCATTGCGTAATGAGCGGACTTTATGCTTTATTGATCGGAGCTGTGCTGGCTGGTCTGGCAGGGTTTCTGACAGTGAAGAATCATCGTACGCCGGTGCCGGAGGGCTGTGAGAATCTGAAGCCTGACTGCAAGGGGTGCGGTATTGCGGATTGCGCTGTGCGTCAGTCCGATGCGAAGAAGGAAAACAAAGGAGAAACAGTATGCTGAAAGCGGCATTGATGATGCTGGTACTTGGCGGTGTGTGCGGCCTGATCCTTGGCTTTGCGTCCGTAAAGTTCCATGTGGAAGTAGATACGCGGGAACAGGATCTTCTCGCGATGCTGCCGGGATATAACTGCGGCGGCTGCGGCTATCCGGGCTGCGCCGGTATGGCGGCTGCGCTTGCAGACGGTACGGGCGACATCGAAAAGTGCAAGCCTTCGAAGCCTGAAAAGAAGGCTGAAATCAAGCAGTGGCTCAAGGATCATCCGAAGCAGGCGTAATCTGCCGGTGATCTGAAAAAGGAAACAGGGTCGGGTTCTTCGGAATCCGGCCTTTTTCTGTCTATGGAATCGTGGAGGCATTGTGTTTATGAAGATGGATATTGTAAGAAAGGTGTTTGGTGTCGTTGCTTTGTCGCTGGCTCTTCTTCTGACGCTGCATCAGGCGGTTGGAATGTTGGCGGAAAAGAAGATGGAACTTGTGACTACCTTTGTGGCGGCGCGGGATATTCCACCCCGCACCAAAATTGAGGAGGCGGATCTTCTGAAGATGCAGGTGCCGCAGGCCTACCTGATGGAATATGCATGTACACAGAAGGAGGAAATCATCGGCCGCTATACGGAGATTGCGGGTATGATACCGGCCGGATCGCCATTCTACAGGACGATGCTCTTTGAGGAAAGTGAGCTTCCGGATTATCCGGCTACACTGCTGCGGGAGGGGCAGTCTGCCTATTCGCTGGCGGTAGATCTGACCAGGGCGGGCGGAAGTCCGGCTGCGGGAATGTATGTGGATGTGTTTGGTACGGTGACAGGAAGGGACGGGACCATGGTGAGCGGTGCGCTACTTGAACATGTGCGCATTTTGAGTGTGAAGGATGCGCAGGGTCTTTCCATTGCGGATCCTAACAGCAGCGGTCTGCCCTATGTGGTGCTGCTGGCGGTTAAGTCAAGGGATGTCGCGATGCTGACACAGATTGAAAAGGCTGGGGAGCTGCGGCTGTTTGCTTCGTCGGAAAGCTATGGGAGTGGGCAGGAGGCAGTCAAGGCTGCAGATTCGCCATTGGTGGAATGGTATGAGGCATTGGATGTAGAATAAGTCCGTGCTGAAAAAGATATTGCGTTATCTGCGTTACATTGTGATTGCGGTATTGGCTGTTTTTTGTGTTTTTGCGCTGGTGATGGTTGATCGTGGTCGGAAGCTGGCTTCCAGCGTGATGGAAGAGACGCCGATCAGTGCGGCAGTGGAACCGTATTTTTCCATGTCTACGTGGACGGACTATGAGGATCTGGATCCGAAGTTTGTTGAAGCCGTCGTTTCGGTGGAGGATCAGCGGTATTTTAAGCGCTACGGCTTTGACTGGCCGGCGTTGATCCGGGCCGTATTCAACAATATGATGGCACGTTCCTTTGTGGAGGGCGGAAGTACGATTTCGCAGCAGATTGCGAAAAATCTGTATTTTCAGTCGGCTCCGCGCGGGGTGACAGAGAAAATTGCAGAAGTTTATATCATGTACCGGCTGGAGGCGACGTATTCGAAGCAGACGCTGTTCGCTCTCTATGTGAATATGAACTATTACGGCGATGGCTATTGGGGGATCCGGGAGGCAAGTGAAGGCTATTATGGCGTGGAACCGGATGATCTGACGCTGGGGCAGGCGGCGATGCTTGCGGGAATTCCCAATGCGCCGGGATACTATCAGCTTTCGACGGGCTATGATGCGGCGCTGCGGCGGATGCATAAAGTGCTGAACCGTATGCGGCAGGAAAGCTATATCACCGATGATGAGCGCCAGGCGGCGATGGAGGAAGACATGCGTCCGCTGTCGGTGAAGAAGAGTGATACTTCTGCGGAAACATTGGAGCCAACAGACGGCCTGACGTTGGATACAAATTTTGATTTATCATTATTCATAAAACAAAAGAAAACCACATTGTTATGCGGTTTTCTTTTTTGACTTACAGGGCGGCTAAAGGGACTCGAACCCTTGAGTGCTGGAGCCACAATCCAGTGTGTTAACCAACTTCACCATAGCCGCCATCAGCAGTAACGATTCTAACCTAACGGGCAGTTATGTGCAAGGGCGATTTTTAGATGCGTGTGCGGTAAAATAATCTTCTGTGGAGGGCTTGCTGTGGGTTTTCTTTCAAAATGGCTGTATTCCCATAAGGTTTCTACGTTTCAGATCATTTCGTTCAGCTTTGCGCTGCTGATTCTGATGGGTACGGTGCTATTGATGCTGCCGTGTGCGACGGCGAGCGGAGAGTCGGCAGGATTTCTGACGGCCTGGTTTACGGCGACGTCGGCAAGCTGCGTTACGGGGCTTGTGCTGCAGGATACGGCGCTGTACTGGTCCCTGTTCGGGAAGATTGTGATCCTTGTACTAATTCAGGTTGGCGGTGTCGGTGTGGTTACGATTGCGGTTCTGATTGCGCTGGCGGCGGGAAAGAAGATCGATCTGATGCAGCGTGGATTGATGAATTATTCGATCTCTTCGCCCCATGCGGGTGGAACGGTGTCTTTGACCCAGTTCATTGCGCGCAGTGTGGTGTTGATTGAGCTGGTCGGTGCATTGGTGATGTGGCCCTCTTTTGCCGGTGTCTTTGGTGTTTGGAAGGGACTCGGGGCGGCTGTTTTTCATTCGGTGTCTGCCTTCTGCAATGCGGGCTTTGATCTGATGGGGACAAAGTCAGGTGCTTTTTCTTCGCTGACTTCGTTTGCGAATAATCCTGTGATCAATATCGTTGTAATGACGCTGATCATTCTTGGCGGTCTGGGTTTTCTGACGTGGCAGGATGTGCTGGTGAACAGGTTCCGGCTGACGCGGTGCCGTCTGCAGACGAAGCTGATTCTGTCTGCGTCTCTGGTTCTGATACTTGTGCCGGCGGCTTTGTTCTTCTTTTTTGAATATGGCGATGTGCAGAGCAGCCAGCGGGTGTGGATGTCTCTGTTTCAGTCGGTGACGGCGCGTACGGCGGGTTTCAATACGGCGGATCTTTCCGCGATGTCGGAGAGCGGGCAGATGTTGATGATCATTCTGATGCTCATTGGCGGCTCGCCCGGTTCGACCGCTGGCGGTATGAAGACGACGACGGCTGTGATTCTGTTCAGCTGGCTGTCGAGTGCGATGCACCGTGAGTCGCGGCCGAAGATGTTCGGGCGGCGTATTACGCAGAGCAGTGCCAACAATGCGGCGACGGTTCTGATGCTGTATCTGGTGTTGTTCCTGGGTGGTTCGATGATCATTTCGCGTCTGGATCATCTGCCGCTGCTTGCGTGTATGTTTGAGACGGCTTCGGCGGTTGGTACGGTCGGTGTGACGCTCGGGCTGACGACGAAGCTGTGTGCGTTGAGTCACGTGATTCTGATTGCTTTGATGTTTATTGGCCGTGTTGGCGGTATGACGCTTGCCTATGCTGCAATCGGCCGCTGCAACTATGAGCAGCAGTATCCGCAGGAAGATGTGATGGTTGGATAGGAGGAGAATGCGATGCGATCGGTTTTGTTGATTGGGCTGGGAAGATTTGGGCGCTATACGGCACAGAAGCTGAATGAGCTGAATGTGCAGGTCATGGCGGTGGACAAGGATGAGCACCGGGTCAATAAGGTGCTTGGCTATGTGACCAACGCACTGATCGGTGATTCGACGGATCAGAACTTTCTGAAGTCGCTTGGCATCAATGACTATGATGTGTGCATCGTTGCGATCGGGGATGACTTCATCAGTTCTCTGGAGACGACGTCTCTATTGCATGAGATGGGGGCGAAGAAGGTCATCAGCCGGGCAACCGGCATGTCGCAGGAAAAGTTTCTGCTGCGCAACGGGGCCGATGTTGTTGTGTTCCCGGAGCGTGATCTTGCCAATGAGACGGCGATCCGGGCTTCCTCTTCGTCGGTTTCGAATTACATGAATCTGGAAGGGGAGTATGCGATTTTTGAGATTCGGGTCCCTGAGAGCTGGTATGGAAAGACGGTTGCGTCGCTGAGTATTCGCAACGTGTACGGGGTCAACGTTCTTGGTATCCGCAAGGACGGTGTCATGAACATGCATGTGACGGCGGATACGGTGATGGAGAAGGGCGCTTCAGTGATGGTGCTTGGCAAGGAGGCGGAAATCTTCAAAAGTTTCCATCTGGCCGAGTGATTTTCGCTGGGTGTTAGAATAATTTACATATGAGCACATTGATTGAGCGTTTCGGTGCCTATGTTGGCAATAAGGCGGAAACGGATCCAAAGGCTGCGCGGCGGCTGATTCTTGCGGCATACAGGGGATTCGGCTGGTATCAGAAACATAAACCGGATCCGCGGCGGCCCTACAGTCGGCAGATTCTTGCTGATGCCAGCATGAAATTCATGGTGGATGGTTTTTCGCATCCGCAGAAGGCGGCACTGGTGTCGATCTTTACGCCCTGTGAAATTCTGCAGGCGTTCGGCATTCATCCGATGTGCGCCGAGATGTTTTCAACCTATCTGAACGGGGCCGGTGCGGAGGCTCCGTTTGTTGCGGCGAGTGAGGCGGCAGGCATTTCTTCGACGTTCTGCAGCTACCATAAGGTGCTGATGGGTGCGGCAGAGACGGGTGTGCTTCCCAGGACGGGATTTATTGTGAATACGTCGCTTGCCTGTGATGCGAATAATCTGACGTTCCGTGCTATCAGTGAACAGATGGGCATTGAGCAGATGTATATCGATGTCCCCTATGCAAAGAATGATGCGTCGGTTGACTATGTGGCTGATCAGCTGCGACAGCTGCCTGCGTTCATTGAGAAACAGACGGGGACGAAGATGAACGAAGTCCTTTTCCGTGAAGCCATTGAGCGCTCTCATGAGACGATCCGTCTGTTAAGGGCTTCGATTCCCTATCGGAAGACGAAGTGGCTGTCCGGTGATCTGACAAGTGAGCTGTATGAGGCATTGATGGTGCATACGGCGTTAGGAAGCAGGGAGGCACTTGCCTATGCGCGGGCACTTCTTGAGGACTTCAAGAATGCGCCGGAAGATCACGGGCACCGCCTTCTCTGGATGCATACAAACCCGTTCTGGCAGAAGCCGGTGATGGAGATGCTCAACTACCGTGAAGACTTTCATGTGGCGGCGACAGAGCTGAGCTATGATGCCTGGATTGATTATGAAGAGAAGGATCCGTATCGCTTTATGGCGAGCCGGATTGTTTACGATGTCTACAATGGGCCGGCCACGGACCGGATTAAGCTGGCGGAGCAGATGGCGGCTGAAGTTGGTGCCGACGGGATTGTTGTGTTCTGTCACTGGGGCTGCAAGGAGACCTGCGGCATGAGTGCACTGGCCAAGACTCAGCTGGAGGCGGCGGGCTATCCGACGCTGATTCTGAACGGTGACGGTGTGGATCGCAAGAATACGAGTGATGGTCAGATGTCGACGCGTCTTGGGGCATTTCTGGAGATGCTGGAGGATGGAAGATGATCTATACGGCATGTCGATATGCGCCGGTGGAACTGTTTGCCGGTTTTCGTACCCAGGTGGCGCGGCTGGACCCGGTGGTGAAGGACTATGCCTGTGCCGAGGCGTGTACGCATCCCAATCTCTGCGGCTATGCCAAGGCGCTTTATGAAGAAATTCAGGCGAAACATGTGGATGAGCTGGTGCTGACGGACTGCTGTGATGCGACGCGGCGCCTTTATGATGTGCTAGCCAGTGAAGGAAGGATGAAGTTTTTGTGGCTTCTGCCGCTGCCGCATAAAAACGGTGAGGCGGAGATCCGCCTCTTCGCCGGGGCGCTGGAAGATCTTGAACGTGCCTACAGCAGCTATCGCTGGAAGACGTTTGACGTGGATCTGGCCATCCAGGCGTATGAACGTCAGAGAACATCGGAAGAAGAGAAAATGAAAAAAACCGGAACCTGTATCCGGATTGCAGGTGCCCATGCGTCCGGGGATCTGGTGGAGACGGTAGAGAAGATCTTCCCCGGCGTCGATGTTGAAAATGCGACCTGTACAGGCAATCGGGCAATGTTAAAGCCTGCCGGTGACAGGGACAGTTTCTTTCTCTGGTATGCGGACTATCTGCTCAATCAGCCGGCTCCCTGCATGCGCATGCAGCACAATGGCATTGCAGGCGAAACAGAAAATATGGCAGATAACAAGTCCATGAAGGTACTGGGAACGATCTTTCATACGATCAAGTTCTGTGACTTTTACAGCTTTGCCTATCTGAAGGAAAAGACGTCAGAGACGCCGTTATTGAAGATTGAAACCGATGCGACGCAGCAGAGTGAAGGACAACTGCGGACGCGGCTGGAGGCGTTCCGTGAAGAACTCGGGCTGGACGATCTGGAGGAAAAAATGACAGAGACGAATCAGAATGTCAATGGACCGGTATATACGGCAGGCATCGACAGCGGATCGGCATCGACGGATGCCGTGATTCTCGATGCACAGTGCAGTATTCTTGGGCGTGCGATTGTCCCAACCGGGTCCGGGGCAGTGGACGGCGCAAAGAAAGCACTGGCAATCGCGTTGGAACAGGCCGGACTCAGGCAGGAAGATCTGACCCGGATTGTGACAACCGGCTATGGCCGTTCCTCGATCGAGATCGAAGGACGGGCGGTGACAGAAATTACATGTCATGCGCGCGGTGCTCATTTTCTGGATCCTCAGGTGCGTACGGTGATCGATATTGGCGGCCAGGATTCGAAGGTCATCTGTATCGATGAAGACGGCAGGGTGAAGAACTTCGTCATGAATGATAAGTGCGCTGCAGGTACCGGGAGATTTCTGGAGATGCAGGCGCAGGCGATGGGACTGACGATGCCGCAGATGAGTGAGAAAGGTCTGCAGTGGAAGAAGGATGTGATGATCTCTTCGATGTGCACCGTGTTTGCGGAGTCGGAAGTTGTAAGCCTCGTGGCGGAAAACGTTGCGGTCGAGGATATCATCCATGGCCTGAACAAGGCGATTGCCGAGAAGACGGCTGGCCTTGTATCCCGTTCCAATGGGGGACCGGTATTTATGATGACAGGCGGCGTAGCTCAGAATCAGGGTGTCGTTGAATGCCTCTCGAAGAAGCTGAATGCAGAGGTGCGCGTGTCACCGGATGCGCAGGTGTGCGGATCATTGGGTGCAGCGTTAATCGCATTGGAATCGCTTGGGATCAAGCAGGCAGAATAAAAAAAGCGGCGTGCCGGAGGGCACTGTGCCGCAGAAATAACAGAGAATTGGAAAAGTCTGGGTTACTCTTCGATCCAGACTTTTTTCATGACGACCGGCGTCAGGGGACGATCACGCAGATCCGTCTTGACGGAGGCAATGGCGTCGACGACATCCATTCCTTCGACAACGTGGCCGAACGCTGCGTACTGGCCGTCGAGGTAATCCGCATCCTGGTGCATGATGAAGAACTGCGAAGAGGCGGAGTTGGGATCCATGGCACGGGCCATGGAGATGGTTCCGCGCTTGTGCTTGATAGGGTTCGGATGGCCATTGGCTGCGAATTCGCCGACGATTTCTTCGTCGCTGCCGCCCATGCCGTTGCCCAGCGGGTCGCCGCCCTGAATCATGAAGCCCTTGATGATGCGATGAAACGTTAAGCCGTCATAGAAGCCCTTGTTTACGAGTTTCTTGAAGTTGGCGGTTGTGATCGGAGCGGCTTTCTCGTCAAGTTCGATCTTGATCTGTGCGCCGTTGTCCATTTCGATAATGACCATAGTTGTGTTTTTCTCCTTGAACGTGACTATCCTATCACGAAGCCTCTATTCCATGGCGTCGAGATGCACGTGCTGAACGGAAGGAAGCTCCTGAAGCTTCACCAGGATTCCGGCAACAGTACCGTTCAGATTGCGGATATCCAGCGCAAGAATGACGCTGGCTTTCTGGTCTGCCGGTGCAGACTGGGAAATCGTAAGGATGCTCGCGTTGGAAGAGGAAACGACCTTCAGAACTTCTGAAAGGGCTCCGGTCTCATTCTTGAGAATCATGGAAATAACGGCTTTGCGGCTGGTTTCCACTTCGGAGGGACGGAAGACATAATCCTTGTACTTGTAATAGGTGTTGCGCGAGATGCCGCAGCGCTTGACCGCTTCGGTGACTGTGGCTGCCTCCTTGGACTGCAGAAGCTCTCTGGCCTCGATGACCTTTTCGTATTCTTCCGGAAGGATAGCGTTTGCGACGATCAGATAATCGGGCGCCATAGGCCATTCTCCTTGATTGCCAGACCATGGGGATCAATGGCTGTTTTCCGGATATCCCAATGGACCGGCTGTTCTCTGACTTCCTGCATCCCAGAGGCGGACAGGGGACGCTGCGAAATCAGCAGGCACGTAGATCCGCTGCCGCTGATTAAGAGTATGCCGCCCGTATCCTTTTCTACCGTCTTTTTCAGTTCATCGAATCCGGCAATCAGCTTCTTCCGGTACGGCTCATGAATTACATCATTGGCTGCCGCCTTCAGCGCAGTCATGTCGCCGTTTCGCAGACCTTCACTCATCCAGATCGCATGACCGAGGGCAGAACCGATGACACTGCGCGGATAGGTTTCAGGAAGAACCGCACGCGCATCCGCCGTCTTTACTTCAAAATCCGGAATGAACACCGTGAAGCACCAGGACGGATGAAGCGAAAGAGGTCGCGTCATATAGATGCCTTCGCCTTCCTTGAGACTGGCAGTCAGTCCGCCATAGACGGCAGGAGCCGCATTGTCCGGATGCCCTTCCAGTTCCGAGGTCTTTTCAAAGATGAAATCGGCATTCAGCGGCCTGTTTTCAACCGCCAGCGCTGCCGTAACGCCGGCAGCAGATAAGGCCGCCGAGGACCCCAGTCCACGGGCGGAAGGAATGTCCGCATCAAAACGGACACGGACATGTCTGTTTGAGATGGAATGGAATGCCTTGAGAAACAGGTTGTCAGCGTTGTTGTACTGGGGCGCAATGTTCAGAAGCTCGTCGCTGATACTCTCTTCGGCAGTAAAGGTATCAAAGATCTGAAGTGCTGCGCCAAGGCAGTCGAAGCCGGCGCCGAGATTTGCCGTCGTTGCGGGGACGCGTATTTCAATCATGGGCGAGTTCCTCCATCTGTTTCTGAATCAGATCAATGCCGTCCTTGACTTCGATTGTCCTGTCAAAGCGAAGAGGCAGAGAGGCCAGCCGGGCAAGAGGAGAAGGAACCTTTGTCCCCGTTTCTTCAGAGAGTCTGTCCATTGCCGCAAACGGATCCGAAACGATGGATCCATTGACTGCCTTAAGAACATTGCCTGCAAACTTATAAGGGCTTGCCGTGGAGAGAATGACCGCCTGCGTGTGATCACCGGACGCTTCACGATACTGCCTGAGACCCTCGGCGGCGACTGCCGTATGCGGGTCCATGAGGTAGTGATGTTTGTTCCAGGTATTCCTGATTTCTTCTGCACACTGTTCTTCGCTGCAGGAATATCCCCCGAAGTCCTGACGGATTGATTCCAGCATCGTGGCAGGAACCGTATACTGGCCGGCTGCGCTGAGCTGACCCATGCATGTTTCTACGAAAGCAGAGTCACCATTACTCTTGAAATACAGCAGGCGTTCCAGGTTGGAAGAAATGAGAATGTCCATGGAAGGGGACATTGTGACATGGAATGGACGATGAATGGAATAGGTTCCGCTTTCCAGAAAATCGGTCAGGACGCGGTTGGAATTAGAGGCACAGATCAGTTTCTTTACGGGGAGACCGATCTGCTTCGCCAGCCAGCCGGCAAGGATGTCGCCGAAGTTTCCGGTCGGTACGACAAAGAGAACCTTATCGCCCGGGGCAATCTTCTTCTGTTTCAGAAGATCCTGATAGGCCGCAAAGTAATAAACGATCTGCGGTACGAGTCTTCCGATGTTAATCGAGTTTGCCGAGCACAGGCGTACGCCTGAAGGCAGATGCACCTGGGAAACCGCTTCCTTGACCAGCCGCTGGCAGTCGTCAAAGTTGCCGTTGACGGCGATGACATTGACGTTTTTTCCGGGTGAGGTGCGCATCTGCAGCTCCTGAATCGGCGATACGCCGTTTCTTGGATAGAAAACAGTGATTGCAGTATGCGGAACGTCAGCGAAGCCGGCGAGGGCCGCCTTGCCCGTATCGCCGCTGGTCGCTGTGAGAATGGCTACGGTTCCGGTCTGTTTCTGATCGTTGTATGCCGTCGTTAACAGGCGCGGCAGAATTGTCAGCGCCAGATCCTTGAAGGCACAGGTCGGCCCGTGCCAAAGCTCCAGAACCGAAGCTGCTTCATCAAGAGCGATCGACGGCGCAATGGCCAAAGTGTCAAAGTTCATGGCACTGTAGGCACCGTTGATGCACGAGCTGAGTTCGCCCGCGGCATAGTCATCAAAGAAACGGGACAGTATCATCTGCGCAAGATCGCCATAGGAAAGATCAGAAAGACGGCTGATATCAATTTTTTCCGGCATCTGTTCCGGAACAAACAGGCCGCCGTCATCGGCGAGACCTTTCAGGATTGCTTCTTTGGCTGCGATCGGATCCGCATGACCACGGGTACTGAAATAGCGCATTGGGATTCTCCTTGTGTCTGAAACACATGCATGATACTATGTCCATGTTTTAAAAACAACTGTACTTGAAATAAAAACATCTGGGGAGAAGAAATGTTAACGATCGGATTGCTCGGTTGCGGCGTCGTGGGAAGCGGCGTTATGAACCTGATTGATGATCCGGCATCGGACGTATGCCGGAATATGCGGATCAAGCGAATCCTTGCCCGTTCCTTATCGGAAAAGGATGATCCAAGAATCACAACGAACTATGAAGACATTCTGAATGATTCTGATATTGATACTGTCATCGAATGCATGGGCGGGGATGAACCTGCCTTTACGTATGTTAAGGCCGCTCTGGAATCGGGCCGCAATGTCGTATCCTCCAATAAGAAAATGCTTGCCCATCATCTGATGGAGCTCGAGGACCTGGCAGAGAAACATCATGTCAGCCTTCTGATGGAAGCGGCCGTCGGCGGAGGCATTCCTTTCCTGTGCACGGTTCATGATCTGGAAATGGTGGAGCCGGTGACCGCCTTTGAAGGCATCTTCAACGGCACGACGAACTATATCCTTGATTCCATGACCCGTACCGGTCAGCAATTTTCCGAAGCTCTCAAAGCTGCGCAGGACGCCGGCTACGCTGAGCGCAATCCTACCGATGACATCAAGGGGTATGACGTTCGCTACAAGGTGATGCTCAGCTGCGCCGCTGCATTCCAGATGTTACCGGCAGAAGATTCAATTGTCACCTTCGGCATCGATCGGATCGGCGATGAGGAATTTTCCTTTGCCAAAGAAAACGGATACGTCATCAAGCTGATCGGATCCGGATCAAAAAATGAGGCAGGCATTGCGGCCTGCGTCATGCCTGCCTTTGTCAAGGCCGGCACGGTCCTGGCCGCAATTGATTCCAATCGGAACGGGATAACAGTGAAAAGCCCTGCCCTTGGAGAGGCAACCCTGATCGGTCAGGGGGCAGGCAGTCTGCCGACGGCGCACGCTGTCGTTTCCGATGCGGCCCGCATTCTGGAAGGAAAAGCGTACGCATGGAAGAATCTTGAGAAGACGGAGGCTGTTTCATCTTCGGCTAAGGTGTTCTACGTGCGCGGTGGAAATGTGCCGGCATCGCTTGTTCACTCGCATGAAGGAAACGCGGTGCTTACGGTTGGCGTGACATTGTATGAACTGATGCCGTATGTGCATGCGGAAAACTGTGTTGTTCTGGAGGTGCAGTCATGATCAAGGTAGCGAAGTTCGGCGGATCATCGCTGGCGGATGCGGGACAGTTTCAGAAGGTGAAGGCAATTGTGGAGGCGGATCCTTCGCGGCGCTTCGTCGTTGCCAGCGCGTGCGGAAAGTCGTCGCCGTCGGATCATAAGGTGACGGACCTGCTGTATCTGTGCCAGGCGCATCTGCGCTACGGGGTCAGCTATGAACCAATCTTCAAGGAGATCGAGACGAAGTATTACGCAATCAAGGAGGCGCTGCATCTTTCGCTGGATCTTGATGCGGAGTTCGCCCGGATCCGGAAGATGATGAACAAGGATGTTTCGACGGATCTTCTGGTGAGCCGGGGCGAATATCTGACGAGCCGGCTGCTGGCGGAGTATCTTGACTTCGATTTTCTGGATGCGGCCGATGTGCTTGCCTTTCATTACGACGGGACGATTGACTATGAGCGTACGGCGAGCCAGCTTTCTTCCAGAACGGGTGAGCGGGGCGTTGTGATTCCCGGTTTCTATGGTGCTCTTCCCAATGGGGCGATCCGCGTCTTCTCGCGCGGGGGCAGTGATGTGTCCGGTGCCGTGATCGCCAATGTTGTGAATGCGGATGTGTACGAGAACTGGACGGATGTGCCGGGCTTTCTGGTTACGGATCCGCGGATCGTGAAGGATCCGATGCCGATCAAGCGGATCAACTACAGTGAGCTGCGTGCGATGAGCTATATGGGCGCCAATGTGCTGCATGATGATGCGGTGTTTCCGGTACGTTCCAAAAACATTCCGATCAACATTCGTTCGACCAATGACCCCGATGCGCCGGGGACGATGATTCTTTCGGACTGCAGCGAGATGGATGCTATGGATCCGCCTCCCATCATTACGGGCATTACGGGACGGAAGAATTTTACGGCGCTGACGCTGACCTGTTCGCATGCCAGTGCGCTGCCGGGATATCTGCGGCAGATTCTTGAGGTGTTCGAGGAGTTCAAGGTATCGGTAGAAAGTGTTCCGATGACGGTGGATACGATCAGTGTCATCGTGAGCAGTGACGCAGTCAGTGAAAATCTGTATGATATTGTCAATCAGCTGCGGGAAAAGATTAAACCTGACAGTCTGAAGATCGAGGAAAACCTTGCAATGATTGCAATTGTCGGCCGGGCGATTCAGGAGAAGCCGGGCATGTCCGGAAGGCTGCTGTCGGAGTTTGGCCGCAATCAAATCAATATCAAGGTCATCAGCCAGAGTGCAGATGAGCTGTGCGTCACGGTTGGCGTCAATAACCGTGACTTTGAGAAGGCGGTCCGCTGCATCTATGAAAAGTTCATTGCGGAAGAAAGCAAGGGGGCAGAAGGATGAAGATCGGTGTACTTGGGGCAACCGGGGCAGTCGGCCGTCAGATGCTTGCGTGCATGGAAGAGCACGGCATTGTGGCGGAGGAGCTGCGTTTGTTTGCCAGTGAACGTTCGGCGGGAAAGGAGCTTTCCTGCATGGGACACACATGGAAGATTGAGGTGCCCTCTGCCCAGCGTTTTCAGGGACTGGATGTTGTGTTCGGCGCAGTGGATGCGGACCTTTCGCGAAAGTGGGCGCCAGCCATTCAGGCTGCCAGGGCGCTGTACATTGATAATTCCAGTGCGTTCCGGCTGGATCCGGATATTCCGCTGGTGGTGCCGCAGATCAATGGACGCGATGTGCTTGATGCCAAGAAAGGCATCATTGCCAATCCGAACTGTTCGACGATCATTACGCTGATGGCGGTGGCGCCGCTGCATCGGATCTCGCCGCTCAAGTCCATCATTGCCAGCACGTATCAGGCGGTTTCGGGCGCTGGCAATAAGGGCATTGAGGAGCTGGAAATGGAACAGAGGGCGCTGCAGGAGGGAAAGGAGTTTACGCCTTCCGTGTTTCCGGTGCAGATTGCCAACAACTGTATTCCCTGGATCGGCAGTGAGAAGGAAGACGGCTTTACGAGCGAGGAGCTGAAGATGCGCAATGAGGGCCGCAAGATTCTTCATGATCCGGATCTGAAGGTGACATGTACATGCGTGCGTGTGCCGGTGTTCCGTTCGCATTCGATTTCGGTATCGGTGCAGTGCGCCCGGCCGGTTTCGGTACAGGAGGCGGCAGATGCGATCGGCCGTTTCCCGGGTGATGTGCTGATGAAGGACGGCTATCCGACGCCGTTAATGACAAGTGGTCAGGATCAGGTGTATGTGGGCAGGCTGCGTCCGGATCCGGTGCTGGACGGTGGCATTGCGCTGTGGTGCTGCGGGGATCAGATCCGCAAGGGAGCCGCTGCCAATGCGGTGGAGATTCTTGATTACATTCTGGCGAATCGTGCGTAGCCCTATGCTAAAATGGGATCATTGCACAAGAGGTAACGTATGAACAGATTTCTTGGAAAACTGATCGCTTCCGCTGCAGCCGCGGCGGCGGTAGGTGTCATCGCTGCGGTATATAACAACAGGAAAGACGCGAATGAAGAAGTAAAGAAGGATGATGCGGCGTCGGACGATGATGCGGTAAGCTTTATCGATATTGAGGATGGCGGGGAGCCTGCGTCTTCGGAAACAAAACCGGAAGAAGAAGCGGCAGTAGAAGAAGAGAAGCCGGCCGATGAACAGCCGGTTGATGAACAGGCGGAAGAAGAGGAGCCGGAAGAGACACAGCCGGCGGAGGAAGAGGCTGCGGGCGCAAATGAGCTGGATGCGATTGCGCAGCTGTATCCCTATCTTTCGAAGGAATTCATTGCGCAGCAGTTTGCGAAGAACGCAGACTACAACCGTGAGTATCCGGCGGATACGCTGGTGCGTTTGATTCATACGGTCCAGTTCGATGATCCTGCGGCTCTGACTTCGTTTGAAGAAATTGCACGCCGGCGGGGCTATGAGATAGAGCCGTCCGGTGATCATGAGGTAAAGATTTCGCGTCGTCTCTTTACGGAGAACGGTGCGATTCTGTCGGATATCTATAATGTGGCAAATCAGACGGCATGCCTGAACGGCAGCTGGCTGGGCGTTGACATTGTACGTTAATGAGCGTTAAGACAGCCTGCGGGCTGTTTTTTTTCGGCGTTTTGCTATAATAGGTGCGCTTTGGAGCAATGTGAATGGGAATTGTTGAAGTTGAAAATCTTAGCTTTTCATACGATCAGCTGCATAACGCGGTGGATAATGTGTCCTTTTCTGTTCCGGAAGGCAGCTATACGGCGATTATCGGTCAGAACGGTTCGGGCAAGTCGACCGTGGCGAAACTGATTACCGGCCTTCTGGAAAAGAAGGCGGGAACCGTGAAGATCGACGGTATGGAGCTGAATGAGGAGAATCTGCGCGCGATCCGGCAGGAAGTAGGCATCGTGTTTCAGAATCCGGACAATCAGTTCATCGGTTCGACAGTGCGGGACGATATTGCCTTTGGTCTGGAGAATCATCAGGTGCCGCAGCCGGAGATGGACGGGATCATCGATACCTATGCGAAGCGGGTTCATATGGAGGGTTTTCTGAACGTGGAGCCGACGCATCTGTCCGGTGGGCAGAAGCAGCGGGTAGCCATTGCGGGCGTACTGGCGATGCACCCGAAGATTCTGGTGTTCGATGAGGCAACGAGCATGCTTGATCCGCAGGGAAAGGCGGAGATCAAGCAGGTGATCCGTTCACTCCATGAAGACAGGAAGCTGACGATTCTTTCGATTACGCATGATATTGACGAAATCAGCAACAGTGATTATGTGATTGCGCTGTGCGATGGCCGGGTTGCGATGACGGGGACGCCGCATGAGATCTTTGCGGATGAGAAGAAGATCCGTCAGATTCATCTGGATCTGCCGTTTGCGATGAAAATGGCAAGGCAATTGCGTGCACATGGCGTCAAGGTCGATGACTGCATTACGATGAAAGGACTGGTGGATCAGCTGTGCCGATAGCCTTTGAACATGTGAGCCACGTATATGGTGAGGATACGCCGTTCAAGTATGCAGCGTTGACGGATGTGAATCTGGAGTTTTCGATCGGAAAGATGACCGCAATCATCGGTGAGACGGGATCGGGGAAAAGCACGCTTGTGCAGCATCTGAATGCGCTGCTTCTGCCGACACGGGGCCGGGTGCTGGTGCTGGACAGGGTGATTGAGGCGGGAGAACCTGCCAAGGGTCTCAAGTCTCTGCGGGGCCGGGTTGGCCTTGTGTTTCAGTTTCCGGAGTATCAGCTGTTTGAGGAGACGGTATTGAAGGATGTGTCCTTTGGACCGAAGAACTTTGGCGTTTCCGAGGAAGAGGCAGAGAAGAAGGCGAAGGCGGCGCTGAAGATGGTCGGTCTGGATGACAGTTTTCTGGAACGCAGTCCTCTGGAACTTTCGGGCGGTCAGAAGAGACGCGTTGCGATTGCCGGAATTCTGGCGATGGATCCGGAAGTGATCGTGCTCGATGAGCCGACCGCGGGCCTGGATCCGGAAGGTACGCTGGAGATGATGAACCTGTTTTCCAATCTCAACAAAAAGATGGGGAAGACAGTGCTGATCGTCACCCACGATATGGAGCAGGTGTTTTCGTACTGCGACGAAGTGGTCGTGATGGAGCACGGGCAGCCGCGCATTCATACGAGTGTGAAGGATTTTTTCCGGGACGGGAGCCTGTGCCGGGAAATGAACATTCTTCCGCCGGCATTGATTCAGTTCAAGGAGCAACTGAAGGAAGCGGGATATTCGATCAGCGACGATGCAATGACCATGGACGCGGTGGCGTCGGAAGTGGCGAGGCAGGTGAAACATCATGGGTAATGTGACACTTGGTCGTTATATTCCGATGGATTCGCCGATTCATAAGATGGATCCGAGGGCCAAGATCGGGGCCATGTTACTGATGCTGGTGGCGATCTTCTTTCCCGCGGGCTGGATCGGCTATGCGGTGCTGTTTGCGGCATGCACGGTTCTGATTCTTTCGGCGAAGCTGAGCTTCCGCTATGTGTGGAAGAGTCTGAAACCGATGCTGGTGATGATGTGCTTTCTTCTGATCATTAACATTCTGGTGGTCAAGACGGGTACGGTTCTTTTTTCGATCGGTTCGTTTGCGGTTTACAGTGATGCGGTGCTGCAGACGGCCTATATTGTGGTGCGTCTTCTGTTGATGATCATGGTGACGACGACGCTGACGGCGACGACGAAGCCGCTGGATATGACGCTTGGGATCGAGGATCTTCTGCAGCCGTTTGGGAAGATCGGTGTTCCGTATCATGAGATTGCGATGCTGATCAGCATTGCTCTGCGGTTCATTCCGGATCTGATCGATGAGACGAACCGGATTCTGAAGGCGCAGGAGTCGCGCGGCGTCGATATGCAGGAAGGAAAGCTGAAGGAGAAGATCATGGCGATCCTTTCGCTGATCGTTCCTCTGTTTGTGTCGGCTTTTCAGCGGGCGGAGGATCTTGCCAATGCGATGGAGGCCCGCGGCTATGCGCCGGGTGAGCCCCGTACGCGCTACAAGGTACTCAAGATGAGGGGGACTGACTGGCTGCTGCTGGGATTTGCGGCAGGTCTTCTTGTGCTGATGATTGTCTTTGCCTATGCGCTATAAATGTACGGTTTCCTATATCGGAAAGAATTACTGCGGGTGGCAATCGCAGCGCCATGGCGACAGTATTCAGGAACAGATTGAGCATGCGCTGTACCGTCTGACAGGTGAGAAGGTGAATATTCTTGCGTCCGGGCGTACGGATAAGGGTGTCAATGCGGCTGGTCAGGTGTTCCATTTTGATACGGACAAGGTGATGCGGCCGCGCAAGTGGCAGGGTGCGATCAATGCCTTTCTGCCGGATGACATTCATATCTGCAGTGTAAAAGAAGCTGAGCCGCACTTTCATGCGCGTTATTGTGTGCGTAGGAAGACGTATGCGTACCGGATTCACTTCGGTGAGGCGGATGTGTTTTCACGGGAGTATGCCTATCAGTGTCCGTATACAGTCGATATCGGGAAGATGAAGGCTGCGGCAGAATATCTTGTTGGGAAACATGATTTTGCGGCATTATGTTCAAACTCGTTCCAGGAGACGCCGGATCAGGTGCGTACGGTCTACGGTATTTCCTTTGCGGAAGAAGGAGATATGCTGACGATCCGCTTTACGGGTGACGGCTTTCTGCGTTATCAGGTGCGGATGATGAGTGCACTTCTGCTGGAAATCGGACAGGGCAGAAGGAAGGCGGAAGACATTCCGGTGATACTGGCGAGCCGCTCCAAGCGTCTTGCGCGCAAAAATGCGCATCCCGAAGGGCTGACGCTGGAGAAGGTGGAGTACTTCCGGATTATCGCTGAATCGGAGTCGACGGTTGTCAAGGAGCTTACGGAAGAGTATCCGGAGATATATGAACGCTTCAAAAATGATCCGGAGCATTATGTGATTGCGGACCGTCATCTTCCGATCGTGTTTGCCATGGTGACAGTAAACCATGAGCAGTCAGAAATTCATCTGTTTTCTTCGGAATACAAAGAGAAGACCGACACCGTTTTCCAGGAACTGAGCGAGGCTCTGCAAAGGCGGAAAATCCGCTTAAGATACGGCTCAAACATTGTAAAAATGGATTGACGAATAATGGTGTCCTATCTAAAATAATAGACGGCTATCCGAGCCGAAGATTGTAGCCCCGGTAAAGTTACAAATCGGAAAAACTGGAGGATAAGGTTTATGATGCGTCAGACAACAATGGCGAAGCCTGCAGAGATGAAGAAGCAGTGGTATGTCGTAGATGCGACAGACTGCACACTCGGCAGACTTGCAACACAGGTAGCGAACGTATTGCGCGGCAAGAACAAGCCGATCTTCACTCCGAATGTTGACTGCGGTGACTATGTGATCGTTGTCAATGCGGACAAGGTAAAGATCACCGGCGATCAGGATGCGAAGAAGATGTATTTCTCTCATTCGATGTGGCCGGGTGGACTTCGCGTTCGTTCGACCAAGGTAATGCGTGAGCAGTACACGGTTGAATGGGTGGAGAAGGCTATTAAGGGCATGCTGCCGCACAACAAGCTGGGTGATGTGCAGAGAACTCATCTGTTTGTTTATGAGGGACCGGATCATCCGCACGCTGCGCAGAAGCCGATCGAGCTTAAGGTGAAGTAAGGAGTAAAAGACTATGGCAACCAAGAAGAAGAATACAGTTACGTATATTGGAACAGGCCGTCGTAAGACGTCTGTAGCCCGCGTCTTCATGACTCCGGGTACTGGTGTGATCACAGTCAATGGCAAGTCTCTGGAAGAGTATCTGCCGCAGGCTGTTCTTCGCATGGAAGTAAACAGCCCGCTCGTTCTGACTGAGACACAGGGACAGTTTGATATCAAGGTCAACGTCGCTGGCGGCGGTTATGCTGGCCAGGCAGGCGCAATCCGTCATGGTATCTCCCGCGCTCTGCTTGAGGCTTCGGCGGATTATCGTCCGATCCTGAAGAAGGCTGGATTCCTGACCCGCGATTCCCGTGAGAAGGAACGTAAGAAGTACGGTCTCAAGGCAGCTCGTCGCGCTCCGCAGTACAGCAAGCGTTAATCGGTTTGTCTGGAAGCTCGCAGAAATGCGGGCTTTTCTTTTTGCTTTTTGGAATCCCGGTTTTCCTGCCGCTTCCCAGCGGATTTCCAAAAGGTGAAGGATGCCATAATGGCAGCGGTGTGCCTGGTTCTTTTTCTTTCATTTAACGGAATGGAAGGGAATCATTTTGCGGGTAAATTCAATCTGAAATGTAGTTAGAAAAATCAAACTTATATGGGCGGAATATGTGGGTATTGGTGTATGGATGCGGCGTCATCGGATCTCTGCTTGTACATGAGCTGTGCAGTGTAGGCAATCAGGCTGCGGTGATCGGCCGCGGTACTTGGAAGGATGTACTGTCGAGGGACGGACTGTGGATCCGGCATGTTCTTCAGCATCAGGAGACTGTGGATCATCCGTTGGTGATGGAGAAGGCAGCGGACCATGTGGAGTTTGATCTTGTGTTTTCTGTGATGCAGAGCTGCCAGCAGGAGAAGATCCTTGATCAGCTTGCGGCGGTAAACAGCGGCATGGTTGTCCTTGTCGGGAACAATCCTCTCTGTGCAGAGATGGAGGCCACGATTCATTCTCTGAGTCCTCATAAACAGGTTCTCTTCGACTTTTTAAACAGCGCTGGCGTACGTGAGAAAACATATGTTAAGTCACTTCATTCGAAGAAGGTTGAACTGTTGCTTGGCGGCGTGCATGGGATGCGGCAGGAGAGGGATCAGATTCTTGTGTCGGCGGCGTTCGGCGGCAGCGGCTGTAAGCTGACTTGGTGTGATGATATGGAGGGATATCTTTATACGCATGCGGCATTTGTGCCTCCCTGTGCCTGTCTTTGTTACGGGAAGGGGTGCGATCTTAGAAAAGCAGACTGCAGAGATATTCAGCTCACGGTCGAGGCGGCGAAAGAAGGCTACCGGCTGATCGAAAAGGCAGGCATGAAAATATGGCCGGCGGAAGATGAAAAATACGATCAGGGCAGGTCGTGGCAGATTCTGATGAACGTGATGCTGTGGGGAATGGCAAAGACAAGGATCGCATTGATCAACTTCGCCATCAGATGCCCTCATGGGACAGGCTGCTGCAGATTTACAGTAAGTGAGACGATCGATCAGGAGGAAGGAATGGATTTGACTATGTAACAGTATGAAGATACTGCTGGCATGGACAATGATTCTTTCTTCCTTTTTCCATGGTGATGCGTCAGAGGCTGCTGTGTTTCGTCTTTATGTGGAAAGTGAATATGACACAGACGGAGACGGGAGGCTGGACTGTATTCAGCTGCTTGTCTTTCTTCCCCGTCCGGAAGGTTTGTTTCCGACGGTTCTTCTTGCCAATCCCTACGGCATGGGAACGGGCAGTGATCGTGAATACGCTTCTGATGATTCTTCACCATCCATCATTGAGCGAAGCAGAACGGAGTACTGCCGTCCGTCTTTTGATGCGATGATCGAGAATCTTTGGCTGGCTGAGTCGGATTTGGCATTGATTCGTGCGCTGCTGAAGGATGGGTATGCGGTCGCTGCCTGTGCGGGTCCAGGAACTTTCGGCTCTGAGGGATGGAATCTGGTGCTTGAGGAAGCGGAACGCATTGCCTGGAACTGCATTGCGTCGTTTCTTTCGGGAGAACGAACGGCGTTTCTTGAAACCTCGGGCGGAAGATATACGGATGCGTTCTGGAGCGATGGGAGGCTGCTGTTTTTCGGACACTCGTATGGCGGCGCAATCGGGCTGAGTCTTGTTAGGAAGGATCCGGATCTCTTTGAGGCGATGATTCTTTCTTCGCCGGTTGCCGACTGGTACAGCTGGTATCAAGGGGCGCTTCGCTATACGGATCATCCGGTGTCGGATCTTTCCAGATTTGTTTCTTCGAAGGTGTTTGAAAAGAAGGAATGGGACGCCTATCAGGATGCGCTGGCTGTGCTGGATGCAGGGGCACGTAACGGGAAGATCTTTG
>Ga0256404_1004221_pt1 | contig 27498 bp, 20 predicted proteins | sample RumenRJG_01DNA_FD_185990 | JGI IMG/M metagenome (GOLD analysis project Ga0256404, IMG submission 185990) | Bovine rumen microbial communities from Lethbridge, Alberta, Canada - RJG_01 | ecosystem: Host-associated > Mammals > Digestive system > Stomach > Rumen | place: Canada: Alberta | collected...
ATGGCTTCTGGAACAGGCAGACGACGAATGTTACGCAAAACTAATATTCTTTGACCTTATCCATTCGCGCGAAGACGATGCCGTTGCAGAATTCAAGAAGATGAACATGGAGCGCCCAACATTCAAGCTGCAGCACTGGTTCACAAAGGAAGACTTCATGGACTACGGCTTCATCCTTGCAGAAGAGCTTGTAATGCGGCAAGAATACTACGACGCGGTAATCCTGCTTGAACAGATTATGAAGATGGAGTTCAAGTACAACTACTTCAAGTTCTTCTTTGAAGAAGTACAGTCACTTGCAAGACACGTACTGCGCAACAACATCGAACAGAACGTAAGCGACGAACTAGCCATAGACGCTTGGGAAAGGGCACTGGACCTTAGGCTTGGCAAGAACGACGACGCCTTTTTTCTTAACAAGATGGCGGATGCCTACGAAAACATTGGCGACAAAAAAACAGCCGCCATCTGCCGGGAAGAAGCCATAGCGGTTTTGCAGCAGGCAGGCTAAGCACAGGGGCATGTCAGCAGGTGCAAGGCAAACTAAAAAAGGAACAAATTAAGGAAGTATATATATGATTAGGCTAAAGAATGATTCACAAATTGAAGGCATCAGAAAAAGCTGCCACGAACTGGCAGACTTGTTCAACGAAATTATTCCCCGCGTAAAGCCCGGAGTAAGCACAAAGGAAATTGACGACTGGTGCGTGGAATTCGTACGCAAGCACGGCGGAACACCTGCATGGTATTCGGAAGGATTCCCAGGCTGCGCATGCATAAGCGTAAACAACCACGTAATCCACGGAATTCCGTCAAAAAAAACAATCGTAAGGGACGGAGACCTTGTCTCGCTGGACATAGGCATAAACCTTAACGGCTACATCTCCGACAGCTGCCACACGGTTCAGGTTGGAAACGTAAAGCCAGCCCACAGAAAGCTTGTAAGGGTAACAAGGGAAGCCCTGCTGGAAGGAATAGCCGCATGCCACACCGGCAACAGGATAAGCGACATCTCAAAGGCAGTCTACCACGTTGCCTACGAGCAGAACGGATACGGAGTCGTATATGACTACTGCGGTCACGGAGTAGGCCTTGACGTGCACGAAGACCCCAGCATCCCCAACTGCCCAAGCCACGAACGCAACCCCCGCATACAGGCAGGCATGGTACTTGCAATAGAACCCATGATTAACGAGGGAACGGCAGACGTAATCACAGGCGACGAAGAAAGCGAATGGACAGTAATCACCGCGGACGGAAGCTGGAGCTGCCACGAAGAGCACACTGTAGCAGTCTTCCCCGACCACACGGAAATCCTGACCGACCTTGACTACGCAGGAAATTCCTGCCTAAAGGGAACTAGCTTTTAGCAAGAGAAATCGCATTCAGGTGATTTCTTTAATACGGAGCATAGGCCTTGTGCTAACCCGCTTTCCAGGGTTCCGGTTACAAACATGCAGCGCCATGGAGGGCGCGTCGTTTCGTAACAAAAGAAATTGCGTAGTTTTCCGCAGGAAAACTATAGGTTAAAAATTGCATGGAGGCAATTTTTAACCGACCGCCCTTACAATCGGGGCTAGGCTTTATTTCAAGAAAGATAAGTCCGCTTTGCAAAGGGCGGGCTAAAAAAGAGCATATATTTTAGGAGAAACAGATGGCCAAAATTCAGATGAAGAATGCCATTGCCGAACTTGACGGCGATGAGATGACGCGTATTTTATGGAAGCTCATAAAGGACAAGCTCCTTCTTCCATACATCGACCTAAAGACTGAATACTTCGACCTCAGCATCACAGAGCGCGACAAAACAGACGACAAGGTAACATACGAAGCAGCCGCCGCAATCAAGAGGCTGGGTGTAGGCGTAAAGTGCGCAACAATCACTAGCAACCAGGCCCGCGTGGAAGAATACAAGCTTACCCACCTTACCCCCTCCCCCAACGGAATCCTCCGCGGAGAGCTTGACGGAACAGTATTCCGCACTCCAATATTCGTAAACAACATCAAGGGAACCGTAAGCTGCTGGAAAAAGCCAATCACCTTGGGACGCCACGCATACGGCGACGTATACAAGAACTGCGAAATAAAGACACCCGGAGCCGGAAAGGCAGAACTGGTCTTTACAGGAGCAGACGGAAAGGAAATCCGCAAGACCATCATGGAAATGAAGGGACCTGGAATCATCCAGGGAATCCACAACCTTGACGCCTCAATCGAAAACTTTGCCCGCTGCTGCTTCAACTATGCCCTTGACCAGAAAATCAGCGTATGGTTTGGCGCAAAAGACACAATCTCAAAAACCTACGACGGAAACTTCAAGGCAATCATGCAGAAAGTTTTCGACCAAGAATACAAGGACAAGTTCGAAAAGGCAGGCCTTGAATACTTCTACACCCTCATCGACGATGCTGTTGCCCGCGTCGTAAAGAGCGAAGGCGGCTTCCTCTGGGCATGCAAAAACTACGACGGCGACGTAATGAGCGACATGATTGCATCTGCATGCGGAAGCCTTGCAATGATGACGTCCGTCCTTGTCTGCCCCGGCGGAGAATTCGAATACGAAGCAAGCCACGGAACCGTCCAGAAGCACTACTACCGCTACCTCAAGGGCGAAAAGACTTCCACAAACCCTGTGGCAACAATCTTTGCCTGGACAGGAGCACTTGCCAAGCGCGCAGAACTTGACGGCACACCTGAACTTGCAGACTTTGCCCACAAGCTGGAAAAAGCTACCCTCGGCACAATCGAAGACGGCATCATGACAGGCGACCTTGCCAAGCTTGCATCCCCAGCCCCAAAGAAAATCGTAAACAGCTGGGAATACATAGACGAAATAGCCTCCCGCCTTTAACGTGCATAGAAAGGCAAGTGCATATTTTCAATAATTGTAATGAAAAAATATGCCAAGAAAGCACTGGAATGGAGGCAGAAAACGTGGCAAAAAAGCATTTGCGCGGAGCGAGCGAAGCGAGTCAGATACCTTGTATCCGCGTTCGGCTTTTTTGACGCGTTTTCTGCCGGGAATGGAAGTGCTTTCGTGTTAGCATTTGCATTTCCCAACTTTAATTAAGATTTGAACTTGCTTTTCTCCCACAAAAACACTACAATAAAATTGCTTATTATAAGTGCCGGACAAAAAGATTTACGCCCGACGTACAATCTATTTTTACAGGAGATTAAAAAATGGCAAAACAATTGGACTGGGCTTCACTTCCCTTTGGCTACATGGAGACCAACAAATCTTTTGTTGCAAACTACAAGAACGGAGCATGGGATTCAGGAACCCTTACAACGGACCACTCCATCACCATCTCTGAATGTGCAGGTGTCCTCCAGTACGCACAGACTTGTTTTGAAGGGCTCAAGGCCTACACAACCAAGGACGGAAAAATCGTATGCTTCCGCCCGGACCTGAACGCTTCCCGTATGGCAGACTCATGCCGCCGCCTTGAAATGCCGGTATTCCCGGAAGACCGCTTTGTCCAGGCTGTCATTGACACTGTAAAAGCAAACATTGAATACGTTCCTCCTTACGGCAGTGGAGCAACACTCTACATCCGCCCATACATGTTTGGTTCAAGCGCCGTTATTGGCGTAAAGCCGGCAGACGAATACCAGTTCCGCATCCTTGTTACACCGGTAGGCCCATACTTTAAGGGCGGAGTAAAACCAATCAAGGTTCGCATCTCAGACCTTGACCGCGCAGCTCCGCACGGAACGGGAGACATAAAGGCAGGCCTTAACTACGCAATGAGCCTTCACAACATAGTGGACGCACACAAATGCGGCTATGCAGAAAACATGTACACAGACCCGGCAAGCCACACATATATTGAAGAAACTGGCGGCGCAAACATCCTCTTTGTTACAAAAGACGGAAAGCTTGTAACGCCAAAGTCAAACTCAATACTTCCTTCAATAACACGCCGTTCCTTGATTCATGTTGCAAAAGAATACCTGCACATGGAAGTGGAAGAGCGCAAGATAAACAAGAGCGAGCTTAAGGATTTTGTTGAATGTGGTCTCTGCGGCACAGCGGCAGTTATTTCCCCAATCGGAGAAATTGACGACCACGGTGACAAGATAATGCTTCCGTCCGGAATGGAAAAAGGAGGCCCTGTTCTTACAAAGCTCCGCGAAACCCTTACCGGAATCCAGATGGGTACGGAAAAGGCACCAGAAGGCTGGGTTGTAGAAATAAAGTAAAAAAAGAATAGCCGGTTTCAAAAACATTTTGTTTACGAAACCGGCTTTATGTTTTTAAAGATTCCAGATGTTTTAAAACCGTATACTTTCTGTCCCTGACAAGACCAACCAAGCCTAGCCCCGATTGGAAGGGGCCGAAGGCGACCGTCCGCAAGGACGGGCCGCGCGCGTAAGCGGGCAAGCCCTGGAAAGCGGGTTCCAAATGCAACTGGCTGGGGGCGTAGCCCACAGACACAGTTCAAAAAGCAACCCGCTCCAAAAACTACTGAAGGATAGCACCCTTGTCTGCGGAAGAAACAAGCTTTGCGTAGCGTGCAAGATAGCCTGTCTTTACCTTTGGCTCAGGGCAAACCCATGCAGCCTTGCGCTTGGCAAGCTCTTCATCGCTAACTTCAAGGTGAATCTTATAATTGTCCATGTCGAGCGTAATCATGTCGCCTTCCTGAACAAGGGCAATCGGACCGCCGTCTGCTGCTTCCGGTGAACAGTGTCCAAGTGATGCGCCACGGGTTGCACCGCTAAAGCGTCCGTCGGTAATAAGGGCAACTTCCTTGTCCATACCCTGACCAGCAAGGGCTGCTGTAACCGCAAGCATTTCCCTCATTCCAGGACCACCACGGGGACCTTCGTAGCGGATAACAACAACATCCCCGCTCTTAATCTTCCTTCCCTGAACAGCTTCCATGGCCTCGTTTTCGTCGTTAAAGACACGAGCCGGACCTGTGTGGTGCATAAGCTCCTTTGCACATGCGCTTCTCTTTACAACAGTACCGTTCGGCGCAAGGTTTCCAAAGAGAATGGCAATACCACCGTTGGGGCTGAATGGATTTTCTATCGGGCGGAGAATTTCCGGGTTGCGGTTTCGCACACCCTTAATGTTTTCCGCAATAGTCTTTCCTGTTACGGTAATAAGATCTGTCTTAATAAGGTTCTTCTTTGCAAGTTCTGCAAGCACAGCCTGAACACCGCCAGCATCGTCAAGCTCACAAATGAATGTGTGGCCGGCAGGAGCAAGGTGGCAAAGGTTTGGAGTGCGGCTGGAAATTTCGTTAACCTCGTGAAGGTCAATTGCAACCCCAGCTTCGTGTGCAATAGCAGGAACGTGAAGCATAGTGTTGCTAGAACATCCCAAAGCCATGTCTGCGGCAAGGGCGTTGCGGAAAGAGTCGGCAGTCATCATGCTGCGGGCAGTAATACCCTTCTTGTACATTTCCATAACCTGCATACCGGCATGCTTTGCAAGGGCAATGCGGCGGCCTGTAGTAGCAGGAATTGTTCCGTTTCCAGGAAGGCCAAGACCAAGCACCTCTGTAAGACAGTTCATTGAATTTGCAGTGAACATACCAGAGCATGAACCGCAACCAGGGCAAGCATAATGCTCCATCTCGCAAAGCTGGGCTTCCGTAATCTTACCGGCAGCAAGACCACCAACAGCTTCGAACATATCGGTAAGCGAAAGGTTCTTGTCTGAATAAGGATTACCCTCTTCCTTAGAAGGCAAGTGCCCCGGCATCATAGCTCCACCGGAAACAAAAACGGTCGGTAGGTTAAGACGTGCAGCCGCCATAAGCATACCCGGAACAATCTTGTCGCAGTTTGGAATCATAACAAGAGCGTCAAAAGCGTGTGCCTTTGCCATACACTCAATTGAGTCAGCAATAAGCTCGCGCGTTACAAGCGAATACTTCATTCCCTCGTGTCCCATAGCAATACCGTCGCAAACACCGATTGCAGGGAATTCAATAGGAGTGCCGCCAGCCATGCTCACTCCCGTCTTTACGGCAGAGGCAATGCGGTCAAGTTCAATGTGGCCTGGAATAATTTCGTTCTTTGCACAGCAAACGCCTACAAGCGGGCGCTCAAGTTCTTCGTCCGTGTACCCCATTGCATAAAACAGCGAGCGGTGCGGAGCCTTCGCTGAACCTTTCGTGGCATTGTCTGATTTCTTAGCCATAAAAACACCTCGTAAAAAATATATTCCCTAATTTTATATCGTAAGGCAAAATAAGTCAATCTTTACCAGCTGCCGTCATCCCGAACACACAACCGTCACCCTAAAACTGTACCCGTCACCCTGAACTGCTACGCCATATTCGCACGCACTTGCTACGAATATGGATTCGGGGTCTCTTCCCCCATACATCCAGCCATTCTTCTATTAATCTCGTATTTATCTCGGACGATCCTGTCTCCGCTCTACCATCCACGCATCGGCTAACTCGACACCCATGCCCTTGCGCCACGGGCTTTCCGGGGTTCCGCGTCTATGCGCTCCATTGCCTTACGGCAACGCACTTGCGTGCGCCCCTCCAATCCCGCGTAGGTTGATTTTTTTATTTGGTACTATAAAAATTTGACTACGCCTCTACGCCCTTATAATAATTAAAAGCCATCCGCCAGCCTCAATAAAAACTCAACTACACCGATAACGGTAAAACCCTTTTCATCCTGCATCTCCTTTACAGGCCTGTTTATCACAATCATCTTTTTTATTTGATCATTCAGCAAAACAAAGGGACGAATTTCCCTCTTTTTAGTTTCTGAATCGGAAATATTATCCGCAATTTGAAGGTATATTTTCTCACTTCCTTTTGTAGCCATAAAATCAACTTCATAGCTTTTCCGCACACTTTTTCCCTGCACATCCTTTTCAACAGAATCAAAGGTTCCTACATTCACATTATAGCCATTATAAATTAGCTCATTGTAAACCACATTTTCAAGCAAATGCCCCTCATCAGAATACATAAAATCAAGGCGCGAATTCCTTAGACCCGTATCGCAAAAATAATACTTGCGTACAGAATTTATGATATTTCGCCCCTTTAAATCATAACGCCTAGCCTCTGCTACAATGAATGCATCCAAAAAAGCATTGACATAAGCAGAAACTGTTTCCTTGTCAATTTTCTCATGCCGCCGTGACACAAAAGTATTTGCAATCTTCTCTGCATTCAAAAACTCTCCCGTACAATCAGCAAGAATCGTACACAGTTCATCCAATGCCTCTGACTTACGTATTTTGTTTCGTTCTATTATGTCTTTAAAATAAGTAGTTTTAAAAAGTTCCTTTAGATAAGATTCTTTTTCCGAAGGCTCTTTTTTCATAGCAAGCGGCATTCCCCCATAGCGCATATATTCATAAAACAGGTCTTGCTTTTCTTTCTTTTGATTCTCCGGCAAAGTCAAGTTATGCTCATATATCTCAGAAAAAGAAAGGGGCCCCATGTGAATCTCCGTAGCCTTATCCCTAAATTCAGTAACAATATCACTTGAAAGCATTTTTGAATTTGAACCGGTAACATACAAATCAATGTTGGATTCATGGGAAAGCCCCAGCACAACATCAACAAAGGAAATCACTTCACTGTCACCTTCTTTTGCAAGAATAATTTTGCCGTCCGCAAGCTCTGGATTTACAATAGTATATACCCTCTGAATCTCATCAAGAAATACATAAAACCGCTGCTTCTTATTTGAACAAATGTTCAGTATATGCTCATTCAATGCAAGAGGATTTCTGTACTTTGCATTTTTTGCATCATCAAGTTCAAGCGTCACGATGTTCTTCTTCTTTACCCCCAGCGAAAGAAGATTATTATAAAAAAGCTCTTTCAATAGGAATGACTTTCCACAGCGCCGTACACCTGTGATTATTTTTGGAAAACCGTTCCATTTTGCATTCGTCAGCTGATTAAGATACTTGGGGCGCTCCATTCAGTCTAATCTCCTTTTCTGTAGAATTCTACATATTTTTCGATTAGACTATAATGCAAAAACTAATTGTTTTCAATGGCTATACAAGGTATTTGTTACAGCCTAGATGGACGATCCTGCCTCCGCTCTACCATTCACGCATTGACTAACCCGACACCCATGCCTATGCGCCACCGCCGTTCCGCCCTTCGCTAACGCTCATACCGCCCTGCGGTCGGTACTGCCGGGGCTCCATGGCGGCGTAGCTTGATTTTTGTGTAGTGTACACTACACAAAAGGGCTTGACAGAGCCCTTTTGCCGAAGCCTAGCAATGCTCGGCTTCGGCAAAAAAAGTACGCAAAATAAAACGGAGGATTTTATGAAAAATTTTGCAAACAAAAAAAGGATTCTGAACTTTATTTCAGCTTCAGTAATTTCTGCAATGTTCATCGCTCTTTCTTTGGCTTGTGCATCTGAACCAGAGCCTGTACGCGAACCTACAAGCACCATCACTTTGGCCGATGTAAATGCTTTGGTTAAAAACCAAGAAGTAAATCTTCTTGCAAACAATGGACTCACAGCAGATCAGCTCATGGAAGTAATCAAACTCTGTATTCAGACAGAAGAAATCACAAACATTTCTCTCGTTGAAGAAAATACAAAATTGAGTTATGGTGTTTTAAAGGTAAATATGGGATTGGCAAAAATTCCTGTAACCGTTACATTCTCATGTTCAATTTCAAAAACTGGAACATTAAAAATGAGAATCAGTAATGTTACAGAACAGAATCCAGAGCTTGCACCTTTTACTTACACTGTATATACAAAAGACTACAAAGCACATTGCGATTCATTAAAAAAATCTATCCTGAACAAACTCGAAAACATTGGCAACACAGTCCTTGCCCGCTCTGCCGATTTTGCATAAGAATCAGAACTTAACCATTGGAGTAGCACTTATAATTATCGATATAACATTATATGGGCTACTCCATGATATAAGCAAATTAGCAATATTCTCATATTTTAAGAATCACATAGATTTTTCGACCTATTCAGATTTTCAGACAAAATTCCTTTTGTATTTTTCAAACTTTCCGCTATATAAGACTGTCAATAATCATCTTGTTGACTTAATATGGTTCGCATCATTTTCATTAATCATTTCTAATTTTCTTGAATCGAAATATTCCTGTTTCTTCGCCTTTTCAATTGGACTTTTCACAGAAGTATTGCAATTAATCACTCCAGCATTGGGAACATTTGACCTTCTTGATGTATTAACTTATTTTTTTATTACAATACTATTTTTTGCCATCAAAACAATATAAAAAGTATTGTAAGCATAATAAAAATTTCATCGTGAAAAATAAAAGAGGCACGACATTCCCCATGGTAAGAAAACTAAAAAAAATTGGATGAAGTTGCAATAAGAACACCCCCTTTGCCGCCCCCGCGTTTGTCATCACAGGAAGCGCGGCAGGGATTGGAGCCCCGCAGTACCGCCGCAGGCGGTATGAGCCGAATAGGCGAAGGGCGGAAAGCCCCTTGCATAAAAAACTGCCGCAAAATCTTTTTGACAAAGCTAGCGAAGAATCAGAGAGACACGGCCGGCACCCAGCCCCCAGTTTTCAAAGGTCCAGGAGTCCAGCAAATAGGACATGGAGACAAAATCTTCCGCATCGTTTCCCACGACGTATTCGCAAAGCTTGGGCGCAATGCGGGGCATAAAGCTGTTACGAGCCCAGCCCATAAAATATTTTTTTGCTTCGGCGGGATCCTGCTGCAGCATGTAGGCCATGAATTCATTTTTCATAAGAAAGTCGTCGCTGCGGTCGTAGTGCAGGTTGGGATTGTTTGCCCAGTAGACTTCTAGGAATTCCCTGGCCTGGGGATTAAATTTTTTGTGCAGCCCGGCAATAAGGTTTCGGAATGGGGCATTTGTAAAATAAATTCCGTGCCAACATTCGTGAGCCAAGAATTTTTTTCTAAGCTCAGGCGTAGAAGACCTGCTCATAGAAACAACGGCACCGCTTCCTTCCGCAAAAGTTCCGTCATCCCTCTGCACAATTATGGAATTTGCCAAGAGCACTTTTTTTAGAAGGCGCTCGTAGTCGTTAAGTTTTACCTTTTGTCTTTCCGCCTGGGTAAAAAACTTTGCAAGGCTTGCCGCACCGTAGTCGTGGGCATTGTAACCGTGCTTGTTCAAAATAAAATCATCGTCTACAAATGTTCCCTTGTAGCCTTCCTTTTCCACAAAATAAGCAAGGCGGGTAAAGAACTGGTCCTGTATCTTTGAATTTGCAAAGTCAAAAAATATTATCCCGGGAAATTCTGCCCACTCGTAAAGTTCGTAATCGCTACGTCTCCAGTTATACTGCGGCCAGTCCGTAACAAGCCCCAAGTCTGTTGGCAAACCCCTAAGCACAACGCCATTGCTTGGCAAAAGAGACACATCGTTTGCGCTCATAAAAACAGAAAGCAGCATGTCTGCCCCGCGGATAAACTCGTAAGAAGAAAATGGCTCCTGCAAAGACGAGCACTGGATTACCATGCGGGGAAGCTTCTTTGCCCTTATCACTTTTAAGATTTCGTTTCCAGCCCTAAGATGAAAGGTAACTGGATTGTCCGGGCTTCCTACATCCTCTATCGGAGCAAACTGGAGTTCCACCTTGGGAAGCAGCGTGCCTAAAGAATTGGCGTTTGCAAAGACTTTCCCTGCAGAAGAAAAATCTACAGCCAAAAATGATGAGTCCACAAAACCGCCGTCGGGGCCAAAAGCAAAGAGGGGAATATTTTCCTGCACTTCAGAAAATTTTGACCATCCAATTTTTGCCTCGGAAAGTTTTACCTCCCCCAAAGAAAATGCTTCGCTACCGTAAAGATAAAAGCCGGAAGGAAGGGCTGCATCTTTTCCAATGCAGAACAAAAGCCGAATTTTATTTTCCACAAGGCTTTCAAATTTTCCCTTTACAGAATTCCTTGCCTTTAGTTCAGGGCACAGTTCAGTCTCGGAAAGAAAATCATCTTCATACAAAAAGCCAAATTCAAAGCGGCCGTCATCAGATTTCTTTTTTGTAGCGGTAGATTCTATAAGAACTTGCAAGGCCGCACTCCCCTTCTGCCTCTTGAATTCAGCAATAAAATCTTTTTGCTTGGCGGTAAATTTATAAAACATGTACGGCTTGGAAGAAGAGCTTACTTCTGCCGACTGGGCGTTTTTGTTCAGGGGAATAAAATGCTCACCGTTTATTTCCATAGAACCATGGAATCTTGCAGAAGAAGTACCTGCAATCCCCAAGCAAAAAATTAAAAGGCAAAGTGCCATAACTGCAAAAGATCCAATAAGAAGAGTTTTTGTAATTTTATTCATGGCAACATACTACACTTTTTTTTGAATTTACTCTATAGTTTTTACATGATGAATGTAATAGCGCTTCAAAAGGACAACGAACTTTTTATCTGCAACTACGCAAGGGCATTTATAGAAAACTTCAACCGGGAAAACCTTGGCAAAGGCATATCGCTGTTCCCAAGCTTCCCACTCTGGGCCTTTGCAGAAGATTCAATTTCCGATGAGCAATTCAATTCAATTTTTAAGAGCCGCTCAGTAAAAAAGGCATTCATCGGCAAAGCGTCATTTACAGAAAGCTGCATCCCAGGGCAAGAGGAATTTTTCTTTCCCTTCTTCATAGAAACGGATTTGGAAAAGGCAAATAGGACATTTGAATTTAAAATTATATTCGCCAAAATGCAAAATGCAGGTGCAGGTACAGATGCATGTGATTTCACTCTTCCAAAGGAGCTTGCAGAAAGCAAAAAATTCCCCTTAAGCATAAAATCCTTCCGCACAGGAAATGCCCTTGTGCAAGACAACGCCTGGTCACTCTTTGACGAAAAATGGATCAGATGCTCCGGGTGCTAAATTCTTTCGAATGAAAAATTTTGCCTTGATTTTTTTTAGCAAGGGTATTATCTTTTAACCATGCCGCAAAAAATTTCTGATGGTTCAACAAAAGAAAAATTACTGGAAGCCGCAAAAAAAGAATTCATGCAGAATGGATTTTTAAAGGCATCCCTTCGCACAATATGCAAGAATGCAGGCGTTACCACTGGTGCCCTTTACTTTTTCTTCCACGACAAGGAAGACCTCTTTGATTCAATCGTAAAGCCGGTAATTGACCATGCCACGCAGATTTTGGCGGAACACTTTAAGCACGAGGATTCCCTTCTTAGCGGCAGCGGCCCGGTCCTCATGCAGACACTCGTTCACGAGGCAAACAAAAAAGACAGCGCAAAAGGCGACCTTTCAACGGCACTTGCAATCTTCCGCTACCTCTATTCCCATTACGACGAATTCATTCTCATCGTGCAAAAGTCCCAGGGAACAAAATGGGAAGGCTGCGTAAACTCCTTTGTTGACTGGAACTACAAGCACCTAAAATCAATCGCGGACAGCTACTGCAAATCCCACGGCAAAAAAAAGATAAAGCCCTTCGTACTCCGCATGGTTTCAAACTCCCAGATAAACTGCTTTGTAAACATAGTCCTAAACATTCCCTCATTCAAGGAAGCGGAAAAACACCTCCCCTCAGTAATGCACTACCTTGTCGGCGGCTGGTGCACTCTATTTGACCAAAACATCTGACTCAATTTTTTTTGACTCTGGACGAAAGGCCATCTTCCACTGTGTCCGGTCACTAGATGCCCGGCCAATTTTTCCTTCCACCCCGCTTTCCGCGGTTTCAGTCCCGCCTTCGGCGTGACCGCATGGGGTTGCAGGCAACCCCGCGCCGCTACAATCGGGCGTAGGCTTAAAATGCTGTACAAAAAAACTGAAAAAAGCACTTGACAAACATAACATTGTTATGTTAGAAATAGGTAACAAAAGATTGTTAGCCATGACTAATATAAAAAACTCAACAGGAGGAAAAAAGTGAAAATTCAAAAACTAAACAACTTCTTCCGAAGTCTTGGAGAATTCCAGCTTAAGCACAGATGGATTTTTCTGATCCTCATTTTTGCAGTAACAGTCTTCTGCTGCATTGGACTTAGAAACCTGGACCTTTCAAGCAGCGAAGAAGAATGGTTTGACGACTGGGACAATATCAAGATTGCCCAGGACAAATTTGAGGACATGTTCGGAGCGGATGACAGCGTTATGGCCCTTATAGAGGCGGACGATGTTTTTGACCGTGAAGTTCTTGAAGCAATAGACAAGATTGGAAAGAGGCTGGAAGCGGAAGTGCCATATGCAAAATCAGTCACATCGCTAACAGAACTTTCAATTCCACAGGGAAACGAGGAAGGTTTTGAAATTGTAAGCCCACTCGAAGACTTTTGCGAAAACAATTATTCCGACCAGGAAATTGCGGAAAAGAAAAAATACATACTCAGCAGGGAATCACTCGTGAACAATCTGGTAAGCGACGATGCAAAGGAAACATGGATTGTTCTGCAGCTGGAAAACTACAGCGAGCCAATGACCCAGGCCATGAACAAAATTGTTCCGCCTGCCAGGGCTATTTTTACCAGCCCGGAATTCCAGTCAGAAAAATTCACCATAAAGCCTACAGGACTAAGCTACACCGAATACGAGGAAAGCGAAGTTACAGCAAGGGAAATTTCAATCCGCATAGGCATAGGTTTTATTGTGATGATTGTCTGCCTTATTATTTTTATGCGTAGCCTTCGTGGCGTTATCGTTCCCTGCATTGCAACGGTTGGTGCAATAGGAAGCGTTCTGGGACTTAACGGCTGGCTTAAGATTCAGGGGGACGACCAGATGATTGCCCTACCCGTGCTTCTTTCCATGGCGCTAAGCATAGGCTATGCAATCCACTACGTAAACTCCTTCCGCCTGCACTTCCGCAGAACGGGAAACAGAAAGCAAAGCGTCCTTAACTCAATGGAAGAAAGCGGCTGGCCCATTTTCTTTACGGTTATTACAACAGTTGCGGGCCTCATATCTTTCCTCTTTGCAGACATAAGACCCCTTAGATGGGTGGGTGGCTGTTCTGCCTGCTGCGTCTTTGCGGTTTATATCTACGTCATGATCCTTATTCCGATTTTCATGTCATTCGGAAAAGATGGAAAGGCGGCCTCTGCATCTGACATTGCGGCTATGGAAGGCGCTACAAAAACAGACATCGCTGTAGAAAAGGCAGGTTCAAGGATAATCAAAAAAAGCGTTCTGGTACTTATACTTTCACTTGCTGTAATTGCAGGAATGGTTCCCGGAATTCCCCGTACCCAGGTGAACATGGACTACACCGAAATGATGGGTGAGCGCACCGACTTTGTAAAGAGACTTCTTTCCATTCTGAGGGGAAAACTTGGAAGCCAGTATTCCTACAACGTTCTTGTTGAATACGAAGATGAAGACTCATTCAAGTCAAGCGATGCGGTAAAAAGGCTGGACGTTCTTTCACAAAAGCTCGGCACAATTGAAACTACAAAGGTCTCAGGAACAAAGCCCCGCGTAACGAGCATCACAAAAATCATCAAGGAAATGAACCGCACCCTTTACGAAGACAAAGAAGAAGCGTATGCAATTCCAGATGAAGATGACCTTTTGACTCAGGAAATGTTCCTTTACGAAATTTCTGGCGGTGACGACTTGTATGACTGGGTGAGCGATGACTACCGCAACGCCTACATCCACATAGAGATGAACGGCTACGAGGCAAACAAAATCACCAAGACCCTGGATCTGGCAAAGGCATACGCAAGCGAGGTATTTCCGGATGCAAAGACAAGTATTGTCGGTGAAGTCGTAAACTATGCAGTCATGAACGGAAAACTTGTAAAGGGAGAACTTAAATCCTTCCTTGGTTCCTTCATACTGATTCTTATCCTCATGACAATTGCATTCGGCAGCCTGCACACTGGGCTCATTGCCATGATTCCAAACATTGCTCCTGTAATCATGATTGGAGGAGTCATGGGCTACCTTGGAATAAGCCTGGACATGATTACCATGACGACCATGCCGATGATTCTGGGAATTGCGGTTGACGATACAATTCACTTTACAAACCACATCAAGTTCCACTTTGAAAGGGGACTTTCTTACAAGGATGCAGTGCTTACAAGCTACCGCGAAATTGGAAAGACAATGGGAATGACAACAATCATACTCTGCTCCATGTTCCTTGTTCTTTCATTCAGCGTGATGAACTGCCTTGCCCGCCTTGGCTACCTTAGCATAATCGGTTTGGTAAGCGCGCTCATTGCAGACTACACGCTAACGCCGGTACTGATTTTCCTTACAAAGCCCTTCGGCAAAGAGAAAAAAATTGTATCGTAGGCAAGAGAAAACTGTTTAATAGTTGTATATAGCTAACAAATAAAAGCAGGAGGTTTTATATGAAAACATTCAGCATCAAGAAAGCGGCTTCACTTTTTGCAGCCACGGCAATCATTCTTTCAAGCGTCCACGCCCAGAACCTGAGCGGTTACGACGTAATGAAAAAGGCAGACGAAGTTCCGTCTCCAAAGACATCTTCTTACAAGGCTACGATGACTCTTACAGACAAAAAGGGCAAGAACCGTGTCCGCGAGCTTTCAATGAAGACAAAGGATTACGGCGACGTGGAAAAAAGCCTGATTGTATTTGCAACGCCAAAAGATGTTGCGGGTGTCGGCTACCTAACCTTTGACTACGACGCATCAGGAAAGGATTCCGACAGCTGGCTCTACATGCCCGCCATGAAGAAAGTCCGCCGCATTTCAGGCACTTCCAAGGGTGATGACTTCATGGGCTCTGACTTTACCTACGAAGACGTTGGCGGTGACCGCGACCTGGACGACTACACATACAAGCTTTTGGGAGAAGAAAACGCGGAAGGATTTGCATGCTACAAGGTTGAATGCAGGGCAAAGGACAAGAGCGTAAAAAATCCGCGCTACATAGTCTGGATCCGAAAGGACAATTTTATTCTTACCAAAGCAGATTTTTACGACAAGCAGGACAACCTGCACAGAAAGCTGGTCTGCTCTGGCATTGAAAAAATTGACGGATTCTGGACTACAAAAAAGATGTTCATAAAAAACGTGCAGACCGAACATTCAACCGTACTTGAAATAAAGGACATTGTATTCGGTCTTGACCTTGCCGACAACATGTTCACACAAGGCGCACTCGAAAGAAACTAGGATCTTTCTTTCTGCGGGTTGGGGGCAACATTGACTTTCCTCCAATCCGTGCCAGGTTCCTTTAAAAGGGAGGATATGCCACCATGAAAAAAAAGTTTATACTGATGTTCCTTGCTATTGCCGTGCAGGGAATTCTCTTTTCACAGGAAGTTACATTCGGTGGCAGCCTAAAGACAAAGAATGCCCTTGGACTTCCTGCAAAGGATTCAGGCAAGGATGAAGACAAAAGGGGAAAGTTTGTAGAAGCAAAGACAACTTTTACGGCAGACCTTGATGTTTCAAAAGATGACTCATCGCTAAAGGCAGAGGCAGACTTTACATACGATGCACTAAAGGCTATTTCTTCAAGCTACGACTTTGTTAGCGGTGAGCAGAACTTTGGAATAAAGCTAAAGGAAGCCTACTTTGACTACAACGGAAGCTGGTGGTCAATGAGAATCGGAAGACAGATTTCTTCTTGGGGAAAAGCGGACGGACTTACAGTCTGTGACATTCTTTGCCCAAAAGACCTTTCAGCACTTCTTTCTGAAGAATACGCAGACAGCAGGCTTGGAATAGATGCGGCACGTCTTTCGTTCAACTGGAATTGGGGAACTTGTGACGCATACTTTATTCCAATCTTTACACCGGCAGCCCTTCCCCTTCAGGACGGAAATCCGCTAAAAGAAATTTTGATTCCTTCAACAGTACAGGAATTTTCCGACAGCGACATAGAGCTTCCCGAAAGAAAGATTTCCAATTCTGAATACGGGGCAAAGCTAAGCGCATACCTTCCCTTTGCAGATTTTTCGCTTTACGGATTCTATGGATGGGATGACGAACCGATTCTAAAATACACCGCTGAATTTTCCGGCAGCGGAATTGATGGCATAGGTCTTAGCGCGAACTACGAAAGAATGGCAATGGTCGGTGCAGACGCTGCAATTCCTATTGGCGAAACAGTAATACGACTTGAAGGGGCATTTTTTCCAAAGCGGTATTTTTCCACTTCCGCAGAAAGTCAGATAGAAGCTCAGGCTGTAAATGCGGCAAAGATTGCAGCCGGACTTGAAGCAGATGAAGTTGCTACAAGCGTAAGGCGGAACCAAGTTACTGCCCTTGCTGGAATTGACTGGATGCCGTACGGTTGGACTTTTACAGCCCAATACTATGCTGACTATGTTTTTGGCGGAACAGAAGAAATAGGCCGTGACGAATACATTCACCTTGCAACGCTTAGCATAGAAAAAAGCGTCTTCAACGACACGCTAACTTTGAGCCTTAGCGGAATTGTGGAATTTAACGACTGGTCTTGTGCCATTCAGCCCAAGGCAGAATATTCTGTAAGCGACCAGATTAGCCTTAACCTTGGCATGAATTATTTTCTTCCTGGCCCCGACAAAGAAAAGCCCGACACTTACGGCCAATATAAAAGCCTTAGCTGCATTACGGTTGGAGGAAAATTCAGTTTTTAAAAAGGGCACTCGTTCTTGGCAAAGACTTTCTTTCTACAGTCATGCCCAGGCACGAAGCGGTTTTGCGCCAGATTCTTTAGCACAGACCGCCATTAAGTTGAACCAGCTGATGCAGTGGTCCAAGATGATTGCATCAGCTGTAATGACATTTTCCTTTGTCCAAAGCTCCCGGTCCACATCTTTAAGCAGCTGAATGTCCAAGCTGAATGGGCAGCATTTGTCCTGCTCTTCCTTTATGTCTGCAAGCAAAGCCTTGAGTCTTCCCGAATTGGAAACAGGCTCATCAAGAAGAATGTGGGCAGAATTTACATTCATTTTTGCCAGCGCAGAAAAAAGCATCTTGATTGCATACTCTGTCTCAGGAATTATCCTGTATGTTCCTCGCATGGCTGCAAGATCGCGAATGCATCCGTCCATGCAGTCAAACAAGATGGAATTGCAGAGCATAACCTCTAGCGCAATCACCGTATTGAAGCCGTCTATCCAGACTTCACTGCCCGAAAGCGAGGCAACTTCTTTAGCCCTGCGTTTGTCCAGCTGTCCTGTCGTAGAAATGCTACGCACAAGGGCAAGACGCTGCCGCTCTGAAAGAGAAAAATGATTCCCCACAAAAGTGGATGCTGACTTAATGTCGTAACCTTCGTTAATCAGATAGCTGATGTGCTTTGCAGCAGTCCGTAAAGTCTCCAAGGCAGAAGGAGAAAAATTCTTTTCGTCAGAAGGAACGAATCCCCGCTTTGCATCGGCAGGCTTATGCGGGACTTGTACATTCGAGTCAGATCTGCTCATAAATTCCCCTGTTGAGTATTACCGAAAGTTTTTCCGTGCCAATCGTGATGTTTTCAAAACGCTTGTCCATTCTCTAATCCAAGGTAAAACCTGCCGTATAATAAACCATGCCGCAAAAGAATGCGATTGCGACCCAGACAGCAAAGCAGGCAGGCGGTTTAAAGAGCAACTTTAGGAAGAACTTTACTATTGCCTTTTTGTCATAACATGATTCTTTCGTGCGTTTTTTTCCTTTTTTTGTGGCTTTGACAACCTTAAAGTCACTGAACAATACATCCAGAAGATGATTCTCTACTACAGGTTTGTAGCGCGTTTTCTTTCCGTTCTCTTTTAAGATGAATATCCACGGCCTGTTATAAAGTTCAATCCACCAACCTTTTATAAAAATTACAGGAATGACAAGCAAAGTCAGGATGAACCAAGGTGAGGATGGGATAAATTCAATTTTTCTAAAATTGAAGCCGTTTAAAAAGAGGGCAAGGATTACGGGAAAGAAAATCACGGATGCTAAAGCGGAGAACATTTGCAGGATTCTCCAAAAAGACTTGAATTTTATTGCAACAGGAGTTCTTTTTCCTTCAATGTCCATAAAAAACACAGGCTTTGGCAAAGTCCGTGAAATCTGTTTCTTTGACTGCATGAGCTTGCCCCCTTCTCTGACGTAGGGACCGCCCTTTGACGTGAATTTTTTGCAGGTAATGTTATAGTCAAGGCTGAACCAATTTTCATATTTTCCGCTGTCTCTGTAGACCGTAAGAAGTACAATAAGTTGGAAGGGAACATAGAGTAACGCTATACCAATAACCGTTTCCCAGCTCGCACCAAAAAATTTCATGGACAGAAACAAAAGAGTAAACACAACTGCGGCAGACAATATGCCCTTGAACCACCAGGGACTTATAATGTAATAGGATTTTTTTGATGCAGAAGAACGAACGCTTATCTTGCCAGTTTGTCCGTTAATCGCCACCATATAGTCTTTAGTGTAAAGATAATAGACAGGCAGTGACACCGGCATATGAAGCATTTCATCTGTTTCTATGTTTGTATAGACGGCTTTGGTTTCGACAGTTTTTTCTATTACCGGATTATAGGATTCGTTGATTTCTCCCCTTAGACGTTTTGCAAGTGCGTCATCATCTATATCGCGTACTTTAAGTTGGTGCCCAGCAACATAGGCAAAATCAAATTCCTTGAGACCGTCAATATCGTATGGTTCCATTCCGTCAAGCAGGAGATTGTCCAGATTTTTAGAACAATTTATAAAAACGTTGTCTATGAAGCCACCGCATTCGTATTCATTGCGGCTCTCAATACGGTGAACAGAAGCCTTTACAGGCCCGCGCACCAATTCGTAGGGAAGATAGCATCCGGTCAGCTTGTCAACATTCTTTAAAACCTGCCTAGCACATTTCTTCAACTGGTTTTTCTTGCACCAGTCAATCAGAATGTTTTGGGCTTCGTCCTTTGTTATTGAAAATTGAACCACAAACTCCGGTATGCCTTTTAGACTCAGAAATTCTCCCCTTACAAGAGACCTTCCGCAAAAGGCACAGTTTGCAAGCGCGTCTCCCTTTTCAAAAACGAGTTCTGCTCCACAGCCTGTACATTCTGCCTTCTGCAAGTCAAAGCGAGTACGGGAATCCGTCATCTTCTGGCTTTGAATCTTGCGGAAACCGTTATGCTGATCCAAGGCTTTGCTTACCTGAACCTTGCCATCGCAGTAGTGGCATTTGTAAAAGTGTGATTTAATGTCATAATATGCGGGAGCGCCACACGAAGGACAATGAATGTCATAAATTTTTGCTTTGTCCGGTTGTTTTTCATTTTCCATTTTTCATTTTACTCCTGGCTAAGTATTATCGAAAGTTTTTCCGTACCCATTGTGGGCATTCCCCAATCTTACCCTCTTGGGCCTGAGCGAACCACGCGGAAACCGGTACTTGAATCTGAATAGTCTGGGCGATTGCTGTTCCGGAAGGTGGAAGAGCAGTTGTCGATGCTATAGCCATAGCTTCCGCCACGGATGATTCTTTCTTCGCCGGAAGAGGGGCCTGTGGGGTCAATGTCTTCGCGCTCGGAAGGATAGTCGCCGTACCAGTCCCAACACCACTCTGCAACGTTACCTGACATGTCGTATATTCCAAGCTCGTTGGCTTTTTTTGCCATGACTTCGTGGCTCTTGTCTCCGCTGTTTTCCATGTACCAGGCTACGCTTTCTACGTCATCGCTTCCGCTGTATGTAAATCCCTGGCTTATGTTTCCGCCGCGGGCCGCAAATTCCCATTCAGTTTCGGTGGGGAGACGGTAGCCGTCTGCACAGATGTCGTACTCAAAGCCTTCCGTGTAGCAGGGGGTATAGCCTTCTGCCAAGCTGAGGCGGTTGCAGTATTCGATTGCGTCGTACCAAGATACGTTTTCTACGGGCAGGTTCTTTCCCTTGTGCTTGCTGGGGTTCTTTTTCATGATGCGCTTGTATTCTTCCTGGGTTACTTCGTGGGTGCAGATATAGAATTCTGAGACCCAGGCCTCGTGTTCTGTTTCGTGCTCTTCATTATTTCCCATGACGAAAGTCTTGCTTTCCACGCGGACAAATTCTGGAGCCTTAGCCTTCTTTGCAGACTTGGACTTTTTTGCCTTGTCTTTTCCGGCGGCGAATATGAGGGCGGAAGAAAGGGCGAGTGCAGTTATTACGATAAAGTTTCTTTTCATTTACAATCTCCTATTTGCTAGAATTGAACCTTATAAGTTAATTATAACCCAATAAATGGAAAAGCAAAGTGAAAACAGCTAGAAACATGGAAATCAATTTTGGGCTCCGCTCCCAGTCAAATCCGTCTGAAAACCCGCGGTGTCGCGGAATAGGTAATTAAACTCGCTTCGCTCGTTCCGCTCCAATGCGGGTTTTCAGCCGTCTTTGACTTCCGCTGCGCCCAAAATTGATTTCCACTTTCCGTCCATAAGAAATATATGTAAAACTGATTTCTATAATTTGGAAGGCATAGGGGAAAAAAATAAGGGCGGAGGATTAGTGGCTGTGTGTAAGGATGACCTCCGCCCTTATAACAGTTAGAAAACGCTAACTTTCATAATTAGCATACGCTAACACACTGTTTTAGTCAATAGGTTTTGCAATTTTTTTTTACTTGTAATAAATGTTAGCAGGCGTTGAGGGTGGCGTTTGAGCCCGCAGAGGGGGTAACGGAAAAGACAACAAAGCGGAACAAATGACGAAAGCGGCTTGTTCTAAGAAGCTGTATTTGTATTGGGGCAGACCCTGAATCAAGTTCAGGGTGACGGTTCTTCGTCAGGGTGACGGTCGCAGCTTGCGCGAGCTACCGAGTTACTTCGTAACTCGCAAGTTTTATTGATAACACAAATTAATATTGGAGCGTTGTCGCAACCTCCGGTTGCTATCGAGTTTTCTATCGAAAACTCGCGGGATTTATCTGCTAACAACAACCAATTTTAGCAGGCGTTGTCCGCTCGCTATGCGAGCTACCGAGTTACTTCGTAACTCGCAAGTTTTATTTTTAAACTTGCCATTAAACTTTGGGGCGTTGCGGGGCTTTGCAAAGAGATTGCCCCGCAGAGGGGGTAGCGGAAAAGGCAACAAAGCGGAGCAAATGACAAAAGCGGCTTGTTTCGAAAACAGGTATTTTGTTACGGCACAGACCCTGAATCAAGTTCAGGGTGACGGTTCTTCGTCAGGGTGACGGCCGCTCCCTGAGCGTAGTCGAAGGGCGCGGTGTGTGCAATGGGTTTTAGACGCTTCGACAGGCTCAGCGTCCGTGGATACTGTCATTTTTTTGCTTTGCCTGCTTGCCGCTTTTGGCATTTGCGGAGCGACTTGCCTTTGTAGCGAGGGGGAGACTTCCCCCCCCCTGTATTCAGAAAAATTAGTTCATTACCTTTGAACCGCGGTCCATTGCGGTAAGGCCGGACTTTAAGAGTTCAAGGATGCCGTAGGGTTCGAGAAGGCGGATGAGGGAAGAAATTTTGTCTTCGCTACCGGTTGCCTCTACGATAAGGGAATCTTCTGCAACGTCTACGATGTGGGCGCGGAAAATGTTGCAGGTTTCGATGATTACTGCGCGGTTTGTTCCGGCGGCTTTTACCTTGATGAGTGCCATTTCCCTCTGGGTTGTGGCGGACGGGTCACAGTGCTCGATGGAGATTACTTCCACGAGTTTTGAAAGCTGCTTTTCTATCTGCTCAAGGATGTATTCGTCTCCGCGGACAACGATGGTCATGCGGCTTCTCTTGCTGTCCTGTGTTTCGCAGACGGTAAGTGAATCGATGTTGTAGCCACGGCGGCTAAAAAGCCCTGATACACGGCTTAATACACCGGCATGGTTTTCCACGAGAACAGACAAAACGTATTTTTTTTCCATATCAAACTCCTTATCGGTTTGGACTTGTCTTTTTGCAAGTCTCTTATTTTATTTCTGAATAAATACCCAGGAGGCGAACATCCTCGGTATTATCCCTAAGTTCAGCAAGTATTGTGTTAACGTAGGTGTTAACTTCGCTAATGCCTGTAAGCTCTGCGTCTATGTAGAACCAGTAGCGCCAGGATTCACCTTCAATTGGACGCGACTCTATGCGGGTAAGGTTAAGGCGGTGGCGGTCAAAGATTCCAAGTACGCGGTAAAGAGCACCTGCCTCGTTGCGGGTCTTTAGGATAAAGCTTGCCATGTTGGGGCTTACGTTAAGGTCGCGCAGGTGCTTTTTCTGGACAGACTGGATTACCACGAAGCGGGTAAAGTTGCGCGGGTCGTCTTCTACGTCTTCCTGAAGGACTTCCAGTTTGTAAAGGGCTGCATTCTGGGTGCTTCCGATTGCGGCTCTTGTCTTGTCGGCTTTTTCTGCAACTTCACTTGCGGCTGTGGCGGTAGAAACGGCTTCCACCTGCTTCCAGTCCTTGTGTCCGCTAAGGAATTTGCGGCACTGGCTTAAGGCTTGGGGGTGGGAGGAAACGGTTTTTATGTCTGCAATACTGCTTCCTTTTACACCCAGCAAGGCATGGCGTATGTTTAGCGTTACGGCTCCAATAATTGTTACGTCTTCAAAGCGGCTAAAGTTGTCGTAGTTTTGGTAGACGCTTCCTGCGAGGGAATTTTCAACAGGAACCATTCCGTAGTCGGCACTTCCGTCTGTTACCTGCTGGAATATTTCTGCAAATGAATCTACGGCTTTTGCTTCTGCTTCTGATGAATCAAAGTAGCGGCTGATTGCCTGTTCTGCATAGGCACCGCGGTTTCCTGAATATGCGCAGACAAGTTTTTTTGCTTCCCCGGCTTCGTGGATGTGGGCTACGGACTTTCCCATTACTGGAGCAAGCGCTTCTATGTCGTGCATTAATTTGTCAAACTGAACGGGAAGAAGGGACGCTGCACCTCCGGCCATTGCTTTTTCCGGCTCCGGGTGAACGTCTGCCATGATTCCGTCTGCACCGGCAGCGATTGCGGCAAGCCCCATTGGTAAAACCTTGTCTCTTACACCGATTGCGCGGCAGGGGTCTACGATTATGGGAAGATGTGTTAGCGAACGAAGGACTGGAATTGCGCTAAGGTCAAGCGTGTTGCGTGTTGCGTGCTCAAAGGTTCTTATTCCGCGCTCGCACAAAATAACTCTGTCTGTTCCGCTTGCAAGAAGGTATTCGGCAGACATGAGGAATTCTTCCAGGGTTGCGGTGTAGCCCCTTTTTAGGATTACAGGCTTTCCAAGTGCGCCCACTTTTTTTAGGAGGTCAAAGTCCTGCATGTTGCGGCTGCCTATCTGGTAAACGTCAACATCGTAGTTTTCCATTATGGGGATAAGCTCTGGGGAAACGATTTCTGTTACGATTGGGAGTCCGTATTTTTCTCCGGCTTCTTTTAGGTAGCGCAGGCCCTCTTCGCCAAGGCCGGGATAGCTGTAGGGAGAAAGGCGGGGCTTGTAGGCTCTTCCGCGAAGCATTACGGCACCGCTTTTTGCAACAAGGCGTGCCACTTCTTGAATCTGGTCGCGGCTTTCCACTGCGCACGGTCCTGCTACGGAGACTACACGGTTACCGCCAACCCTGATTATTTGTCCGCGGTTGTTCTTTATTTCTACGGTTGAATTTTCCTTTTTGAATTCCCGGCTGGCCATTTTGTAGGGCTTGCTGATAGGAATTACACGCTGAACACCGGGGAGGTTTTCCACTTGCTTTAAATCCATGGACACTTTGCCAACGGCAGCCAGAATCGTGTCTTCATCACCCTGAACTTCATTCAATTTAAAAGCGCGGTCGGTGAGGAATGTTTCAAGATTCAGCTTGTCGCTTTTGCTTATGTCTTTTTTTAAAACAATGACCATAGGAATTCCTTATTCTGCTGATTATAGCATGTTTTGCTTTTATTTGCAATCTTACTATTGAAGCACACATGGAAATCAATTTTGCGTTCCGCTCCCAGGCAAATCCGTCTGAACCCCGCGGTGTCGCGGAATAGGAAATTAAACTCGCTACGCGGCTTGAAGCTACGCTGCCGGGTACGTTCCGCTCCGTACCCGCAACGAAGTTTCAAGCTATGCGTTTTTCAGCCCACAACGCTACGCCTTGCTACCGTTGTGTGCCTTCCGCTGCACACATACACCGTAGCAAGTGCGTGTGGTGTACCCGAAGGGCGATTTCCAGTTGCTTTGCATAAGAATAGATTTGAAAAATTGGAAGGTATTATTGCAGGCTGGCGGTAAGCAGTACGGGGTTGTGGTCGCTGTGGGAAAAGTCTAGGTCGATTGTTTTTACGGATGAGACGCTTACGTTTGGGGAAAGTATGAAGCCGTCTATGCAGAAAAACTGGAAGGTGGATTTTTCTGCTCCCCGGTAGACAAGGCCGTTGGAGCGGCAGGTTGGGACGGATGGATCCTGCAATAAAGTCCAGCCCTGGGGAAAGTCTGCAAGGTTCAGGCGGCCAGGCTTCCAACCGTTGGGCTTTTGGTAATAGGATGAAATGTCCGAGTTGGAAAAAGTCTGGTTAAAGTCGCCACCAGCAATTACGTAGTTGCCCTTTTGGTATTCAGCCTGCATAAAATCCCTTAGGATTTTTGTCTGCTTAATCTTGCCCTCTCCCGAATCAAAGGCTTCCAGATGAAGGTTTACAAGGACAAGCTCCTTTTTTCCATTCTCCTCTTCTGCCGTTACAGGAATGCGGTTTACGAGGAGGCATCTCTTTAGGTTTGCAATGCGGACAGGCCACTTGAAGGGAACAAAGAGGCTTATTCTTTGGGCGGAAGAGACGCTAAAGTATGAAAGGGTTAAAAGGCCTGACTCAACGTGCCCGATTGGCGGCAGGGGAAAGGGAACGAATGCAGCCTTAAAATTGTAGGCGAATGAATAAGAAAATTCCTTCATTGCGGAAGAGATGAATTCCACTTGGTTGATTCTATGGCTTCTCTTTGCGCAAAGGTCAACTTCCTGCAAGAGAAGTGCATCCGGCTTTAAGTCATTTATATTCTTTACAAAGGCCTCTAGGTTCTGATGAATCTGGGAAGGGCTTGAGTTTTGCACGTGTTTTCCGCCGTCCATAAAGAAGTCTGCATAGTCTGCAAGGTCTGCGTAGCCTATGTTCCAGGATAGGATTTTTATTTCCTGCTTGGGGGCAAGTTGCCTTTGGGCATTACCCGCTACAGCTGCATCTTCCCTGTCCTTTGGGCGGTATTCCAGTGCGGTTAGCAGTGCAAGGCCCAGCAGAAGTAATGCAGCGGCAAAGGAAATAATGGCAAGAGGTAGCAAAAAAATTATTCTGTAGCTTTTTTTCACAAATAAATCCTAGCCCCGATTGGAAGGGTTGCGCAGCAAGACCGACCGCAGGGCGGGCCGGAGCGACAGCGTAGCCCTGGAAAGCGGGATAAAATGCCCTTCTGAGTGGCATGAAGTGCCCCGAACAGTTCAAAAAGCAATGCGCTCCAAAAAAAGAAAAAAGAGGGGGACAATTCAAAAAGAAGTGCCCCCGCCTTATTTTAATTGTTGAAGTTCCAGCTTACGGTGCGGAGAATGTCTCCAAAGACACCTGCTGCGGTAACGCCTGCACCTGCTCCATATCCGCGGACGGTAAGAGGAATTGGCGTGTAGCGGGCTGTAAAGAAGACGAATGCGTTTTCGCCACCCTTTACCGGGTAAAGCGGGTCTTCAGGGCCAACTTCCAGCATGCCTACGCTAACTTTGCCGTCTTTGATGCTTGCTCCCATGCGCAAGACTTTGTTCTGTTTTTTGAGCTCTGCAATTTTGTCTGCAAAATATGAGTCAAGTTCGGGCAGGCGCTTGAGGAATTCCTCGGTTGTGCCTTCCAGGTTGAATCCTTCGGGGAAGATTGAGTTCATCTTTATGTCTTCAAGCTCAAGCTCCATTCCGGATTCGCGGGCAATAATCAGTGCCTTGCGGGCAACGTCGGTTCCCTTAAGGTCGTCGCGTGGGTCTGGCTCTGTGTAGCGGAGTTCCTTTGCTTCAAGAACTGCCTCGCTGAACTTTTTGCCTTCATCCAGCTTGCCAAAGATGTAGCTTAATGAACCGGACATGATTCCGTTGAAGGCTGTAAGGCGGTCACCGGACTTGAAGAGGTTCTGCAGGGTGTCGATTATAGGAAGTCCTGCACCAACGTTTGTCTCGTAGAGGAAGCGTACGTGCATGCGGTTTGCGGTTTCGCGCAGTTTTCTGTAGAAGTCCATGCTCATGGAATTTGCGCGCTTGTTTGGGGTTGCAATGTTCATTCCTGCTTCGAGGATGTCTATGTAGCGCTCGGGCAGGTCGTAGCTTGCTGTGCAGTCTACGAATATTGGGTTGAGCGGCTTTGTCTCGCGGACAAATTCAAGGATTTCGTCCAGATTTGTCTTTGTTCCGTGGTCCTTGACCTGCTTGCGCCAGTCGTCCTTTAGGTTGATTCCGTGCTTGGCCTTTATCATGCCGTCTATGTTGGCAATTGTCATTACGCGGATGTCGATTCCCTGTTCAAGGAGGGCTTCCTGCTGGTCGCGGATCTGGTCAACCATTGTGCCGCCGATTGTTCCGACTCCGAATGCAAAGACTTGGATTGACTGCTTTGCGTTGATGAAGAATTTGTGGGCAATGCGTACGGCAGTGTCTCCGTCGTAGCCATTGATTACTGCGGAAATTGAGCGTTCGCTTGGGCCCTGGGCAATTGCAAGAATGTTTACGTCGCGGCTTGCAAGTGC
>Ga0256404_1004223_pt1 | contig 27490 bp, 24 predicted proteins | sample RumenRJG_01DNA_FD_185990 | JGI IMG/M metagenome (GOLD analysis project Ga0256404, IMG submission 185990) | Bovine rumen microbial communities from Lethbridge, Alberta, Canada - RJG_01 | ecosystem: Host-associated > Mammals > Digestive system > Stomach > Rumen | place: Canada: Alberta | collected...
ATCCTAACTTATTGATTTCTCAATAAATTTTGTTTCCAAATGGTGTCATAGATTTTTTAAAAGCTAGAGCCTTGATATATAAGACTCCGTTAATATTTTTTACTTTCTTTTATGTGAGAAAGTAAAGACAATGACAACTAATAATTCTAGGAATAGTAGACGATGTCCTCTATAGGAGAGTGATTTTGCAAAATTCTCAGGAGAGTTTGATTACTACAATTCGTAGCTTTAATCGCTTTTATACTGTGATGCTAGGTTTTTTGAATCAAAAATACTTAGGTACTAAATACTCTGTAACTGAGACTAGAATTTTGTTTGAAATTCGATCCTCTGACAAGGTATTAGCCAAAGATCTTTGTTCTAAATTAAAGCTAGATAAAAGCTATGTAAGTAGAATTTTAGCTAAATTTGAAAAACAAAAGCTCATCATTAGAAAAACAGCAAGTAATGATAAAAGACAAAATCCTATCGCTTTAACTAAGTTTGGTTTAGAGCAGGTAACTCAACTAATAGAAAGGACAAATCAAGATATCTATAGACTCATCTGTAATTTTGATGAGGAGTCAAGCAAGAAAATAGCAGATGCTTTGTGCTTTATTATGGATAAGTTTAAGGAAGAATAAAATGAACAATGATATTCAGATAAGAGCCTACAAGCCTGGTGAGCCAAGCTTAGTTGTAAATTTTTATTACCGTTTATTTGAAAAGCAATTTCAGTTTTTACCTAGCACAGAGCAGTATTTTTTGCATGCCATGGAAGAGCTATTTGTCTATAAAGAAGGAAGTGAACTATGGGTGGCCGTAAGAGGTGATCAAATTGTTGGTAGTATTTGCATAGTTTATAAGGGCAATTCTGAGGCTCAATTGCGTTTATTCGGTATCGATCCTTCAGTGCAAGGTCAAGGTGTAGGCTCAAGTTTAGTTAAAACAGCCATGGACTTTTGCAAGAAAAATAACTACCACAAGGTAATCTTATGGACTATTGATATCTGCAAGGCTGCTCGTCACATCTACGGTAAGTTTGGTTTTGTCCATACAGACTCAAAACCTAATACTACATGGGCTAATTATTCAATGACTGAGGAATTGTGGGAGTATTCAGATATTCAGAATTGTTTCTAGCATAGATAAGATTGATTAAAATTTAGGAGAAAAAGTAAAAACAAATATTCTGATTATAAATATTTAAAATCACATAAATTGTAAATTATGTTATATTAAAAACAGAAAATCTGTTCTAACAGTTATAATGGGTAATTTATGAAAATATTATCAATCAGAGTCGGAAGCAATATTTTATTTCCAGAGGGAATTAATATTGATTTAAAAACTTCAGATAGAGTACGTAAAGGCCTAGAACGTCATGATTACTATAGAAGTGCCTATCAAATCAAAACAGGTATCTATAATCAAGTTCTTATGTCAGTAGTTGGCTTAAATGCAACTGGAAAGACAGCTATTCTTCAACTTATTTGTTTTATTGCAAACATAGTGCTTTTGCACCGTTCTTTAGATACAGTTGCTTATCTTTTGGAAAAATTTCATGTCACAAAGGAACACCCCTTTAAATTTAGCGTAGAAATTTTTCATGAAAATAATGTTTATTTGTTAGAGTCAGAAATAATTAAAGATAATGGATCTTACTTCTATAAAGATGAAATCCTTTATAAACTTCCTTTATCAAAATTTGCAAGAAATATAAATAAAAATAGCTTTAAAATCGTAATGAATCGAAAAGATGAAGCTACCAATGTTTTCTTAAAGTCGGATGAAAGTATTATAAAGTGCATATCTTCGCAGAAGGGAACTTTTGTTTGCAATCTTGGGGCAGTCAATTTTAATTATCCAGGATGGGAGGGCGAGCCTCCTTCTCAAATTATTAAAATATTTGATTCAGGAATAAAAAGCCTAAAAATTGAAAATAGTGAGTTCTGTGAAATTAAAAAAGCCAAAGCTTTGATTCAATTCGAAAGAGAAAGTGGAGTAAGTGAAAAAAGCTTAATAACTTTAGAAAATATCGTTTCATCTGGAACCATAAAAGGTTTAACAATTTTCCCTGGACTAATGTCAGTTTTATCATCTGGTGGATTAATTGTTTTAGACGAGATAGAAAATCATTTAAATAAAAAACTAATAACATTTATTTTGGATTTGTTTACAGATAAAAGAACAAATCCAAAAGGTGCTTGCTTAATATTTTCCACACATTATCCAGAATTACTAGATTATTTTACACGAAAAGATAACATCTATGTTTCACGCAAAGATGATGATGAGTATCTTCATCTTTTAAGATTTTCTGATTCGGATAAAGTTAAAAGGAATGATATCTTAAAGAGCAAAATTTTATTATTAAACGTTATAAATGGAACAGCCCCAAAATTCTCTCTTTTAACAGAAGCAAAAAATAAAGTAATTGAATTATTAAATTTAGAGGATCAGTCTGTTGGCTAATATACTTAATAATTTTAAATATTACTTTGTAGTCTGCGAAGGTACGAGTGAATCTAACATTATATCTTGGGTAAGAAGCGAAAATTATTTTTTTACAGATATTTCAAAGATTAATTTTGAGTATCAGATTTCAGGGCGTAGAGAAAAAGGAAAATCTTGTTTAGTTGAGTCAATTTCATCAACTAACTATGGAAATGAAGTTGCTATCTTGTATGTTCATGATAGTAAAAATGAGGAGTTTTTTGGAAAAAAGAATAAAGCGTATAACTTACTCAAAAAAGTTGGTTTAAATATACATGTTATAAACGTATTAACTTGTCCTGAAATAGAAATGCTCTTAATTGTAAAAGAACCAATCCTAAATAGAGCTTGGCTTGGAAATAAATCTCAACTAAAGCCAAGTGAGTTGTGCAATCAATTTTATAAGACCAATGTAAAAAGAGAATCATTTTTGGTAGATCAATTTAAATCAATTGATGAACTAGTTTCGGTGTGTAAAAAGTATAAAGAATCATGCAAAAAATCAAAATCCCCAAATGATATAACATTGTTTGACATTTTGAAGTCAAAGTAATGAGCTTTGAAAAACAGAGGTGAGTAATAATTAAATAGGTGATTTATTATATTGAGAATTTTTTAGGATTCATTCTTCAGAATGGTGCGCCCTAGTGGACTCGAACCACCGACCCCCACCATGTCAAGGTGATGCTCTAACCAAGCTGAGCTAAGGGCGCAAAAAGTGGAGAAATTATACCAAAGTAAATTGATATTTCAATGAAAAATTGAAAATAACTGCGCCTATTTCAAATAATCGTGTTTTCTCTCATGTTTTAAGTGTATAATCATTAGCGTTTTGTTGCTCTGCACAAGGCCTTGTCGAGTAGTGCAAGGATAGTTGTAGGGGACTTAAGTTTCACTTTTTTACTATGGAGCCTAGAGATGCGCTGTATGCATCGAGGTTTATAAAATGCCAAAAATTACACTTCCAAACGGCGATATCAAAGAGTTTGATAAGCCAATTTCTATTTATGATTTAGCTTTAAGTATTGGTCCTGGTCTTGCACGTAATTGCGTTGCAGGTAAGATTGACGGACAGTTACATGATGCTTGTGATCTTATTGATAAAGATGCAACTGTATCTATCATCACACCTAAAGATAAGGAAGGCATAGAGATCATTCGTCACTCATGCGCTCACTTATTAGGTCATGCTATTAAGCAATTATGGCCATCAACTCAAATGGCTATCGGTCCTGTTATCGACAACGGTTTCTACTATGATGTAGACATCGATCATAAGTTAACCGCTGAAGATCTAGAAGCTCTAGATAAGAGAATGCATGAGCTTGCTAAGACCGATTACAAAGTAATTAAAGAAGTTGTTGATTGGCAAAAGGCTCATGATACCTTCGAAGAGCGTAACGAGCCTTACAAGAAATTAATTCTTGAGGAAAACATTGATAAGTCAGATAAGTCAATCGGCTTATACCACCACAATGAATATATTGATATGTGTCGTGGCCCTCACGTTCCTCATATGGGCTTCTGCCAACACTTTAAGTTAACTCACTTTGCTGGTGCTTACTGGCGTGGTGACTCAAAGAACAAGATGTTACAGCGTATTTATGGCTGTGCCTTTGCATCTAAAGATGAGTTAAAACTATATCTAAAACGCCGTGAAGAAGCTGCTAAGCGTGATCACCGTGTATTAGGTAAGAAGTTAGATTTATTCCACTTCCAACAAGAAGCTCCAGGTTTAGTATTCTGGCACAATGATGGTTGGACCATTTACCGTATCGTAGAAAACTTCATGCGTGGTATGTTACATAAGTATCACTACATCGAAGTTAACACTCCACAAATCATGGATAGAGTATTGTGGGAGCGTTCTGGTCACTGGGATAAATATGCAGAAAACATGTTTACCACCAAGTCAGAAAACCGTGATTATGCTATTAAGCCAATGAACTGCCCAGGTGCAATTCAGATCTTTAATTCACGTACTCGTTCATATCGTGATCTTCCAATCCGCATGGCTGAGTTTGGTAAGGATCATAGAAATGAGCCTTCAGGATCATTACATGGTCTACTACGTGTAAGAGGCTTTGAGCAGGATGATGGTCATATCTTCTGTACAGATAGCCAAATTCTTGATGTAGTATCTGATTGTATCAAGATGGTTTACGAAGTATATGATGTATTCAACTTCCATAACATCGATGTTAAGTTATCAACTCGTCCTGAAAAACGTATCGGCTCTGATGAGATTTGGGATAGAGCAGAAGATGACTTAAAGAAGGCATTAGAGGCAAATCACCTAGAGTATGAATTACAACCAGGTGAAGGTGCATTCTATGGTCCTAAGATTGAGTTTACATTACATGACTCTTTAGACAGAGCATGGCAGTGCGGTACCGTACAGTTAGACTTCTCTCTACCTGGACGTTTAGGTGCAGCATATATTGGTGAAGATAACCAAGAACACGTTCCTGTTATGATCCACCGTGCAATGTTAGGTTCTCTAGAGCGCTTTATTGGTATCTTAACCGAGGAATATGCAGGTGCATTCCCAACTTGGTTATCACCAGTTCAAGTAGCTGTAATGTCAATTACCGATGATCAGTGCGAATACGCAAAGCAAGTTTATGAAAAACTAGATGCTGAACAGATTCGTGCTAAGACAGATTTGCGTAATGATAAGATTGGCTTCAAGATCCGTGAACATACCTTAATGCATGTTCCATACTTAGTAGTATGTGGTGCACGTGAAGCTGAAGAAGGCAAAGTTGCTGTTCGTACCAGAAAAGGTGCAGATTTAGGAACAATGTCAATTGAAGACTTGATTAAATTAATCAAATCAGATATCATACAGCGCAAAACTATGCCTGACGCTGATGTCGAAATTGAAAAACAGAGACAAGAAGCTGATAAGGCTAAGGAAGATTAAGCTTTCTTAATCTTTTGTATTCAACTTGTACAGGAGTACTTGCTATAAACAACAACAAGAAAACCGGTAAGCCTCTTCAGAAGAACCGGATTAACGCTGACATTAGATGTAAAGAAGTTCGCGTTTTAGATGAAAATAACGAATTAGTTGGCGTAATGCCAACTGTTGAAGCATTACGTTTGGCAAAGGAGAAGGATGTTGATCTTGTTGAGATCAGTCCTAATGCGGAGCCTCCGTTATGTAAGATCATCGAATATGGCAAGTATCTTTATCAGAAGAGTAAAGATCAAAAGAATAAGAAGCAAAAAGTTGTTCAGGTTAAGGAAATCAAATTCCGTCCTGGTACAGATGAAGCGGATTATCAGGTTAAACTACGCAACCTAATCCGTTTCTTAGAAGAGGGCAACAAAGCTAAAGTAACTTTGCGCTATCGCGGTCGCGAAATGGCACATCAGTCTTTAGGTTTAGATGTCCTAAAACGTGTAGAGAATGATCTATGCGTTGAGAGAGGAATAGCATCTGTTGAGTCTGCTTCTCGTGTAGAAGGTAGACAAGCAACTATGGTGTTAGCTCCTAAGAAGAAATAGTACAGGGTTACAAGTTCTAAGCAATTAGACTCCTGTATGGTGTTTTACTGCAATAATGCGGAGTATATAAAATGGCTGGTAAAGTCAAGGTCAAAATGAAGACCGATAGAGGCGTTGCAAAGCGTTTCAAGAAAACTGGTAGTGGTCACTACAAGTGCCGTCACCAAAACCTACGTCACATCCTTACAAAGAAAACTAGCAAGCGTAAGCGTCAGCTACGTAGCATGGTTTGTGTAAAGACATGTAATTTACGCGCTATCGCACGTCAATTACCATACGCATAATTGGGAGGATTTGACAAATGGCTAGAGTTAAACGTGGTGTTACCGCTCGTGCACGTCACAAGAAAGTTTTAAAGGCAGCTAAGGGTTACTACGGTGCACGTTCACGCACCTTCCGTACCGCTGTTCAAGCAGTTACTAAAGCTGGTCAGTATGCATACCGTGATCGTCGTCAGAAGAAGCGTCAATTCCGTGCTTTATGGATTGTTCGTATCAATGCAGCTGCTCGTCAGCACGATCTAAGCTACAGCCAGTTAATCAACGGCTTAAAGAAGGCTAACATTGAGATTGATCGTAAGGTTCTATCAGATCTTGCAATCAATGATAAGGTAGCTTTCCAAGCTATTGCTGAACAAGCTAAAGCAGCTTTAAACGCTTAATTCCTATCTAATTAAGCTTCAAAGATCTCAGTGCAGTTTCATTTGTACTGAGATTTTTTATTCCTTCCTTGAAAAATAATTCCTAATAACCTATATCTGTAGTATGCTTTAAGTATCACTATTCATATTGAGGTTATCATGAAGATCCATAAATTAGCCATCATTGGTTTAGGTCATGTTGGCTCAGAAGTTCTAACAAAGGCTGTTGCTACTAACATTGCCTCAGAAATTGCATGTATTGATATTAAAGAGAATGTAGCTTATGGTGAAGCATTAGATATTTGCCATTCTATTTCTTCAACTTTAAACCGCAATATTAAGGTTTATTCAGGTGGATTTGAAACAGTTAAAGATGCAGATGTAATTATCTGTGCTGCAGGTCCATCAATTTTACCTAGTCAGTATGAGAGATTAGCTTTAGCAAAAGAGAATGTTAAAGTAATCACTGACATTATGACTGAGGTAGTAAAGTACAACACTGATGCTATCTTTATCATGATCACAAATCCTTTGGATGTAACCACCTATCTTGCAGCTACAAAGTTTGGTTGGAAAGAGGGTAGACTATTTGGTACAGGTACCACTCTTGAGACACTACGTTTTAAATATATCCTATCAAAACACTTTAATGTAAACCCTCAGGATATCCAAGGATATATGCTAGGTGAGCATGGTAATACCGCTTTCCCTGCTTGGTCTACTGTATCAATTGCTGGTGTACCACTTGATAAGCTATCACAATACTACCCTGATGTAGTGCTTGATCATGAAGCTATCAAAAAGCAGGTAGTTAAAACTGCTTATGATGTAATGGATGCTAAGGGCTGGACTAACACTGGTATTGCAGCAGGTGCTATTAGACTTGCTCAAGCTGTATTCTATGATGAGAAAGCAGTTTTACCTGTATCTAAAGTATTACATGGTGAATATGGTCTTGAGGATGTTGCTTTGTCTTTACCATCCGTAATTGGTAAAAATGGTGTGGAAAAACGCTTTGCAATTCCACTAGAAGGTCAAGAGCTTGAAGATTTACACCGTAGTGCAAATTGCATCAAGGAAGTTTTAAGAACTTGTAATTTAATTTAGCTGAGCTTTCTTGTTATAAGGTTAAGTTTCTTTTTTATGACAGAGTGGGGCTTGAGGTATTAATCCTTTTGCCCCACATTTATATTTGCAGTTACGTTGGTACTCAAGAAGCAGTAATTTGTAAAACTCTTGAGGGCGAAACTGTAAAATGATTTAGAAAGGAAATTCTTTATGACTGTATTTCAAGAGCTAATAAAAAGAGTTCGTGAGTTTTTAGGCTGGGAAAAATTAATTGCTTTATCTTATGATTATCAGAATAGAAAAGGCTGTAATGTTTCAGATCTTTTAACCGAATATGGCATCACCGAAGCATTCTCTGTTGACGAAGTTCGTATAATTATCTCAACTCTTTACAAGATCCTTCCACCTATTGAGACCTCGATACGTTGTAAGTATTGCAATGAATTCTTATTACAAACAGTTAGTCGCGATGCTTCTAGGCCCCATAAGTATTACTGTCCAAAATGTGGGCATAATGGAGAAGACAATCCTCAAAATTGCAGTTGTCAAAACTGTAAGGAAACAATTAGAAAACAAAATATTCAAAATGTAATTGATAAGTATCAAGAAAACATTGAAGAATTTTTTTTTAGATTTGAATTTTCTAAAGAAGATAATAGCAATTCAACACTTGAAATAGCTGTTCTATACGCTTTAAATAAAAGCATTAAGCAAAAGGAAGAATACTATAATAATGACAATAATTGCTTGATTTTACCTACTTTTGATAATGCACGTATTATTGAGCATCTTTGTAACGTAGGTTTAATCACTGTTAAGAAAGAGAAAATTATAGCTGAAATAAACGAGCTTTTTGAGAAGTTGTCGTCTCTAGATTCAGATCATTTATATTCAAGAGATCCTTCTTACCTAACAAGCTATATTAATGAAAAGTTAAGTGCCTATTTTATCTTTAATAAGGATAAAAGTATTGCAGGTTTATCTCAACTTGATGCTTTAACTTTTAACTATTCATTAGTAAACGATGAATTAAATGATTTAATCTCATTGAGAAAGATCCCTGCAGAGCAATTAGTAAAAATTTGGAAAGAACTTGCTGTAAATGAATGTATAGAGCAGTTTCGCTATAGAATGAATTTACTCGTAGGAAACAATAATCGAACCTTTAGTAGTGTAGAAAAGCTTTTTTCTCAAGCGATAAATTTCCTTTCAGCAAGAAGAATTTGTTCTCTATTGTGGTCCTCTTATAATCATGCCAGTGGCATAAAATTAGAAAGACAATATGTATCAAGTATTCATTTGGCAAATATCTTTTGTAATATAGTAATAAGGAATATCAATCAGCATATAGAACAATGTAAGTTAAACAATACTACAGAAGATGGTAAAGGAGTAAGAGAAAGAAATTGCCCTTATCACCTATTTAATAAAATCTTTTACGAGGATATTTTGCAATTAGGGGAAGATGGATTTAATTTGGTTCCTTGTAAAGAAAACCTAACTATCCATGACATCTTTAACGATAAATTATCAGAAATTTATCGAGATCTAGAGCAAGATTAGTCTTTTGTTTATCTTTTATAAATAAGGAAATTATTTAGTGAAGTGAAAAACAGGAAGGTTAAGTGTTAACCTTCCTGCTTGAAATTAGCTACGTCTTGAAAGTGGTTTTACATCTCTAAACTCACGACCAGTATAAATCTGACGAGGACGACCAAGTCTTGAGTCTTTAATAGAGTGCATTTCATTCCAGTGGGTGATCCAACCGATTGTTCTTGCTAGAGCAAAGATTACGGTAAACATTGAAGTTGGAATACCGATAGCATTTAGAATAATACCTGAGTAGAAATCTACGTTAGGATATAGATTTCTTTCAATGAAGTATTCATCTGATAGAGCAATCTTTTCAAGTTCAGTTGCAACCTCTAGTAGAGGATTGTTATCAAGATGAAGAGCATCTAGAACCTCATGGCAAGTATCACGCATTACTACAGCACGAGGATCAAAGGTCTTATAAACACGGTGACCAAAGCCATACAATCTAAATGGATCGTTCTTATCTTTAGCTCTTGCAATGAATTCAGGAATTCTATCTACAGAACCTATGGATTCAAGCATACGTAAGCAAGCTTCGTTAGCACCACCGTGAGAAGGTCCCCATAAAGAAGCTACACCAGCTGCAATACATGCATAAGGGTTAGCACCTGATGAACCAGCTAGACGTACTGAAGATGTTGAAGCGTTCTGCTCGTGATCTGCGTGTAGAGTAAAGATTCTATCTAAAGCCTTTTCCACAATTGGGTTAATCTTATATTCCTCACAAGGAGTTGAGAACATCATGTGTAGGAAGTTGCCAGTATAACTTAAATCATTTCTTGGATATACGAAAGGCTGACCAATTGAGTATTTGTAAGACATAGCAGCAAGAGTTGGCATCTTTGCAACTAATCTTACAGCGGTAAGTTCACGATGCTCTGGATCATAAATATCTAAGCTGTCGTGATAGAAAGCAGATAGCGCACCAGCCACACCACATAGCACAGCCATAGGGTGAGAGTCACGACGGAATGCTTGGAATAATGATTCCATCTGAGTGTGAACTAAGGTGTGATGCTTAATTCTGTGTACGAAATTCTGATATTGCTCTTTGTTTGGTAACTCACCTTTAAATAGTAGATAGCAAACTTGTAAGTAATCAGCCTTTCTAGCTAGCTGATCAATTGGGTAACCACGATAAAGTAGAATACCTTTTTTGCCATCGATGAAGGTGATACGAGACATGCAAGAAGCTGTGGAAACAAAACCAGGATCATAGGTGAAATAGCCTTGTTTTCCTAATTCGCGAATATCGATTACTTCAGGTCCTAAGGTACCTTTTAAAATAGGAAGCTTGATTGGATCTTTTCCTGGGATCATCAAGGTTGCATACTTATCTACTACAGGTAGAGTATCTTCAATTGCCATTGTGATGTGTCTTCCTTGTTGTGTGAAAATTTAGTCTTAACTCATTGTAAACATAAAATTTAAAATTGCTAAATTATGTGTAAATAGCTTAATTTGCACTAAATTAATACGTTCAAATTAGTGCAAATTCTTGTATACTTTTACAAAAGCTGAATTTAATCATAGAATTCAAAAATTCACATTTTCAATTTGTTGCACAATAAAAAATACAGTTATGGAAAAAAGAATTCTTTTAACCGAATGTACCGATGATGTAGGCTTAATTGCAAAGATCACTAATGTATGTTCTTTATTTCATTTTAATGTTATTCGCCAAGATCAGTTTGCCTCCCACGAGGATGCTAAGTTCTTTATGAGAACTGTAATCGAAGGCAATTTTGATGACGATAATTCAAATCAAACTTTTATTAACACTGTAATTGGCGTCTTGCCACAAGGTGCAACAGTACGTTTAGCTGACAACCATAAGCGTAGATTGTGTGTTTTAGTAACTAAAGAGTCTCACTGCTTAGGTGAGCTGTTAATGAAAGCTTATTCAGGTGCTCTAAACGCAGATATTGTTTGTGTAGCTGGTAATTACCCAGAGCTTGGTGTGTTAGCAGAGAAGTTTGATGTGCCATTTAAGTTAGTTTCTTGCGAAGGCATTACCAAAGAAGAGCAAGAAAAGCGCATGATGGAAGTAATCGATAGCACAAATTGTGACTATGTGATTTTAGCTAAGTACATGCGTATCTTATCTCCTGAGTTTGTAAATCACTATCCACTTGGCAAAATCATCAACATTCACCACTCTTTCTTACCTGCATTCATTGGTGCAAAACCATATTTGCAAGCTTATAACCGTGGTGTAAAGATCATTGGTGCTACAGCTCACTTTGTAACTAACAATCTTGATGAAGGTCCTATCATTGAGCAGGATGTAATCAAAGTAACCCACCGTTATGATCCTGATACTTTAGCTAAAGCTGGTCACGATGTAGAGCAGATGGTGCTATTAAGAGCTGTAAATAAAGTACTTGATGATAAAGTCTTTATTCATGGTAATAAGACAGTAGTATTCTAAAAACTACTAAAGGATACAAAAAAGGCTCTAAATAAAATTAGAGCCTTTATTTTAATTAAGGAGCAAGTCTCTTTGGCTTTTGCCAAACTCCATCTTCAAGATCGTAAATAAATCTGTCATGTAATCTATTCTCTCGACCTTGCCAAAATTCTACTTGGTGGAAACGAACTTTATAGCCACCCCAGAAAGAAGGTAGTGGAATTTCACCATTTTTAAATTTCTCTTTAAGCTCTAAAAATTTACCTTCAAGAATACCACGGGCTGAGATTAAATGAGATTGATGGGAAGCCCAAGCACCGATTTGACTACCACGAGGTCTTGAGTGGAAATATTTAAGATCTTCTAAAGTACTTTGTCTTGTAGCTTCGCCGATAAACATTACTTGTCTTTCAAGCATGTACCAAGGGAAGAGTAGGCATACTTTAGGATTGCCTTTAATTTGGTGAGCTTTTCTTGATCCAAGATTAGTGTAGAACACTAAATTTTCTCTATCATAGTCTTTTAATAAAACCATACGAGAGTATGGTTGACCTTGTTCATCAACAGTACTTACTACAACACCATTAGGATCGTACATTTTAGAATCTATGGCTTGCTGTAACCACTTTTCAAATAAATCCATAGGGTGGGATGGTAATTCACTTTCGTCTAACCCACCTTGTTGATAACTACGTCTTAAATCAGCTACGTCAATCATATCTTGCCTATATACACTCAAATTTTAAAAACTTTTCTTATTTTACAACAAATTAGCAAGTATAAATGCTTAAATTAGACTTACTTTTCTGATCTTGACTGCTTCAGTTATAAATTGCCTAAAAAAGCACTGTTAATGTGAAATAAGGCTAGATCTTGCGTTAAATATTGTTAACTGTGCAATTTTGATGATCAATATCAACAAGTTTAAAGATAAAAATGATAGAATAATGCGCAATATGAATTTTCCCCAATAGGTTGGGGCGTATATAAAAGAATCGTAACAATTAAAAATTAGGTGTTTAAATGAGTACATATCCAAAGACAGCTTTAGTTATCAACTGTGGTAGCTCATCTGTTAAGTTTGCAATTTTGGATCCAAAAGACGGTCACGTCTTTTTAAATGGTATTGCAGAAGCTTTAGGTTTAGCTGATGCAAGAATTTCTTGGAAGTTTAATGGTGGTGAAAAGACCGAGACTCAGTTAGGTGCAGGTGCTGATCACTCAAAAGCTTTAGAGTTCTTAGTTAAGAATGTACTTGCTAAAGATGAAGCATTACACGATTCTATCGTAGCTTGCGGTCACAGAATTGTGCAAGGTGGCGATATCTACTCACAACCTACTTTAATTGATGATGAAGTAGAGGAGAACATCAAGAAAGTTATTCCTTTTGCTCCATTACACAATCCTGCTCACTTATTAGGTATTGATGCAGCTCGTGCTAACTTCCCATCAATTCCTCACGTAGCAGTATTTGATACAGCTTTCCATCAGACTATGCCACCTAAGGCATATCGTTATGCAATTCCTGAGGAATACTACACTGATTTGCACTTACGTAAGTACGGTGCTCACGGTACTTCTCACATGTTCCTATCTCAAGAAGCTGCTAAGATGTTAAATAAGCCTCTTGAGGAAACAAATATCATTACTTGTCACTTAGGTAATGGTGCTTCTGTGTCAGCTGTTAAGGGCGGTAAGTGCATTGATACTTCAATGGGCTTAACTCCACTTGATGGTCTAATCATGGGTACTCGTTGCGGTAGCATCGATGCTTCAGTTGTATTCTTCCTATGCGAAAGAATGGGTATGACTCCAGATGAGGTTAAGGAAGTCTTCAACAAGAAGTCTGGTATGGCTGCTGTAAGTGGTGTTTCTTCAGACTTTAGACCAATTGTAGCAGGCTACAATGAGGGTAACGAGAGATGTAAGCTTGCTTTAGAGATGTATGCTTATCGTCTAGCTAAGTTCATCGCTTCTTACTATGTTCCACTAGGACATGTTGATGCAATCGTATTCTCAGGTGGTGTGGGTGAGAATGGTCCAACCACTCGTAAGATTATTTGTGCTGAGCTTGAAGAGAGCTTTGGTATTAAACTTGATAACGAAGCTAACTATAAAGCAAAAGTATTTATGGGTGTTGATCACCAAACTATTTCTGCACCAGATTCAAAGGTAAAAGTATTTGTTATTGCAACTAACGAGGAATTAGTAATTGCTCGTTCAGCAATGAGCTTTGTAAAGGCTTAATACGTTTACAAAAAGTGCATTTTAATCTAATATAGACAAAGTTTTATTTCAAAAATCTGTCGATATTAGTAACCTAATCCTCGTATTCGACAGTACGAGGATTTTTATTTTTAAGAGTGCTAATGAGTAATAAACAACAACCTCAAAGACTTGATGTCATTAACGAGCAAGGCTCTTTATCTGGCTTTACTGGTTTTAAAAAGTTTTGGCCATTTTTAAAACCATATCTATTCTTAACAATCCTAGGTATTTTATTAACCATTCCTGTTGGCGCTTTAGATGCAGCGGTTGCGTCCTTTTTAAAGCCTTTTATGGATAATGTTATGGTTGATAAAGATACCGAGTTTGCCTATAAAGTACCTTTTATCATTATTGGCTTTACCATTGTTCAAGGTATTTGTATCTATACCTCTAACATTGTAAACAGCTATGTAGGATCCCGCATTGCAACTAATTTAAAGCTAGCTTTATATAAAAAGCTTATCAATAATGATTCAGCCTTCTTTGATAAGAACACCTCTGGTATCGTGCTAATGCGTTTTTGCTCTGATGCTGATACTGCAACCACAGGTTTAATTACTAACGTTAAGTTGTTCTTATCTAAATTCTGGTCTTCACTAGGTCTTGTAGTAGTGTTGCTATACAACTCTTGGCAATTGTCCTTTATTGCCTTAGGTGTATTAGTATTCTTAATTTTACCTATGAAGGTTGCCCGTAAAAAAGTAATGAAATTGATGGGACTTACTGTAAAGGCAAGCTCAAAGATCAATTCAAATTACTATGAAACCTATTCTGGTATAAAGATCATTAAAGCTTTTAATTTGCAAAATGTTATTTTTGCAAAGTTTACTCAAAACATTGAAGAAGCTTTCCACTTATCCATGCGTATGATCCGTAATACCAACTGGTTAGGTCCTGCTATGCACTTAGTTACAGCTTTAGGTGTAGCTGGCGTTCTTTATTACGGTTTACATTTAATTACCACAGGTCAAATTACCTCAGGTACCTTTGTAGCTTTCTTAGCAGCTTTAATTATGCTTTATACTCCAATTAAGAGTATTGGTAATAATTATGTAGCCTTGCAGTCTGCTTTACTAGCACTAGAGCGTATCTATAAGATTTTAGATACTACTTCTTATGAAACTAATGACGGTACTGGTACTAAAGTACTTAAAGACATCAAAAAAGAGATTAAGTTTAACGACGTATGTTTCTCTTATGATGGTCAAAGGGAAGTTTTACACAAGGTTAATTTAACTGTTCCTGTAGGTTCAAAAGTTGCTTTAGTTGGTAACTCTGGCGGTGGTAAATCTACTGTAACAGCATTAATCCCACGCCTATATGAGATTGACTCAGGCTCAATTACCATTGATGGCACTGATATTAAAGAGTTTACTATTTCCTCACTAAGAGAGCAGATTGCCATGGTATTCCAGGATAACTTCTTATTTGATGGAACTGTCCGTGAGAATCTACTGTATGGTAAGGAAAACGCTACTGACGAGGAAATTGCTTTTGCAATTAAGAGTGCTTACCTTGATGAATTCGTAAAGAAATTACCACAAGGCCTTGATACCATGATTGGTGAGCGCGGTTTACTCTTATCAGGCGGTCAAAAGCAAAGACTTGCTATTGCTCGCGCAATTTTAAAGAATGCTCCTGTAGTTATCTTAGATGAGGCAACTTCTGCTTTAGACAATAAGTCAGAGAAAGTAGTTCAACAAGCTTTAGATAAACTAATGGAAGGCAGAACCACTATTGTGATTGCTCACCGTCTATCTACCATTATGGACTCAGATAAGATCTTAGTTATCAATGATGGTCATGTTGTAGAAGAAGGCTCTCACAGTGAGTTACTTGCTAAAAATGGTCCTTACTCTGTACTTTACAATTCTCAATTTAGTAAGGTTCATAATGCTGAGGATACAGAAACTTCAGCTAAAGATGTTGATGCTATCCATCTAGCAAAAGAGTCAGACAAAAAAGACGAATAATCAAAAGGAGGGATTTTCCCTCCTTTAAACTACCTCAATTTAAAATCCTCAATAATTTTTTTTCTTCCTTTTAGCAAATCTTTTGTTAAGTATTTCTCATAAAACACTTTGAATTTTATATAAATTTTTGAACCTTTAAAAACTAAAATATTCAAACGGTTGTAGTTGTGATTAAGATCATAATCAAACTTGTCTAAAAAAACTTAACACTATTAAGGTATAATGCCACGCAACTAATCGGTAAATAACTATTAAATTGATTAGTTTGTTTTAGGTATATGTGAATTTTTAGGAATCATGATGTTTAAAAAATTATTGCAGATTGCTTTATCCTTGCATTTCTAGGTTTAACTGGTTGTGCAAATCTTAATAATGTTGATATTTATCCAGATTTAACCAAAACTGACAATCTTATTACTAAAGGTGAATCAACAGCTCAAGATGTTCGCGAGATCTTTGGTGCCCCTACTTTTATTGGTACCACAAAAACAGATGGTAAAACTGTTTATGGTTACTCAATTGATGCTAATCGCTTATTTACAAATTTTGGCGCTAATTTAGGTAAGAGTTTTGCAACTTTTGGTTTTGGCGCTCAGAAATATCCTCGTACAGTTAAAGAAGTTTATTTCAAGTTTAACGAAGGTAAAGTTGAGGATATCAAATACATAGGTTATGCCTACGTGCAGCTCAAACGTTTTAAATGGTGGAGAGAAGCCTTTCAAATTCTAACAGAAGAAGAATATAAATCTTCTAAAATTTACTCTATTAAAGAAATCTATCAAATGTATGCTCAAAAGTTAGCAAAACAAAGAGGTGTGGATGTTAATCAAATTCCAGAAGATGATCTGCATGAAGAGATTGCAGGTATTGGTAACTATCAAAACATTTGTATCGATGGTTGCGTTAAAGTCTTTAATGATTTAGTTGATATAGTTGATGAAAAGCCTGAACCACAAAGCTACGATAGCACTAAGGCATCTTTAATCTTCAAGCAAAGTAAGTAGTTTTAAATAAAAGTTAATCTTACAAAAAAGCTCTGCATTGCAGAGCTTTTTAATTGGTTAAAACGCTACATCTTTAACTTGGCTTATAGCCATCACTGTAGGTTTTTCAAGAATTTTAGGCTCTTTAAATAATAAGTCTAAACCTGCCTTTAAATAGATGTCAGGTACAATACCAGAACCTACACTTAAGAATAAATCTCTTAAAGCTCCTTTGCTTGAGGTATCTTCAGGGGCTAGATGCTCAACTTTTACTTTATTAAGTTTACCTACCTTAACTTTAGCAAATTTGATTACATCCTCTAAAGTTCCAAGCTTATCTACTAAACCTAGGTTATAAGCATCTTGAGCCATAAAGACTTTACCTTCAGCAAACTTGTGGTAATCCACATTCTTTAAAGGAGTTCTTGCAGCTTTAACTAAACCAACAAAGTTCTCGTAGATAGAATTTACTTCAAGATATTGAGCTCTTACTTGTGAAGGAGAGAGTGGATTTGCAATATTTACAGTTGCTAAATCATTAGTTGCTACACCATCTTGGTAAACACCATATTCATTTAATAAACGATGAGCACTAAAGCCTATAGCAAAGACTCCAATTGAGCCAGTGATAGTTTCATTGGTTGCAAAGATTTTATCTGCAGCTGTAGAAATCCAATAAGCACCAGAGGCACATAAAGAGTTCATAGACACATAGATAGGAATATTCTTTTTATGTTTTACATGAAGAAGCATATTTCTAATCTTTTCAGAAGCAGTAACTGAGCCACCACCTGAATTGATGTAGAAAACAATTGCTTTAACAGCAGGATCTTTTACTGCTTGAGTCAATTGAGATTGAATATTAGCTGGGGTAAAGTCTGTAGCATCGGTGGAGATATCAGTGATATTGCCAATGCCGTAGATTACTGCAACTTTTCCTTCAGGTGTATTGTTTGTAGCTGTTGCACTTTGCTTTTCTAAAGAAGCAAAGTACTGATGGTAATCCTGTTTATCAGCCTTAAAAGGATCTTTTGAAGCACCATATTTTTTAATTAGGTAAGCTTCTACATCCATTTGAGATTGAAGCTCATCAACAAGTTGTAGATTGTGGAGTAATACAGCCTCACTACCACCGTATTGCTCAAGCTCACGTAAGTACACCTCAGAGCTATAGAACAATTTTGTTAAAGTAGTTTTTGCTCTTAACTTTTGCTCGCCTATAGTATCTAAGTATTCAGCCCATAGCTTAGTGAAGATCTCTTGATATTCTTCTTTTACCTGTGGAGACATCTTATTGTTAGTAAATGGCTCTACAGCAGATTTAAACTCACCAGCTTTAAAAATCACAGGGTCAATTCTTAAGTGATCAAAGAGATCTTTAAAGTATAAAGTTGTTGAAGATAAACCTTTAAAGGTAAAACTACCAAATGGATTTAGTACGATAGTTTTGCAGGCTGAAGCAATAGCGTAAGCACTTGCTGAGTAATTGTCAGCATAGGCAATTACATCTGCATCTTTATTAACAGCTTTAAATTGATTGATAGCTGCAATTACGCGTTTAGCTACCGATAGAGTAGTGCCTGATAAGCCTGATAAATTAAAGTATAAAGCTTTAATGGTTTTATTGTAGGCTGCGTTATGAAGAGTCTTTTCAATAGATAGAATGTCATTAACATTACGATTATTCAATTTAGCATCAAGCATTCTTGTAAATTTTGAGTAATCGTCATTTGGAAGAGCAGACTCTATAATAGGACCGTTTAAATCAAAATATAAAATTGCACGTGGCTTAGTTAATACTTGATTAGTTACTTCAGGATCTTCAATCCAAGCTAAATCTTTAGCACTGTCTTCAAACTTTGAGCACAAACCTACTAGCGCAAAGATAGCAATAATCAAAAAGATAAAAATAATGTTGAAAACAGTATTGCGAATGAAAGTAATGATAGAGCCTATCATCAAGAAAAAGTGACAGATGGCATTTAAAGCAGTTGGATTATTTTGCTTTACTTTACTTGTAGTTGAGTTTTGATTTGAAGCACTTAGGCTATCGACATTTTTAGTGAAATCTTGAGATTCGTTCATGTTTAGTTTCTTAAGATAAAAAATAAAAAGACAAGTTGCCTTGTCTTTTTATAGAAAAGATTAAATATTACTTTTTAGTAGATTGTACAATCTTCATAACAGAGCTTACCATACCAGAAACATCTGATAGATTGCTTGGAATGATCAAGGTGTTGTTGGTTTGAGCTAGATTCTTGAAGGCTTCAATATATTGCTCTGCAACCTTTAAGTTAACAGCAGTGTCGCCACCTTGTTGTTGGGAAGCTTGTGCAATCTTAGCAATAGCCTCAGCTGTTGCATTAGCAATAGCGATAGTAGCTTGAGCCTTACCTTCTGCAATGTTAATTTCAGACTGCTTTTCACCTTCTGACTTAGCAATAGCAGCTTCACGGGCACCTGTAGCTAAGTTAATTTGCTCTTGCTTACGACCCTCTGATTCAAAAATAACCGCTCTCTTTTCACGCTCTGCGGTTATTTGTCTTTGCATAGCTTGTAAGATCACAGCAGGAGGGGTTAAGTCTTTAATTTCGTAACGTAAAACTTTTACACCCCAGTTTAAGGCTGCTTCATCAATAGCTGATACAACTTGATTGTTGATGATGTCACGTTCTTCAAAGGTTTCATCAAGCACCATTTTACCAATTACTGAACGGAGGGTAGTTTGAGCTAATTGAGTGATAGCAACTAGGTAGTTTGATGTACCGTAACTAGCAAGTTTTGGATCAGTTACTTGGAAATATAAAATACCATCAACAGACAATTGAGTATTGTCACGAGTGATACATACTTGGCTTGGGGTATCTAGTGGGATTTCCTTTAGAGAGTGTTTGTAAGCTACCTTATCAATAAAAGGAATAATAAAGTTTAAACCTGGGTTTAAGACTTTATGAAATTTACCTAGTCTTTCAATTACCCAAGCTGTTTGCTGTGGAATTACATTGACTGACTTTACCGCGAAGATAATTGCAATTACTAATAACACAATTGCAAATACAAAACCGCCAGAAAAACTTGACTCTTCCATGTTTAACTCCAATTTATGTCAAATTACTTTTTTAATTCTAGTCTTGAACCTACTACCTTACTTATATGGTAGTTGCCTTCACTTAGGACACCGTTTGGCAAATACGCAGTCCAAAGCGCACCACGATATTTAACTTTAGCACTACCATCAGCAAGAACTGCATCTACATGCACAAGCTGTCCTTCGTCTAAGTTGTCTGCAGGATCTTTTTTATTCTTTTGTTTCTCTTTTATAAAGTGAGCAATAACTACACCAATAGTACAAACAATAGCTCCTACGATTGCTTGAGTGGTTATACCTGCCTCAAAGAAGGCTACAAAAGCTGCACTTAAACTTCCAACGAAAAATGCAAGTAGGTAAATAGTACCTAAAAGCATTTCAAAACCTAAAATCGCAAAAGCTACGATAAGCCAGATGATATAAGCGTCCATTGTCTATCCTTTATGATTATTAAGTTTATTGTATTTGTGGCTATAGCAAATTAAACCTATGATAAGTGGAAAAGCGATTAGAACTAGTACAGCACCTGTATCAAATAAAGCACCTAAAAAGAAAGCAAAGAACATTACAATTACAATAGCTACAGTAATAGGGGAGTTCTTTTTCTTTTGAGAATTAGAAACGTTTGAAACAGAACTATTTATAGGTGGTTTAGGAACACTTAAATCAACCTTTATATTTTGAGCTGTAAGCTCTTTTTGCACATTTGGTGCTTGATTAGGAACTGTCTTTTTTATTTCTTTATTTATACTTGGTTTATTGTCTTTGAGTTTGTTTAGTGCATCTTGCTCAAGCTTTTCTAACTTGTCACTTTTCTGCTGTTGCAAGAGCATGGCATTGCGAATTTGAGCCTCTAGCATTTTTTTATCGTAAAGACCTTTCTTCTCAACTAAAGATGCATAATCGCCATTTTTAGGCTCTAAAGAAAACTCTGACATTTTGTCCTCAACCTTTTGTTTATAGTACTTTTATTATAGCTTTAAAGGATGTCTATTTGAGTGCAAAACTTTGGATTTTTGATAATTTATCTCATGATAAATGTTTTGTTAAAAGGCAATTTTAGTTTAATAATTAACTCTAGAGTAAATTACTTTGGAGTAAATTATGTTTATCTCAAGAGAAAATGAATTAGCAAGTCTTAACAACTTGTACGCTTCAGATAAATTTGAGTTTTTTATTTTGTATGGCAGACGTCGCGTTGGAAAAACCGCTCTTTTACAAGAATTCTGTAAAGATAAAAACACCATCTTTTTCTCTTGTGAACAAACAAATTATGCTTTAAATCTTGAAAAAATTACCAAGCAGATATCAACTCATTACGATATACAAGATCTTCCATGCTTTGAATCACTTGCTCAAGCAATTACCTTTATAGATAAATTACAAGTTAATTCAAGATTGGTTTTGGTAATTGATGAGTTTCCTTACATTGCTAAAAATAATTCTCTATTACTCTCGCAGTTGCAGCATTTAATAGATCTAAAACTTCAGCATGAAAGTAAACTGTTTATTATCTTGTGTGGTAGCTATTTAGGTTTTATGGAAAATGAGGTTCTAGGCTATAAAAGTCCTTTATACGGAAGACGTTCGGGACAATTAAAGTTGCAGCCCCTAGATTATTATGAAAGTTCTAAATTTCTTCCAAAACTTAACGCTCTTGGAAAGTTGCAGGTCTATGCATGTTTAGGTGGTATTCCTATGTATCTTAATATGTACAGACAGAATTTGTCCTTTGAACAAAATATTGATCTTCTATTTTCTAAAGCAGATAGTTTCTTTAACAATGAGCCTCTTATGTTGTTAAAGCAAGAAGTCAAAGAAGTTGCCATCTATAATTCAATTATTTATGCCATTGCAACTGGAGCATCAAAGGCTAATGAGATTGCAACTAAAACAAAGGAAGATGTAGCAAAGTGTCTTAAGTATATAAACACTTTGTGTGAATTAAATATTCTGCAAAAGGAAACTCCTTATCTTGGTAAAGCAAGTTCAAGAAAAACTACCTATTCAATATGTGATCCAATGTTGAATTTCTATTTTAGATTTGTGTTTTTTCATGAAGCATCAACAATTACGCAAGATTTAAAAAACAACTTTGATCAATATATGTCTTCACAATTTAGAGTTGTTTGTAAGCAATTTTTACTGCAACAAAATTGTCAAAGAAAACTTCCTTTTGTATTTTCTTCAATAGGTAGCCTATGGAATTATGACTGCAAGTCTAGAAAAGATGTCAAAATTGATCTTGTGGCAAGCTGTGACTCTAATTTCATGTTTGGAGATTGCATTTGGACAAACGAAAAGGTTGATTCTGAAATCTTAGATTCTTTAAAGCAAAAATCAAAGCGTTTTATAAAAGGCTTAAAAAAAGAAATTTTCATGCTCTTTTCAAAAAGTGGCTTTACTGATGCTTTAATCGAAGAAGCAGAAAATTCACCAAATATACTGCTATATGATATCAATTCATTGTTTGTAAAATGATAAGAACGATAAGTTCTTTTTATACAAGAATAGTTAGCTTAGACATTACGACAAGCTTTAGAATAATGTAGTAAGTCAATAGGGGTAAGAAATCGTTTATTGTAGTTAATAGTTTAGTTTTTAGGATAAATAAGCAATTAACAACAGCTCTAAAATCTTAATTGTTAGTCTGCATATGAAACTAGACTTTTTTGTGAAGAAAAAATCTCACAAGAGTGATAAATTGATCACTTTTTCTAGTATAATGCACGATCAAATTTTAGATAATCTCGGAGGAATTATGCTACGCATTATGGAAGAGGCTCTAACATACGATGACGTCTTGTTAGTACCTGCACATTCAACTGTTTTACCAAACACAGCAGATCTTCGTACAAGATTGACCTCCAATATTCAGTTGAATATCCCTATGATCTCATCTGCAATGGATACAGTAACTGAATCAAATCTTGCAATTGCGTTAGCTCAAGAAGGTGGTATTGGCTTTATTCATAAGAATATGTCAATTGAACGCCAAGCTTCTGAAGTAGCTCGTGTAAAGCGTTTTGAGAATGGTATGGTTGTAAAGCCAATTACTGTTCACCCAGATGCAACTATCAATGATGTTCGTCAAATGGCTGCAAAGTATGGTTTCTGCGGTTTCCCTGTTGTTGACGAGCATGACAACCTATTAGGTATTTTAACTGGTCGTGACACTCGTTTCTTAACTAAGGGCGATGTTAAAGTTCATGAGGTAATGACTCCTAAGGATAGACTAGTTACCGTTCGCGAAAATGAATCACGCGAAAACGTACAAGCTTTAATGCAAAAGCATCGTATTGAGAAAGTATTAGTAGTTGATGATGCTTTCCACCTAAAAGGTTTAATTACTGTTAAAGATTTCCAAAAATCATCAAACAAGCCAAATGCATGTAAGGATGCTTTAGGTCGTTTACGTGTTGGTGCTGCTATCGGTGCTGGCGCAGGTAACGAGGAGAGAGCAAAGGCATTAGTAGAGGCTGGTGTTGATGTATTGTTAGTTGATTCTTCACACGGTCATTCACAAGGTGTGTTAGATAGACTTAAGTGGTTACGTAAAGAATACCCAGAGTTACCAATTATCGGTGGTAACGTAGCAACTGCAGCTGGTGCTTTAGCTTTAGCTGATGCAGGTGTAAATGCAGTTAAAGTTGGTATTGGCCCTGGCTCAATTTGTACTACTCGTATCGTAACAGGTTGCGGTGTTCCACAGATGACTGCAGTATCTAATGCTGTTGCAGCTTTAGAGGGCACAGGTATTACTGTTATTGCTGATGGTGGTATTCGTTACTCAGGTGATATTGCTAAGGCTCTTGCAGCTGGTGCAAACTGCGTAATGGTAGGTTCAATGTTTGCTGGTACCGAAGAAGCTCCTGGTGAGATTGAGATTTATCAAGGTCGTTCCTTCAAGTCATACCGTGGCATGGGCTCTCTTGCAGCTATGTCAAAGGGTAGTGCTGACCGTTACTTCCAGTCAGATAACGCAGCTGATAAGTTAGTACCTGAAGGTATCGAAGGTCGCGTAGCTTATAAAGGTCTATTAAAGGGCATTATCCATCAGCAAATGGGTGGCTTACGCTCAGCAATGGGTCTAACAGGTTGCGCTACTATTGATGAGTTAAGAACTAAGGCTCAATTCGTTCGCATTACAAGTGCTGGTTTCCATGAGTCACACGTTCACGATGTAACCATCACTAAAGAAGCTCCTAACTATCAGAGCCACGTTTAATCTATTCATGATGCACCTATACTATAATATAGGTGCATTATTATTTTTAAAGTCTATCAAGAGATTTTGCTATGTCTTCAAAGAACATCCATTCTGAAAAGATTCTCATCTTAGATTTTGGTTCACAAGTAACACAGTTAATTGCACGTCGTGTACGTGAAATTGGCGTTTATTGTGAGATTTATCCTTTTGATGCAGATCTTAGCTTAATTAAGGATTTTAACGCTCAAGGTATCATTTTATCTGGCGGTCCTGAATCAACCACAGAGCAAGGCTCACCTAGGGCTCCAGCTTGGGTTTTTGAAGCTGGTGTACCAGTACTTGGTATTTGCTACGGTTTACAGACTATGTCTGTTCAATTAGGTGGTACCGTTCAAGGTTCATCAAAGCGTGAGTATGGTCATGCTACAGTTGATATCAAGGCTGCTTGCCCTCTATTTGACGGTTTAACCGATCATGAAGGTGAGACTAAGCTTGATGTTTGGATGTCTCATGGTGATAAAGTAACTAAGATCCCTGAAGGCTTTATTACTGTAGGTAGCACCGAGACTTGTCCATATGCTGCAATTTACAATGAGCAAAAACAATTCTATGGTGTACAGTTCCACCCTGAAGTAACTCACTCAAAGCAAGGTGGCGAGATCTTAAAGCGCTTTGTGCTTAATATTTGTGGTTTACACGGTCTATGGTCTCCAAGTGCCATTATCGATGACGCAATCGAGCGTATCCGTGCACAAGTTGGCGATAAGAAAGTATTATTAGGCCTTTCAGGTGGTGTTGATTCTTCAGTTACCGCATTACTATTACAAAAGGCTATTGGTAAGCAATTAACTTGCGTATTCGTAGATAACGGTCTATTACGTTTAAACGAAGGTGCTCAAGTTGAAGCTATGTTTAAGCCAATGGACTTAAACTTTGTATATGCTGATGCATCAGATAAGTTCCTTGAGGCTTTAAAAGGTATTAGTGATCCTGAGCTTAAGCGTAAAGCTATTGGTAAGACCTTTATTGATGTTTTTGCTGATGAAGCTCGTAAGCTTGAAGGTGTTGATTTCTTAGCTCAAGGTACAATTTACCCAGACGTAATTGAATCAGCAGCTGCAAAATCAGGTAAAGCTCATGTAATTAAGTCTCACCACAATGTAGGTGGTCTTCCTGAGGACTTAAAGTTCCAATTAGTAGAGCCTTTACGTGAGTTATTCAAAGACGAAGTTCGTCGTATTGGTGTAGCTTTAGGTTTACCAGAAGAAATGGTAATGCGTCATCCATTCCCAGGTCCTGGTTTAGGTGTTCGTGTACTAGGTGAAGTTAAGAAAGAGTATTTAGATCTTTTAAGACAAGCAGATGCTATCTTTATGGAAGAGCTAAATAAATCAGGCTGGTACCAGAAAGTAAGTCAAGCCTTTACTGTATTCTTACCTGTTCGTGCAGTGGGTGTTATGGGTGACCACAGAAGCTATGATTATGTAGTTTCTCTACGTGCCGTTAAGACCATCGACTTTATGACTGCAAAATGGGCTGAGTTACCATATGATCTATTAGGTCATATCTCTAATCGTATCATCAACGAGATCAATGGTATTTCTCGTGTAGTTTACGATATTTCAGGTAAACCACCAGCAACTATCGAATGGGAATAATAATTTCTAAGCTCTAGCAAAAAAAGTATAGAGTTAAATATATGAAAGGTTCGCATCCAAAAGGTGTGGACCTTTTTTATTACTTCAAAAAGTGCTTTTATATGCCGAAAATTCAATTCTTATTTCGCAATTTTAAATTATTGTAAAATATGCGAAATGATAGTATTCTGTCAGTAGAGGAAATTACTATGAAATTGATCTATAGAGACAGTTACCTTGAACAGTTAAAAGCTGTCATGAATGTACCTGATATAAAGGTAATCACCGGCATCAGAAGAAGTGGCAAATCCAAACTTATGGATGCTTTTAGTGACTATTTGTTCTCTCAAAATAATGCAAATGTAATTCGCATAAGATTAAACATCAGAGAATTTTCAGCACTTACAGATCCTGATACTTTATATGATTATGTAACCTCACAGTATCAACAGGATAAGACAAATTATCTCTTGATTGATGAAGTTCAGATGTGTAGTGGTTTTGAAAAAGTAATTGAAAGTCTTCATGAAGAAGAGAAATATGATATTTACATTACCGGATCAAATGCTTTCTTATTGTCTAGCGATTTAGCTACATTATTTGGAGGTAGAGTGTACGAGGTGAAAGTCTATCCATTTTCTTTTGCTGAGTATCTAAAATATTATCCAAGTGATGATCTTGATAAATCCTTTGATGATTATGTCATTGATGGTGGAATGAGTGGCTCTTATCTATATCCAAAACAAGAAGATGCTAGAAAGTATGTCAAAAGCCTTGCTAGAACCACGATTATTAAAGACGTAGTTACAAAATATAAGCTTGAAAATGAAGTTTTACTTAACATGATAGTTGATTTTTTAGCTGATACTATAGGCAATAAGACTTCTATTAGAAATATAGCCAACTGTTTAACCTCAAATTCCTATAAGACCAATGATAAGACCTGCGGTTTATATGTAAATTTATTGTGCAACAGCTTTTTGTTTTATCCTTTCACTCGCTATGATATCAAAGGAAAGAAATATCTTGAGTCTGACAAGAAATACTATTTAGCAGATCTCTCGTTTAGATATGCTCTTTTAGGCACTAAAAATACAGATTATGGTTTCTTATATGAGAATTTAATTGCAATTGAGCTTTTAAGACGAAACTATGAGGTATATGTAGGCTGTTTGTACCAAAAAGAAATTGATTTTGTGGCAATAAAAGATGGTCAAAAGATCTACATTCAAGTGTCTGATGATATTTCAAGAAAAGAAACTTTAGACAGAGAATTGTCACCTCTGTTTAGCATCAAAGATGCTTATCCAAAGGTATTGTTAGCTAGAACCAAACATCCAGATAGTCAAGTTGAAGGTGTAAAGATTATAGATATAGCACGTTGGTTAAGCAACGTTTCGCAATTTTAAAAATTGTATAAAAATGCGAAATAAAGCATTATAAATTTGATTATTATTTTTGTAAATTGTTGCAGAAAATAAGATAAATCCAATAACAGGAAAATGTTATAAAACATTGGCGAAAAACCACACAGCTTGCTGTGTGGATGAAAGCCACAAATGAACACTTTACAATAACAAATAAATATTATATATTACATTTAAATTTGATTACTTTAGATTAAAATAT
>Ga0256404_1004224_pt1 | contig 27488 bp, 20 predicted proteins | sample RumenRJG_01DNA_FD_185990 | JGI IMG/M metagenome (GOLD analysis project Ga0256404, IMG submission 185990) | Bovine rumen microbial communities from Lethbridge, Alberta, Canada - RJG_01 | ecosystem: Host-associated > Mammals > Digestive system > Stomach > Rumen | place: Canada: Alberta | collected...
CCCAGCGTCACGGCATCATAGCCCACGCTATTCATCAGCGTCACGATATACTCACCCCTCCTTAGCGAGCAAGCCACACCACCAGAGAGATAGTCGCCGCAACTCACCACAGCCGTCCAAGCCGTATCACTCTGACTGATAGCATCACGCAGACCGGCCAGTTTGGGATAACCGTCAATCTGTCCGTGCACATCGTTCTCGTAGAGCACCACGATACTTTTCTGATGCTGCTGTCTGGCAACATGCTGACCTGTAGAGCAGCCTATCAATGCGCCCACGGTCAGAAGCAGGATACAAAGGTTCTTTTTCATAGGTATTTCACTTTTATGTTACAAAGGAAGTGTCAGCACGAAGCGGGCACCCGGCTGGTAAGTAGTATCCAGTTCCACATCGCCACCCAGACGGCGGGCAATAGAACGCGACACCGTCAGGCCGATACCCGTACCATCATAGTAGTTGTCCAACTGCACAAACTCCTCAAAGATATGCTCGGCCTCAGCAGCAGGCACACCGATACCCGTATCCTCCACCACGAAGCGCATCATCTTGTCCGTCTTCTCCAGTATCAGCCTGACGCTGCCCTGCTTGGTGAACTTACGTGCATTATCCAGCAGGAGCATCAAGGCACGTGAAGCCTGACGCATATTCGTGTGCAGCACGACGGCCTCCACATCGGGTGCCACCTGCATCTCGAAAGTAATATGACGGGCCTGTTGCATACGTGCCTCTTCTGCGGCCTGCGACGCTATCTGCGGAGCCGACACATCATCATGGCTCTCGATCACAGCCGTACTGTTGGCATCACTCAGTTCCAGCATCTTGTTCACCAGTCCTGTGATACGGTCCGTACTCTCGATGATACGTGTGTTGATATCATTCTTCGTGGCCTCATCAAGTTTCACATCCGGTGCCGTGATAATCTGCGTAAAGCCGGATAGCACATTCAGCGGCGTGCGTATCTCGTGCGAGATCTGCTGGATGAAGTTGGTCTTCATCTTCGAAGACTCCTCGGCACGGGCGTTGGCCACCTTCAGCAAGGCATGCTCACGGCGCAACTTTGCTGCTGCCACATGTCTGAGATACATCGCCAGCAGAAGGGCTACGACCAGTGCGACAGCCATACCGATGAGGAAGCGCGAACGCTCCAACTGGGTCTGCATCTTCAGTTCGTCAACCTTATAGAGCGTGTTCAGCTCGTCCAACTGGATACGCATCTCACGGTTAAACACCGAGTCTTTCTGATAATAGAGGTCGCGGAAGGTCTTGGCAGCCTCATCCATCCGTCCCATCTGCAGATAGGCCTCACCACGGAAAGCGGCCACATCGCCACCAGCATTCAGGTCGAGCGCCTCCAGACTGTCGCAATAGGCCAGCACCTGCTCAGCCTGCTTTGCAGCAAGGGCATAGTGCACACGTACGTAATAGATACGGTATTGTCCCAGAGGCGTACCACAAGCCTTCTGCATCTCCTCCGCCTTGCATATCTCCTGTTCAGCTTCCTCAATTCGGTTCAGTCCGGCAAGGGCCGAGGCCTTATTACAGCGACAGGCGATATAGGTAGGGAAATGCAACTCAGGGAAAGCGCCCTTACGCTGCAAGCGACGCAAGATGCCCTGTTCCCACTCGTTGGCAACCTCCAGTTCCTCGTAATAGCGATGACTCTCGTCCAACGTCTGACAAAGGTAGTCGAATACGTCGTGAAGGCCTCCACCTCGCTCTCGCGCTGTTTCAGCTGTTTGATACACTCACGAAACACATCGACAGCCTGGTCATACTGACCCATGCTCTCATAGACCACACCCATCAACTGATAGGCAGCAGCCTTACCGAAGTTATCATCATTCTTCTGGGCATCGGCCAACATATCCTGGGCTTCGCGCAGGGCCGTCTGGATACGTGAGGAATACATATAGACGCAGGCCTTACTGTCCCACGTATCATAATAACGGTTCCACTGACGGTGTTTCTTAAACCACGCCATCTGCTCAGGAGCCTCCTTCAGCAGCATGGAGTCCATGGCACAGTTGGTCAGTACGGCCACCTTGCTCCAGCGGGCTTTTCCCTCGCCTTCGATATTATGCTCACCCTGCTCGAAAGCAATCCATTCATCCAGGCAGTCGAGGGCTGCCTGCGGATTATCTTCGCTACTGAGCAGTTGCGAGAGTTTCATATAGGCCTTTGAACGCTCATTGCCTTTCAGCGTGGGAACAACCTGGCGCAGGGAGTCGATGGTAGACGCGCCCATCTGCAGACAGATGCCGCATAATAATATGATAGCTAATTTTATGATTCTCATTATTTCCTCTATACCTTATTCTATTCAGTTTGCAAAGGTAAGCAAAAAAATGCATTCCCGCAAAATTTAATAATAAAACTTAAAAACAGAACAATTTCACTTAACTACCCTCAATTTATTTGGAGGGTACGGATTATTGTATTAATTTTGACAAACCAAAACCATTAAAAGGTACAATTAAACTTTTTTTGAAAAAAAATCGCGGAAGTGCGAGATATTTTCCTAAAACTGTCGTATAACAAATAGAGATAGACAAAAAGATGAGTGCTCTGACAGAGACAGAACTTGTAGAGGCCGTCAGGCAAGAACGGCGCGAGGGACAGACAGAGATGGTCAGTCGCTATGCCGAGCGTGTCTTCGCCATGATAGCTAGACAGGTGCCCGACATGATGGACGCCCAGGAACTGACACAGGACACCTTCCTGCGGGCCTTCAGTCATATCGACAGCTACGCCCCTCACAAGGCTTCGCTCTCCACCTGGCTCTGCCGCATCGCCTACCACCTGACACTCGACCATCTGAAACGACGACGGCCTGTGATTGTAGCGATGGAAGACAATACTGACATCAGCGACGAGGAGCTGGAGGCAGAACTGAGCACAGGGCGCGAAGAGAGGATAGAGCAACTGATGGAGGTGATTGACGAACTGCCTGACGACGAGCGAATGCTCCTGACACTCTACTACTTCGAAGACCGTCCGCTTGCAGAGATAACCTATATCACAGGTATCGAACCTGCAGCACTGGCCAACCGCCTTTACAGGACGAGAAAGAAACTCTATCGTAAGTTAAATAATTGAAGATTCGTTCAGCGCTGAAAAGAATGTTTCATGTTTAATGATTAATGTTTAATGAATAAGATAAAAGATACAGACCTGCGCGAGGCGCTACACAGGAAATATGCGGAGACGCCCAAGCTGCCTGCCGACTTCATGACGAAGATGGAGGAAAAGCTGGAAGCCGCGCCTTCCCGCGTGCCCAGCGATCCTGTCGCTGGGAAAGCACGCCGCCCTTGGCGCTGGATAGCCGCAGCCGCCTCGCTGCTCCTCCTCATCGGCATAGGCGTCACGCTGATGCCCTCAGGAGAAGAGGGAGAACCTGGAGGTCTGACAGCACAACATACTGAGACAACGGAGCAACCCTCCGATAGCAACACGACGAGTTACGACCAGCAAAACGACGAGTTGCCATCAGCAATACAACGAGTTGCTGTCAACGACAAAGAGGCCGCAATTGAAGAAGAGGTACCCACGGAGGAAAATGTTCCTGCCTACACCTCTGCAGACGATCCGAACCTGCATTACGCATCGAACGTAACAAAGACGGACACCCTGCCCTATCAGAATCCAGCCCGAATGGATGAATTTATAACAAAGATGGCCAATTATCATCAGGTGAAAGAAGGTGAGCTGAAGTGCTCCGCCCAGAACGACAGCAACATCGTTAGCGCCGTCTATGTCTTCCCTGATAAGAAAGAGATAGACCTCTTCAGCAGACTGCTTCAGGCTGCCTGCTGGTATAGCGACGAGACACCCGGCTATCTGTTGAGTTTCTCTCACCAGCAGTTCTTCTTCGAACTGAAGGATATGCGCCAGCAGTTGCACTACCGTTGGATTGCCGAGCGTGTAAATGGAAAGATTCTGCTCTACTGCACCCACGCACCATTGGGCACCAAAGAGTCGTCTACCTGTTATCAAGAATATCGCGATGAGCTCATGCATATAAAGAGTATTAACAACAAAACAAAAAAGATATGATTATGAAACGTATCGTAACCCTTAGCCTATTGGCTATTGCCTGCCTCACGATGCAGGCACAAACAACCTGGCATCAGGCAAAGCCTATGCAGACGCAAACGAAGAAGCAGGACGTTAAACAGAACGTCAAGTTCCTGGCAAAGTGCGACGCCTTTTTCATGGCAGCTGTTCCTGAAGCAACCATTGATAAGAAAACCAAGAAGAAGACTGTTGTCTGGAAAGACACAGAAAACAACTCCTGGCACGAGAACATGGGCTTTGTGAAGAATGTGCCCACCATCGACAGCCTCGAAAGCATCTTCCCCAATTTCATAAATCGTGAAGATTATGCCTACCTTCCCGTTGTATGGCAATTGACAGAGGAGAACGACGAGACCGTGCTCCATTGCTATTTCCGTATGCCTGCCGACATCGTAACGAACCTATGGCTCTGTAGCGACGAGTGCGTCATCCTCGACAAGGAAACAGGCGTTATCTATCAGTCGCGTCGCACAAATCCCGACTGCTACGGTAAGGTGTTCAGCGTGAAGGAGAAAGAAGGCACCATCCTGGACTTCCAGATCTTTTTCCCCAAGCTGCCTGAGACCACCAAGGAAATCTGCATCTATGGTGTGCCCAACTGGTATATGCGAGGCATGGATGTGAACCTCAACACACAGACAGGTCACTTCTGGCAGGAATACAGAGGATTAGGCTCCTGGGACAAAGCGCCTAAGTTCCATGAGGCCCACCTCGTGAGCGAGGCAAAAGATTATGACAAAGACAACTACCAGTCATGGGCTGTCTATAATGATGCGCATCTCATCAAGCCAGTACCAGAAGGCACCTATGCTATGTGGTGTACGCCTGAAGCCACCTATCTGGCTGAGGCCTGCGAGATGAACTGGATGCGCGAGTATTTCGGTCGTGGCGGCAACAATATTCTTGTTGACCAGCGGGGTCATCAGTATAAGTGCAAGGACGTGATTGGTTATCCTAACAACGATCTATTCTGGGTAGAGGGATGCACAGGCGACTACTTTGCCATCGTAATGGTATTCGAACCCATACCTGATGAGACAGAGACAATTACCTATATTGTTCCTGATGGCGAACCTTTCGCCATGTGGGGAGCCAACTGGAGCGGCTCTGTGCAGTCGTTCAACATCAAGGAACTACGTGACAATCAGAAACTCTTCGAGTATCATCCAAGGAAAGTTGTGAAATAAATTACTCATCATAAATAAAACAAGTTTTTCTCACCCTAGGGGCAAGACATGGAACGCAGAGATTGCGTCCCATGTCTTTGTCCGATAAAGTGATAAAGAAATTTAAAAGTACATTTTTTTCGTCAACTACTATTAAATAGTCTTGGAGTATATTACAGAACATACTATATTTGCAGTACTAAAACTATAGTACGCCCTAAAACTCTAATAGACACGAGTATCTAACAGTAAACCAATTTTTAATCATTATGACAAAAAACATTATCGGCCTCATGTTACTCATGAGCAGTTTGACTTTCACAGAGACACGCGCTCAAGGTAACAACGACTTCAAGATTGACGTCAAGGTAACTCAGGGCATCGAGGATGCCGGCTACCTCGTTCAGGTCTTCGACCGTAACCAATCAGCACGCAAGTTCCTCGGAAAAATTGACGTTGTCAACAAGCGCTCTGCATTTGAGACCCATTTGGACGAACCACTCGTTGGTGACCTCACAGCCATCTTTCCTAATGGAGAGGTCTGCACGGCCTGCGTCCGTTTCCCCTTCGTACCAGGCGAGGAATGTCACATCAAAGTGAAGAACGGCACCTTCGAGCTCACAGGCACAACGTTCTATCAGCAGTGGGCCGATGCTGATGATTTAGAAGAGAATGCCCATAAGTATTACAAGCAGTGGGAGACCGACTCCATCATTCTCAACTACTTCAAGAAGCACGCCAACGAGGAGGGTTGTGTAATGCGCTACTGGCAGTACGAGGTGTTGCCTCGTCCCACCATTCTGAAACTCATACCCGACAATATGCGCAACGGACGCTTCAAGTCTTTCTTCGACCAGCACAAGGAGGACTATGTCGCAGCAATCGTTTTAGACAAACCAGATACGGTCGCAGTCTACGATGCCGAGGTCGATGAAGACGAAGTCGAGGTTGATGAGCCAGAAGGAATAGACGTGATAGAGATGCCCGATGTTCCTGACATAAGCTTCAACTTCGACTTTGACAGCAAAGCACCCAAGATGAGCCGCAGACAGATGAAGAAGGCCATTAAGAAGCAGATGAAGGTACTGGAAAAGCAAATGACCAAATACATGATAGAGATGCAGAAACACATCGAGAAAATGGGTCAGGAAATCGAGAAACGCAGCTAGCAAAGCTGCTATTGAGTACAGATAAAAAAATGCAATCATGAGATTTAAAACCATTATCACTTTACTGCTTACCCTTGTCGCTCTGACAGGGCAAGCTAAAGACATTATTTGGGAGAACCCCTCAGCCTTTATGGGGTCTTACAACTCTGAGTTTAAAATCAATAAAGTGGAACTGAAGCCTACGGAGACAGTGCTGCACATCACAGCCAACTACCTGCCTCACAATTGGATTCGCTTCGATAAGCATTCCTATCTGCAGACACCCGATGGCAAGAAATACGGAATTACAAATGGTCTGAAAACCAACGAACAGGAGTCAGACCTTACACCCGACTCACTCTTCTGGATGCCTGAAAGTGGAACAGCCAATCTGGCGCTCCACTTCCAGCCAGTACCTATGGACACGAAGAAGATGGACTTCTTGGAGAGCGAAGCAGAGCAGGATTTTAAGTTCTGGAACATCTGCGACGGCAAGACGAAGGAGAAGCTGGTGCTTCCTGACGACTGGAAGAACGTGAAATATGCCAAGGACGAGACCCTGCCCGCAGCAAAGATCAACAAAGGTATCGCCACTATCAAGGTGAAGATGCTGGGCTATAAACCGGGCATGAATCTGGATTTCTATGTAGGTGGTTTCAGGCCATTGGGTACTACGGAAAGCTTCAATAAATTTTTTCGCTTTGCCGACGACGGCACCGTTAAGATAGAGGTTCCCTTGTGGCTGACTCGCGAGGTGTCTATCGGCGTCTCCGGAATGGGATTCCCTAATATCATTATTGCTCCAGGACAGGAAACCGAAATACTGATGAAGGTCACATCCGACCATCAGCCGTTTGTAGCTTTCAAGGGCTACATGGCAAAGACCAATATGGATCTGGTAAATGCTCACAACACATTCGAGCCATACGCAGATGACGAGAAGACCTATCTGAAAGTGAAGGATTGCCTGACAAAGGAAGAACGTCTACAATGTCTCACAGACATTTTCAATAAGAATATTGCCGCCATCCAGAAAACTAAATTCACCACAGCAACTAAAGACCTATTGTGTATGGCTGCAGAAGAACGATTCGTTAGCTGGACACGTGATTTTGCATTTCAATTCAGTCCTTACTATATGGACGAAAATGGAACGGTGTGCATGAGTGATGAGAATCTTGAAAAGAAGATAAAATACAACTGTTATTTGCTCATGCTTACTGATGATGAGCGTGACTATACATGGAAGTATCTCAATGAGCCAGGATCGCCGTGCAGCAACGCGTTCTGGTCAATAACAGTGGGTTATTATGACAAAAAGGCCCACGAGAAGAACAACTACAATATGATTCTTAATGCGATACCACAAATACTTTCGAATGAAAGCATTGGAGAAGACCAAATCAACAACTTCACCTTTGAGGATTGCAAAGCCGTCATTTTTGAATATAGAGCAGAACAGAAGCGCATAGCAGAGAAACTGACCAACCTGCAGAGCGTTTATTATCAAAAACTTGACAACGTTGCGCCTGAGGACATCCTACAAACCATCCTCGACAGATATAAAGGAAAAGCCGTGCTTATCGACATCTGGGCTACATGGTGTGGTCCTTGCAAGGCTGGTCATAAGGCAATGGCGCCATGGAAGCAAGAGTTGAAAGGCAAGGATATCCAGTTTGTCTATATCACCTCACCTACTTCGCCTCTTGCCACCTGGCAGGGGATGATCAAGGACATCGATGGTGACCACTATTACCTCACAATGGATCAGTATAACTATATCCTCGAAAAGTTCGAGTCTGAGGGTATCCCCACCTATGCACTCTATGATGCGCAAGGTAATCAGACCTTCAAGAACATCGGCTTCCCAGGTCTCGAACCCTTCAAGGCGGCAGTAGATAAAGTGCTGAAGTAAAGGTAAAAAAGTAAAAAGGTAAAAGCAATGAAATCAACCATCATCACTATCCTGCTCGCCCTGCTCAGCGCAGGTGTTGAGGCAAAGACCTTTAAGACGATCAAGAACCCTGTGGCGATGGCACACAACATCCATGGGGGTGAGTTGAAAGCCTGCGAAGTTGTCTTCAGGGATACGGCGACGACCGTTCATTTCACCTTAGACTATCCCAAGGGACAGAATTTCAGCATCAGCAGCACCAGTTTCCTGATTGACGAGGAAGGAAATCGCTACCCATTGCGCTCGGCCGAGGGGATAAAGCTGAATTCATTCGGAGAATCAACAGGGCCGAAAGACTTCACGCTGCACTTTGAGCCCATGCCCAAAAAGGTGAAACTGTTTGACTACAGGGAGGCCGACAATATGAGGGCGTTCTATCTGATGGGCATCCACGACCAAAAGACGAAACTCAAGGTTCCCACCTTACAGGAGATACAGGCAAAGAACCCCTACAACGTACCTGCCGACTGGCTAAAGACAGACACGATCACCATCAAAGGTCGCATTGAAGGGTATAACGCCGAGCAGTTTGGCTTCACCTCAATGGAGTGTGTCTTTGAGGATGTCTTCGAGAAGGATGATGCCACGCAAGTGCTCGATATCAACCCTGACGGCACCTTTAAGAAGAAGTTCCAGATCAGCTATCCCATCTGGCAGACATTCCATACATACGACTCCAAGGTTGGCTTCGACGCCATTCCGTTCTTTGCCCGTCCTGGCGAAACGATTGACATCACCGTCAGAAAAAATACTCAGGGAAAATATGAGTGCTATTATAATAGTGGTAGCAGCAAGGATGTGGAGCGTCTGCTGAAATCTGAGCATCTCTACCAGAATCTCTGTTTTCCGCTAGCTTACTTCAAAGGCAAATTCTGCGAACTGCCAGCCATAGCTGAAAGTACATGGAAGAACATGCTCTACCTGTTCAACAACGAATGTCGTGACAGGCATTACACGCCATTCGAGGCACAGCTGGCCCTTGCAGATTTACTGACTCTCTATGCTGAATCTATCTTAGACTATGGCATGTATCATGAGATGGACCTGATGAAGCAAGAGCTACGCGATGGCATCTATTACACAGAAATCCTGGATAGTGTGGAATGGCAGGAACTGTCAAAGATGGACAACTACAAGCCGCTGCACCGCATAGATTTCAACAATCCACTGATGCTCTCCAGCAGCAGCTACAGCCATCTTCTCAACCGCGTTCAGTATGCCATGCCTGTCAGGAATCTCGTATTCAGTACTTTGAATATCAACGACAAGGATGAGGGGATGGCCTTTGAGGCTACAACCGAGAACGAGGTGAAAAGCATGCAACTCAGCTATGACGGTTGGCGTCAACTGATGGGATGTGACCACGATAACCTGATAGCGCAAGTCAGCACCCACAAGGATTTCATGAATAATTTCAATGACTGGCGTCAAAACGGATGGATTGATGAGCTTATGCCCATTTGTGCCAACAGATACGCCAATGCCTATGTCCGCCAGAAGACAGAGCAGTATTACGAGCGCAAGATGGCGCAGAAGGAACTCTCCACCCCTCTGCCAGAGAATAATGTAGCTGCTGATTTGATTCGCAGCATCTCGGCTAAATATCCAGGCCGTTATCTGATGATTGACTTCTGGGGCATGGGATGCGGTCCCTGTCGCTCTGCCATCCAAAGCAGCAAGAGCCTGCGTGCCAACATTGCCAAGCGTGATGACATCAAACTGGTGTTCATCGCCGAGGAACGCATTGCCGGAGGTAGCGATGCCTACAAGAAATACGTAGCCGAATGGCTGGCCGATGAAGAAGCCATCTGCATCTCAAGTGCCGAATTCTCCCGCATGCAGGAACTCTTCCAGTTCAATGGCATCCCCCACTACGAAGTCATCACACCCGATGGTCGTCGTGTCCGTGACGACCTGCGAATTCAAGGCTATTATAACCTGGAAATGCAATTAGATCAACTGAAAGAGAGACTCAAATGAGAACATATATGAAATCATTCATCATCACCCTCTTGCTCGCTCTGCTCATCACTCCCATGGGCATGGAGGGACGTATCTCAGCCATCATGCGCGACTATATTGTACAAGAGATGAAGTAAGACTAATATTATATCAATTATAAACTTTAAGCAAAAAGAAATGAGAAAGAGGATCTATTTTCTTACAGCGTTGTTCGCATTTTCTTGCGTCGTATATTGTTTTGCAGAATGCTCCAGTGCAAATCGAAAACTGAAAAAACCAGTTTTCATTGCGAGCAATGATGGATCAAAGATTTACGATATAAAAGCTACCGACAACTACGACAGTATCTTTTCATATCATATGGAGATGGTTCAGAATGAGATGGGAGGTGTCAAAGTGAAGCTACATGATGTCAACACTAATGGAAAAGAACTTGTCGATTCGATTTCCTATGCAGGTGTTTTCGTCGAGAAATTCGTATTTCACAAAAAGGGCTTTGAGGACACCGATACTTTATACGCCTGGCGCGTGCAACTTCATTATGGAATGGAAAATGAAATCATGTTGAATAATGTAGGTACCACGCTAAAGATCTTCGGCAAGAATTATGGCAAGAATGTCTCCGTTTCCACTTCAGATGGTATAATTGTTTCGGAAAAGGCCATAACGGATGGTGTTACAGAGATCAGTATTCCTAAAGGAGTGGAATATCTCAATGTAGATATAAAATATGACGAACAAAAACACTTCCATTTCAAGTATCCAGTAAGATAGTAACGATAAAAGAATAACAAATCGACCAATGAAAAAATCTATTATTGCCTTTCTGATTGCCCTGCTCATCATTCCCATGGGCATGGAGGCAAAGAAGAAAGTGAAGAAAGAAGAGGTGCCACAGTTGCTGAATTATCCCAGCGCAGACTGGAACGAATACCGTATGCATGGTGGTGAGATGGTCATCAAGGGGCATGTAACAGCAGATGATTCTGCTAAGTTAAAACAACTGAGTAACAACGTCAGAATCATCATGCGTGACCACATTGTGCGCAAGGAGGAAACCATCCCCTTCAAAGTCGAGGAAGACGGCACATTTTCGCTCAACATCCACGTACCTTATCCTATGTTTATTCTCTTCTATCCGTTGGCTGGCGTGTATGCCTGTCCTGGGGACACAGTCGAGTTGACGTATGACGCTACGAAACCCATGCAGAGACCAGGCGACAATGTCACATTAAGTGGAAAGGGAGTTAGCGCCGAGGCAAGCAAACTTTTCTTCCCTCTTATGTACAAGTACCTTGTTCCTCTGCAAAGCCAAACACACGTGGCACATCCTGACTCGCTGCTGAACTGGAGGGATGCGCAGGTGGCAAAGCTGGATGATTTGGTGCGCCAGATGAATGCTGGACTGCCCGAACTTGAAGGTTGCTTACCCATGACATCCGACGTCCTCCGTACGTATTTGGTTTCGCAATACCTGTATGAAATATGCCACCGCTACTATATGTTCATGGACTTCGTGAAAGAGAATGACGGTGTTTACGACATTGACAAGGAAGCTTACTGGCAGCAGTATTTCAGTTTCTTGGCACCTCGCGAGAAGTACCTGCTCGACAACCCGCTGCTGATGATTGCCGCTGACGAATTTTTCTTCAACAGGATGGAGTACACGCTCATGGAACCCGTGCAACAATCTAGCATCAAAGGTTCTACATTAGCCATTGACTATTATCCAGAAGCAGCAGAAATATTGACGGAAAACAGCACATTAAGTCTACGTGAAGCGAGGAAACTGGCTATGAACGAGCTGCACGAAAAGCTGAATCTCAGCCCCACAAACTTCTGCGCTCAGGTTTGTATGGTTCGTGATCTGTTCTACAAATTGGAATGGGGTACCGACTATGGTTTTGCTGCCGAGGAGGTGGCAAGTACACTGCCCTATATCACCAACCCCGAGCTGATGCGCCGTGCCGTGTTGCAATACCGCGAGTTCGTGAAGGTGAAAGAGTCGGAAAAGCAATTTGTCGATGCCAACAGCATCCGTCCATCTACTGATGTGGAGGGCATGAGCGATGGCGAGAAGATACTCCGCAAACTCATCGAACCTTATCAAGGCAAGCTCATCTATGTGGACATTTGGGGAACATGGTGCGCTCCTTGCCGAAAGAACCTGAAGGAATCATGGAGGGTGAGAGAAGCCCTGAAGGACTACGATATTGTCTACCTATATCTCTGCAACCGCAGCAGCGACGAGGCGTGGAAGAGCGTCATCTCAGAGTACAACCTGACGGGGCCTAACTGTGTTCACTACAACCTGCCCGCAGACCAGCAAAGCGCCATCGAGCACTATATCGGTGTCAACGGCTATCCCACCTACAAACTGATAGATAAGGAGGGCAATATCCACGACCTGGACTGGCTCCATGCCAACGATATGCAGAGTTTCCTGGAAACCATCGACAAAATGAGTAAATAAATAAAGGATACTTTTCCACAATATGAAGTTTAAAACCATTATCATCGCAATGATTGCCCTCATCGCAACGACGGGGCAGGCCCAGACGAAAGTTTGGGACAACATAGTTATGGGCTATGCCAACGCCCCCATCATCAACGTGAACCGTGTAGCTCTCTATGCAGACCGCACCGATGTAAGCCTGCATATCGACTACCGTAAAGGTCGGCAGATGGGCTTCAGTCGGGGAACAGCCCTGAAAGCTGGTGGCAAGGAATATAAGGTGACTGGAGCCACCGTCATCAAACTGGACGAGCCTTACACGATGACGGAAGACACACTGAACCTGACGTTGACGTTCGAGCCACTGCCTGTGACAACGCAGAGGTTTGACTTCACGTCGCCCGACGGCCTGCAACTGCTAAACATCCGCAATGCCAACAGCCTACCAGAGGATATCACCAACACCTACTGGCGCAACGAATCGACGGGCGACTGGATGATTGGCATCACACCGAATCATGTCATCTACAAGAATAAGGTGTGGGACATCGTGAGCCAGACGGAAAAGAAGGACGCCTATACGCTGACTATCAACGACGGCACAATCATCAAGGTCGGGAAGATGAAGAAAGGCCAGAGAATCATCACCATCGGCAAGGAGAAGCCCGCGACGTGTAGTCCTATCGTGACGGCAGCACTGCCCGACTACCCCACAAAGGATATGCGCAAGGGTTTTGTGGATAATGGCTACCGAACAAATGACAGCGTGACCATCATCGGCTGGATGAAGGATATGCCCAAGCAGGCGTGGGAGCGAGGAAAGGAGTTTTGCGTCGGTATTGAAAACATCTTCAGTGACAAGGAGGAGAGTTCTTATGCCAAGATGGACTCTCTGGGGCGTTTTACGCTGAAGATGCCCATTCTGAACTCCTCGCAGGTGTTCCTCGACTGGGGACGCACATCGAATAGCACCGTACTGGAACCGGGCAAGACCTACTTCTTCCTCTATGACTTCATGGCAGGACAGATGCTTTGGATGGGCGACGATGTCAGAGTGCAGAACGAACTGCTGGCACATCCGCACGACTGGAACAGCGACCGTATTGAGGACAAGGAAGAAGGTAAGGTAACTGCGATGGAGTTCAAGGCTCGGACAGACGACTCGCGTGCTGCCAGCATGACAAAGCTACAGAACTGTCTGGCCCAGCATCCCAACCTCTCACAGCGATACATCGACTACCTGACAGGTTATTATCTGACCAGTCAGGGTGAAGCGATGATGCAGGCCCGCTACTCCATTCCTGGGTACGATCTTCCCAAAGAATATATGGACTATGTGGGCAACGAACTCTGGAAGAAAGCCTGCAAGCCCTATACGCTCTATCGAGACTTCAGTACCTTTATTCGTGACTATCTCAATCACCTCAGAGACACGCAGCATGGTGACTGGGGCATACTTTTCAGAAACACGGCCTTGCGTTTAGAACAACAAGGTGTGGTGACCCTGACCGACAAAGAACGTGAGGCGTTGAATCATTATATCATCATGCACAAGCAACTGGAGGCTGGTGTCAAGAACGATATCTCACAGCAGGAGCGCGACTCCCTTATCAATGCCTTCAACTCCAGCGAGACCGTCGCCACGCTGAACGCCTTGATAAAGCGCCTGGGGAAACCGCTGCAAGACGAGATGAATCTTGCCGGCTACCGCCAGACAATGGAAGTGCTCGACTCTGTGGGGTGCGACCGCGCACTGCATGACATCTCTTTGGCACGTCAGTTCTGTCGGGCCATCAACGAGTCGCGCGAGCCCCTCCCCGATGTCGCTGTCAACATGATGGAGCAGGAAGTGCAACTGCCGTCGGCCAAAGCTGCCGTTATGGCGCTGCAAAACAAGTATCTGGAAATACAGCAGCGTGACATCACGAAGTCGGGCATTCTGAAGAGTAATAACGACGTGGCCAATATGAGCGACGGCGAACAGATACTCCGTAAAATCACTGAGCCTTATCGCGGCCGCCTCGTGCTGCTCGACATCTGGGGCACATGGTGTGGTCCCTGCAAATTAGCACTCTCGCACAGTCAGGAGGAATATGAGCGACTGAAGGACTACAATCTCGTGTATCTCTATTTGGCCAACCGCAGCCCTGAGGATGGATGGAAGAATGTCATCAAGGAGTACAACGTCACGGGCGAGAATGTCGTACACTACAACCTGCCCGCCGACCAGCAGAGTGCTGTAGAGCATTTCCTGCAGGTCCACAGCTGGCCTACCTACAAACTCATTGACCGCGACGGAAAAGTGCTCGATGTCAATGCCGACCCGCGCAACCTCGAAGGTCTTGCAAAACTGTTGGAGAATTTGAAATAATACATCATATGCAGAAAACCATCTTAACCACATTACTCGCTCTCGTAGCTCTTACAGCGGCAGCGCAGGACAGGCTTATCCGTGTGGACAGCGAATCAAAGGATTTGCGAAAGGCCAGTTCGCAAAGAAAAATGTTTGACCGTGAGAAGGCACGGCTATTGATGCCGCAGGGCGCAGCCTTCGGCGTGGAGTGTATTCCGTCGTTCTCGCCCGAATGGACGCTGACCTACGACTCATTGGCCCAAGCGCTCGTATATAAGGTAGCAGAAAAAAGCATCTGGTATAGCACGTACGGGGCTATGCATAAAAAGAAGAAGATCAAGGGTAAGAATTATTCAGTACCGCGAAAGCGTCCGAAGAACTATATAGCACCAGAGGCAAAGACTTACTCGCTTGCTATTTCCGATGAGCAGGTGCAGCAGTTAAGGGCAATATGGAGGACTGCTGTTGGTGCTGCCGAGGACAGGGAAGTCTTTCTTTTGGACGGCACGAAGTGGGAGTACTTCATAGACGGTAAGTTTGCAAAGTCACATCGTAATAAGAACGTGCTTGTGAAGTTTACTAACGAACTGGCAGAAACAGTCCGTACGGGTAACGTGAGCCGCAAGGATTCTCTCTTTGAAGCATCCCAGAACGTCATCACTGGCCTGACCACTCCGCCGCCACCAGAAGTCTTGGAGCCAGGCACCGTGCGCAGACTCATCGTGATAAATGGCACACCACTTCCCGATTCTGTAGATTTCATCAAGAACGTACCCAACACCATTGGCGAACTCGTGTATTTTAACAGGCATCAGCAGACCATTCGGAGTACCAGGTATTATTATAATGAGAAGGACAAACAATCCATTGAAGAGAAATATGGTGTGAAGGTAAAGGGCACTATTGCGGAATACACGACCTATCCCGATACGCTATGCGATGCCTACGTCTGCCAACATCCCGAGCTGATGGAGTCACGTCGCTATGTTGAGGGTTATGTATTGAACGAAGATGACAAGCCATTGGCAGATGTCTGGATTCATGTGGAAGGAAAATCACAGATGGGCTCAGGCACGGCTTCCGACTCCACTGGACATTTCGCCTTCTGGTTGCCTCGCACGTGGCTGTCTCAATCAAGTGTCACACTAACGGCGTCTAATGGCCAGCATTGGATCAATAAGATTCCGATTACCGACACGCCCCTCACCATCCGGTTTGAATCTTCAAAGAAGAAAAAGAAATAAAAACTTGCCGGTATCGGCAAGAAACAGTATCTTTGCAACAAAAACCAATGCAGAAAACCATCTTAACCATTTTGCTCGCCCTCGTCGCAATGGCGGGACAGGCAAAAGAGAAAGCGATTGTGTGGGAACAGCCCACTACGGAGTTTGGAACCAGCTATGGCGACGGATTCTTCTACCTCGCCCTTGATGTAACGAAAGTAGAACTGAAGGCCGACGAGACAGTGGTATATGTCACTGCCCAGCAGCGTTCTGACGATCCCGACTACTCTTTCCTGTTTGCCGGCGATACCTACCTGAAGGTGGGCGACCAACGCTATACTATCACGTCAGCCGATAACATTGAACTCAACAAGTTTGTACGAACAGATAAAGATGGTCGATGCGATATGGCCTTCCACTTCCCTGCGTTGCCGCAGGGCACCAAGTCGTTCGACTTCATCGAGGGCGATGGTGATAGGGCTTTTCAAATCAAGGGCATCAAGCCTGTGGAGGAGCGTTGGAAACAACTGTTCCCTTCCTATTGGCGCGACAATAACGGCGACTGGAAGATTGCCTTCTTCGAGGACTGCGCCATCTACGACTGCAAGTTCTGGAACTACAAGCAGCGCGACGTGAACCAGAAGACTGGCGAGGCTATCATCCTTATGACTAACGGCAACGATGAGTTAAAGGTCATGGTCGGCAAGGACAAGAAAGGCCAGCGTCCGATACAGATTGGCAGCGACAAGAAGGTCTATTCGATGATAACCACCCGCTTCCTGCCCGACTATCCCACGAAGGACACCCGTGAGGGCTTTGTGGATACTGGCTGCAAGGAGGATACCATTACCGTCGTGGGTTGGATTAAGGATATGCCGGAGCAATTCAAGCAGTTGAAGACCTTCGATTTCGGTTACGAGAACATCTATACGGACGAGCATCAGTCTGTCAGCGCCGACTTGGACGAGCAGGGACGCTTCATAGCAAAAATTCCCGTGCTGAACAGTACGGAGTTCTTCATCGACTGGGAGCGTTGCTTCGTCCGCACGATGTTCGAGCCTGGCAAGACCTACTTCATGCTCTACGACTTCAAGGAGGGCCGCCGTTATTTCATGGGCGACGACTGCCGATTGCAGAACGAACTCTTCAAGTACCCGCTCGACTGGAAGTCCATACGTATGGAGGATGGCGACAAGGATTTCAACAAGTATATCGCTTCGGTCGACAGCCTCCTGAAGGCGCAGAGTGCCATCATCGACCAACTCTGCGAGGAGCACCCCACGCTCTCCACCCGCTTCAACACCTTCAGGAAGGGCAATACGCTGTGGCAGCAGGCACGTGCCTTCGGACAGGCGCGTTTCAGAGGCCCCAACTTCCAACTCCCTGACAACGCCCGCCGTTATGCCTACGACAACTTCTGGACGAAGATGGAGAAGCCCTACACCCTGCACCGCGACATCGGCAGTTTCCTGAACGACTATCTTGATGACGTTATACGCCGTCGTGAATTCAATTTCTCCTACTCCTACATTGACCACTTGCCAGAAATAGCCGCAGATGAGCAGGAACTCAACCTTCTCAATCGTTGGAAGGACTGGATCGCCGATGCTCAGAAGAAAGTGGACGCTGCGGCCACGGACGAAGAACGACATCAGATTGCAGACAAGTTGAACGCCGACAATGCCGAGATGATTGAGCAGGCGAACAAGATTCTCAACGGCCCACGCTTCAACCGAACGATGGACAGCAAACTCCTCATTGCTCAGATGAAAGAACAGCTACAGGTGCTCGACTCGCTTGGTGCCGACCAGTTTATCAAGGATTTGTGGCTCGCACGGGGGATATATAAGGAGATAGACAACCGTCGTACGGCGATGCTCCCAGAGGTCATTAACACGCTGAAGGCCCTGACCACCAACCCCACCTGCCTCGCAATGGTGGAGAAGCAGAACAACCACTACCTCGCTATCGAGAACCGCGAGTTCGACAAGCTGGTGCTCAAGTCGTCAGACGACCTCGCTAATATCTCTGAGGGCGAGGCACTGCTCAGAAAAATCGTCGAGCCCTACAAGGGCAAGTTCGTGCTGCTCGACATCTGGGGCACATGGTGTAGTCCATGCAAGGAAGCCCTCTCGCACTCTACCGAGGAATACGCCCGCTTGAAGGACTACGACATCCAATATCTATATCTGGCCAACCGCAGCCCGCAGACGGCGTGGGAGAACGTCATCAAGGAGTATAATGTCAGCGGCCCGAACGTGGCTCACTACAACCTGCCCGCCGAGCAGCAGGCCGCCATTGAGCGCCATCTGAACGTTCACTCATGGCCTACCTACAAGCTCTTCAACCGCGACGGCGACCTGCTCGACCTGAATGTTGACCCGCGCAACCTCGAAGGTCTTGCAAAACTATTGGATCTGATGAAATAAAACAGCCCAAAACTTGCCGGTATCGGCAAAAATCAGTATCTTTGTAACTTGAAAATGAACTAAAAACTTGCCGATATGTAAAAGAAATGAAGAAAACCATCATCCCAATTATTCTGCTCGCATTCGTCGCAATGGGCGCGCAGGCGCAAACTCAGAATCCCAAAGGACTGTATAAACTTACAGAGATTGTTCATCAGGACGGTAAGCACTTAGAGGCTCACTTCAGGCAATATAAGTATTGTTTGGAGGACGTGACACTCATGTTCAGTTACGCCCCGTCTCCATTCGTGAGCGCCCCCTTCGACTTCAGCATTTCCAATCCTGACAACAAGCCGCTACGTCTTACGGGCGAGCTCTCGAAGACGGAGAACAAGGGCATTCAGGTTATCAGCACCTCCGACAGCACCTTCACCCTGCGTTGGTTCAACGACCGCGGTGCCTTCGACGAGCATCTCTTCCCCAGCAACACCAACATCGACGAGGTGTATGAGCTGGTAAAGGACTCTACCGACAGGATTCAGCGGGCACTCAACGTGCTGACAATGAAGAACTTGAAGAAGGAGAACCGCTTGCAAGGAGCGTGGAAGTTGCGTGGACGGCAGAAGGATAATATCTCCACCTCTCAGTATTGGATTGACCGCTCTGAGAAAGACCAATATCTCATTTTCGGCAACAACGGAACGGTATCGTTTACTGCCAATGAGAAGTTCCCCAATGCCAACCTGTCGTGCCACTACGCTCCCTGCAAGTATCTGAGCAATCATGCTGTTGACTTGTATGAACGCACTTGCCTCATCAATTGGTTCGACTATAAGACTATTTCATTGACAACGATTGATGACGAAGGCCGTCCGTTCGTAACTGTTTGGGACCGCAGCGGTTTGCCTGAGAACTTCCGTAAGGTGTTTGGCGGCAGCCAAGCTCCGATGACGAAGGACCTCTCGCGCTTCATGAACGATGAGTTTGAGAAGCGTTACGGCACTCAGCCCGACTCCATCCGTAAGGCCTACGAGACCTACAACTACGCCGTCGATATGAATGAGAAAAACAATGCCATTTTCCCTGTACTGATGAAGTGCGGTTTCGAGGCTGAATACAAAGCGATGAAGAACGCATACTTGGAAGAACTTATGAGCGGCAAGAAAAACATCGATAAGGCTGTGGCCGACTATGTATTCTGGTTCTACAAGAACTTCGACCGCCACACCAACTGCTCTACTCCTACCTATACCTTCGGGAAGCTCCAACAGGAACTTCATCCCGACTATAGCAAGCTCATAGGCAACTATGCGCCAGAACCTGTAGCCTGCTTGGTGGACAAAGAGACTTATCTCCTGCGCCTGCCATCGTGTGAAGGCGATGTGCCTACTGAGGATTGGGTTGAGAAGAAAGCCGAGGAATTTCTGCAGTCGGGCTGCAAATACCTTATCCTCGACCTTCGTGGCAATGGTGGCGGCAGCGATCATATCAGCCTGATATTTACCAAATTCATGTGCGACAGTGGTAACATGAACGATGAGGATTATTTCTATCGTGTAAGCACTGAGAACGACAAGCGGTTGGCTATGGTCTGTGAGACAGCCCCAGGCAATTTCTTTGACCGCGTTTTGGAGGAGTCAAAAACAGCTGATGACGGTAGCCTCATCAATTGGATCAGCTTCCGCAAGGGTGGCGAGATGAAGCCGAGGGTGCGCAAGGGAGCCATTATCATCGATGCCTATACTGCCAGCGCAGCCGAGACGCCCGTACGCTTCGCACACAACCATTCGAAGACCCACGCCAAGGTGTATGGTCGCGACAACACCTTGGGATGTGAGCAGACAGGCAACTGCCACGAGGTTCGTCTGCCCCATAGCCACATCACCATGCGCTATCCCACAACGGTCGATGACATCTTCGAGCATCAGTGTCGCTTGAGGAATCCCGGCTACAAGCCCGACGTTATCATCCCCTTGCCTTATCCCAAGCAGCTCACCGACAACATCGACCCTTGGGTGCTGTGGGTGGCAAAGGATTTGAAAAAGAAATAAAACCATACAATGAAACAAACCATCATCACCACGATGCTCGCCCTCGTTGTAATGACGGGCTGGGCGCAAAAATTCACCATTAGCGGTGACCTGTCAGTCATGACCAACAAGCACGACCTTCCCCCCGCAAAGGCAAATATCGTATTTATATGGAACGACTCTTTGAAGGGTACGCCTATAGAATACGCCGTGAAGGACGGGAAGTTCGAGATAAGCGGAAACGTCAGCCGCCCCATCTATTCGAAACTCATGGTACAACTGGAAATAGAAGTTGAGGGGAGAAAAGACACAACTACCGAAGGCATTCCCTTTATCCTTGAGCCTGGTAATATCAAGATGGATAGCGAATGGGCGCTGTTGAAGGGGACACCCCTCAACGATGCGAGTATTGCGATGTGCATAAAATTAAGCGAGTTGGCGAAGGCTGGTGAGAAAGAGAAACTGAAACAGGAGGCTTTCAACTTCGTGAAGCAACATGCCGCTGACCCAGCATCAATCTTTGTCATCGTTCAAGCACCAAACTTTATGGAAGCCAAGGACATTCTGACTATGATAGATATGTGTAGTGAGGATATGCAGCACACCAATATCGATTTTTCCCTGCTGAGAGAAAAAGTGACGCTAGAGGCACATGCACCTCAGGAGGGCGACAAGTTTGCCGACTTCGCCGTAGAATACGAGGGCAAGACGACCCGTCTCAGCGACTACGTAGGCAAGGGGCAGTATGTGCTCGTAGATTTCTGGGCATCCTGGTGCAGACCTTGTCGCCAGGAGATTCCCAACCTCATCGCAGCCTACGACAAATACAAGGATCGTGGTCTTCAGGTACTCGGCATCGCTGCCTGGGATAAGCCTGAGGACACAAAGAAAGCCATTGCAGAAGAACAGATTCCCTATCCGCAGATTATTAACTCGCAGAGAATTGCTACTGATATCTATGGCATCAGCGGCATCCCAGAAATCATCCTTTTCAGTCCTGACGGCACTATCCTTGCCCGAGGCCTGCGTGGAAAACAAATTGAAATAAAACTGGAGGAAGTATTCAATAACAAGAAATAAGCATCTAATTATCTGGTCGTTTGGATTTTTCTGCTCTTTCCAACTTAACTTTTATCCCCCTGATGCGTAATATAGATGTATGACACGCACAGAATTCGAACATATAGCCGCGCAACTGCGCCAGCGAGTACTGAAGGTTGGACTCGACTTCTTTGGCAACCAAGAGGATGCCGAGGATGCTGCCCAGGAGACCATGGTACAGCTGTGGCGCTACTGTGAGCATATTGACGCTGAACGGAATGTGGAGGCGCTGGCAGTCAAGATGGCAAAGAACTGCTGCATCTCTATGTATCGTAAGCGGCATCATGCCGAATCAGGGGATGAGGTCTTTGATTCCCTCCAGAATAACGCAAGCACCTCTGTCGATTCAGACCCACAGGCACAACTGGAAGCCGAGGATATGCAACGGATGCTGGATGCTGCCATGGCCCGATTGAACCCAAGGGAGCGACAGTTGTTTGAGATGCGCCACGCAGAGGATCTCTCAACAGACGAGATAGCCCAGCAGACAGGCATCCCCAAGGCCTCCGTCGCCGCGATGGTCTCTACAGCACGCCGCAAGGTGATCATCGCCCTGCGTATCATTCTCTCTACAGCAGCCACCTATCTGGTGGGACTGTTCCTCTGGTTGCAGCAAGAGCCAGAGGCACCTGTAGAAACCATAGCCAAAGAGCACCATACCAAAGAGGTCAACATCCCTTGCAAGGAGGGTACACTCATGGAACAGGCTCAGTGCTATCTGGAGCAAAAGAGGAACCAGCCAAAGACCTATAGTATAATTAAAAAATTGCTTTATGAAAACCAACAGTAGAATTTTCATGGCATTGATGCTGGCATTACTCGCCACCTCATGCAAGAACAAGGACGACCACATGCTCACCGTTATCAACGAAGACGGCACCTGCAGTCGTGAGTATACCTTCAAGACCACCCAACAGTGGCTGGCAGCATCGGCCGACGAGGACTATGACAGCATCATCGACAAGAGTTGGGAGCGCACCTGGTCTGTACAGGGTGCTGACTCCGTACGCTACCCTGTACCCCTGACTGAAGCCCAGCTCGACAGTATGCAGGAACTGGACCTCAACAAACCGTTGGGCAATATGCTGCTGGTGCACGCCAAGAAGACATATAATAGCGTGGAGGAGATGAGCGCCGAACTATACCGCTCGGAGAGACATCACCTGAAGAAGGTGGAAGGCATCAAAGCCACCAGCACGCTGGAGAAAAGCTTCAAGTGGTTCTATACCGACTACACATTCAGCGAGACATTCACCTACGAAGGCGAGCCCATATTCCCTATTCCCCTCAGCGATTTTACGAGTGCCGACACCGCCTCGTTCTGGTTCACGGGTCAGCCCGACTTGACACAACACCTGAGTGGTGCAGAGCAGAAAGAGTTGCTGGATAAGATTGAGAAGAAGATAAGCCAATGGAGCAATGCCAACTGGTTTTATGAAATCTGCAACATCATCATCGACAACTACGACAGCATCCAGAATACGCCCGTCAGCAAGGAGCGCTTCACCAGTCTGCGCGACTCGCTGGTTATGCAGCCCAGCGTACTGAATGGTAATGCCGAAGACAGTGGCCCAAAGGCTTTCCTGTCACAAATAGAAGGCATCCTTCATACAGATGTATATACCAACTTCTTGAAGACGTATGAAGGCGGATTTGCGCAGTACGGACGACTGCTCTCCTTTGGCTACCCCTACGACCTCATGATGCCAGGCACCGTAACCGATGCCGGCATGGGCGAATATGATGGCAAGGTGATTCATTACCAGTTGGGCGGCGAACGCCTCATCACTGGTCCCTACACCATCACCGCCTCATCACGTGTCGCCAACGTCTGGGCCTATATCGTGACTGCCCTCATCATCCTCCTAGCCATCGGCAGTTTGTTACTTCATAAGAAGTAAAAACGAAGTGTCAAGATGATTAATAGCCAAAGGGTTTATTGTCTATTTTCCTGACACCAATGGTATATTAGAGGATCAATGCCTTGGAATACGATTTAAAACGGGTATAGGCAAACGGTTGTTTGGGTATAGGCACATGACCGTTTGGGTATAGGCAAATAATAGAAAGAAGACGTTTCTCTCCCTGCAAGCCTTAAGTATAATCTTATCGGTCACATGGTCACAGCTGTGACCGTGTGACCAGTGTCATTTTACGACAGTCCCTCAATCTCACCATTAACGATGGTGATACGCTCGGCCTGCGGACTCTTAGGCAGACCCGGCATACGGAGCATGTCGCCGGCAATAGCCACAATCATCTCACTGCCACAGTTGAGGATCACATCGCGAATGCGAATCGTAAAGCCCTCAGGCGAACCATAGCGGGTAGCATCGGCCGAGAAAGAGTATTGCGTCTTGGCGATACAGATGGGATAGCTACTGATATCCTTGTCGTCAGCAAAAATCTCACGGATAGCCTCCAGGCGCTTCTTACCAGTCTTGGTAAACTCCACAGCAGCAGCGCCATAGATGCGCTTACATACCTTCTCTATCTTACCTTCTATGGTTTCACTTTGAGGATAGGTGAAGTTGATAGGCAGAGGCTGGATGCGCTCGATGGTATCCACCACCTTCTGAGCCAGTTCCACTGCACCTTCGCCACCTTTCAGGAAAGCCTCGTTGACAGCGAAGCCCACGCCACGGTCCTCACAGTTCTTGCGGATGATGTCAATCTCCTCGTCTGTATCAGAGTCAAAACGGTTCAGCGTCACGATAACGGGCTGTCCGAAGCCCTGCATATTGTTGATATGACGATTCAGGTTCTTCAAGCCCTCCCTGAGCCCGTCGGCATTGGGCTCCTTGATATGGTCAAGAGCCACGCCACCATGCATCTTCAATCCCTGTGTCGTAGCCACGATAACCACCAACTGAGGCTGCAAGCCAGCCTTACGGCACTTGATATTAAAGAACTTCTCAGCACCCAGGTCGGCACCGAAACCAGCCTCCGTCACCACATAGTCACTAAAGGTCATCGCCATCTTTTTGGCCATCACACTGGAACAGCCGTGGGCGATATTGGCAAACGGACCGCCATGAATAAAGGCAGGCGTCTGTTCGGTAGTCTGTACCAGGTTGGGCGAAAGGGCATCACGCATCAACACGGTGATGGCACCACCCACGCCCAGGTCGCGAACGCGGAAAGGTTTGCCATCAGAGGTGATACCCAAAAGGATGTTTTCTATACGACGACGCAGATCGTCCTCGCTGGTTGCCAGACAGAGGATAGCCATCAGCTCAGAAGCAGGCGTAATGTCAAAACCGGTCTCTGAAACCACGCCATCGCCACGCAAGCCCGTGACGATATTTCGCAGGGCACGGTCGTTCACATCGAGCACACGCTTCCAGTAAATCTCGCGCAGAGAGAAACCATCCTTGCGGTGCTGATAGAGATAGTTGTCCAAGAGGGCACTAATCGTGTTATGAGCAGAAGTGACGGCATGGAAATCGCCGGTGAAGTGCAAGTTGATCTTCTCCATCGGCAACACCTGGGCATAGCCACCTCCTGCAGCACCACCCTTCATGCCAAAACAAGGGCCGAGCGAGGGCTCACGCAAGGATACGGAAGCCTTCTTGCCAATCTTATTCAAGCCCATAGCCAAGCCAATGCTGACAGTAGTCTTGCCAATGCCTACCTTCGTAGGACTGATGGCTGTAACCAGAATCAAACGGCTTTTCTTTACTCTCTCTTCATCGATGAGCGACACGGGCACCTTCGCCATAAAGCGTCCGTAGGGCTCCACCTTCTCAGGTGCTATGCCTAACTGTTCTGCAATGTCACTAATCGGTCTCAGCTCGCTTTCGCGAGCAATCTGAATGTCTGTCTTCATATTTAGTTTTACGGGTTAACAAAAGAAAAGAAAAAAAGCAAGCGATGTAGCTGAAGTCACACCGCTTGTTTTTCTCTGAAAAGAACCTTAAGCCAAGAGTTTCTTTACAATCTCTGAGATGACTCGGCCATCAGCCTTGCCTGCCAGCTGCTTGCTGGCTGTGCCCATTACCTTTCCCATCTCCTTCATGCTTGTGGCTCCCACCTCAGCAATTATCTTCTTCACTTCAGCCTCAACCTCCTCATGGGAAAGTTGTTTCGGCAGATAACTCTCCAACACTTCCACCTGTGCCAACTCTGCGTCAGCCAAGTCCTGACGACCGGCCTGAGTATAGGTAGCAGCAGTCTCCTTACCTTGTTTAGCCAACTTCGAGATAATCTTCAGCGCATCAGCATCAGCCAATGTGTCGTTGGCCCCTGGAGCAGTCTTTGCTTCCAAGAAAACTTTCTTAATGTTGCGAAGCGTCTCAAGACGTACCTTGTCGCGAGCTTTCATCGCGGCCTTAATATCTTCACTAATTTGATCGAATAAATCCATAATACCGTTATTATTATCAATCAATACATATTTATGCTGCAAAATTAATCATTTTCCATCTGAACAAATCACTCTTCTAGAAAGATTTAGTTTTATTTAGCGATTATGCCAAGCAAAGCCAATGTTCCATAAAAAGTAACACCCCGCAACCAATATTTCCGCGATTACGGCGTATATATAATAAAAGGTAAAAATAAATTTGAAAATAAAATGAACGATTTAATGTTTCGTGTGTATGCTGTCATGAAATAACCCCAAAACAAGAACAGTATGAAACGGAAAATGATGACATTACTGGCAGCAGCCACGATGATGACCACAGCCAGCGCACAGCAAACAGAACGTATAGACAGGCACCAGATTCTGACCCTATACGGCAACGCAGAGAAGACGGATAGTCTTTACAACTTCTGGAACACCTACGTACAGGTTCATCCAAAGGATGAGGTGGCTTGGCGTAACCTCTTCGAGGTATCGGAGAAGAAGGTTTTCCGCTGGGTCAGCACCACCAAGGACTGGAAAGGCGGTGAGGATTATCGCAAGCAGCTGAACGTGGTGGGACGCATGGAGAAAGCCATCCCTGGCACTTACACCTTTTATTATAGTGCATACGAGGGCAGCTATCTGCCAGAAGAGGTAGAGAAAGAGGCAAAGCAGTATAATATGACAACGTTCTATATGCACCACGATGCCTATGCCGATTCGGCCATTGCCGCGCTGCCTGCCGATGCCTTGGCTGGTGACTACGAGCGCTGGATACAACACCTGATTCCGAAGTGTGACACCGTGAGGATGGACCAGCTGCTGAAGCGCTGCTATGAGAGCGGGCAGTTTCCTGAGGAGACCCTGCAATACCATTTCAACGAACTGCAGGGCATGGAGACGGGCGGTGTCTATTGTGGTGCCCACGAGGGCGACATCATAGGCAAGCTCATCCTGCAACGGGTGCTGGGCGTGCATCAGGACAAGATTCTCTATGACGAGAATGCCTCTATGGATCCCGAGTATGTGAAGGCTGTGTTTGGACACATCGGCATTGCCTTTGATAAGGCGTGGTACTGGGAGGGATACGAAGATCAGATGGAAAAGCAGCGGACTATCATGCGCTACATCTTCGACCATTCCAAGCGACCCGTCTATCTGTCGGCCCACAACATGCAGGGGTATGTTTTGGGATATGGCCTGCCAGACGAGTTGAAAGCCCGCTTATACAACGAGGGGCTGACTATACGTTACTCCACCAAGCCC
>Ga0256404_1004225_pt1 | contig 27485 bp, 26 predicted proteins | sample RumenRJG_01DNA_FD_185990 | JGI IMG/M metagenome (GOLD analysis project Ga0256404, IMG submission 185990) | Bovine rumen microbial communities from Lethbridge, Alberta, Canada - RJG_01 | ecosystem: Host-associated > Mammals > Digestive system > Stomach > Rumen | place: Canada: Alberta | collected...
CCAACATATCCGGACACTTCTCCACAAAAAAATCCGCAAAAAAACAAAAATAATTAGAAATTTCTCCCTCTTTTTTACCTATATTATACTGTGCCAAAAATTTAAAACTCTTCACTCATTATAAAAAAAATCTCAGAAAATACTTAACGATTTTGTTTTTTGCGCTATATATGTAATGTAAAACTACAAGCAGAGGTAAAAAATGAGCAGGCCAATAATAATATTCAGTGCTAAAGATCTTTCAGAAAAAGAATTGCAGGAAGTCGCAGCCGGATATAAAAAATGTGCAGGCTATTGCAAAATGAAGCTTGAAGAAATAGAGGCATACAGAGATTATGTAAAACAGGGAATGTACTCGTACGAAAAACTGGCAAGTGAAAACAAAGAAAAGATTATCTTTCCTCCCCAACCGTCCGAATCGCTTATGGATTTTACCCAGTTCACCGCAAAGCAGCTTAGAATCAAAATGCAGAAATCAGAAAAAAATTAACGGTTTTATTTTTCTTGCTATATATGTAATGTAAGTACAAACAAAGTGGAGGTAATTTTATGGCATGGACACGTAGAAGTTTAAGGCCAATCATCAGACCTAAAACTAAAACCTTAAATGAAGCTAATCCTGTTGACTGTAGACTTTTTGCCTATTATCTGTACGAAATAATAAAATACAAGCACGAATTCTATTCTGACGATGAAGACGATGATGATTTTGTCTTTTTTTCATATTGTCTTTTTGTAAAGCTTGCAAAAAAACTCGGTCAGGAAAAGGCAATAGGGGCTTCCCTTGAAAAAACAATTGCAAGTTTTGAAAAGTACGGAAAGCTTCATGTTGATGAAAAAATAATAAACAGACCATTTTGCGATTCGGAAGTGCTGTGTAAGTACAAGGAAGACCGCAATGTTGAAAACTTGTGTTCGAATAGGTTTGACAAACTTTCTTTAATCCATGTGAATATGTTTCGGTGTTTATATGTTACCCAGTCAAATGAATTCCTTTTGAGCCTTATTGCAAATTATCTCATCAGAAAAACTCCGTCGGAGGATTCAAGCCTACTAGGGAAGCTTCCGCTAACGTTAAAAAGAGCTTTGGAAGATAACAGCGAGGTTCGTTTTGCTTCTGAAGCAGTCAATCTTTCTTCTGTAGAAGCCTCTTTTTTAGCGTTAGTCTTCAGATTGTCAACAAATATTTATTGCAAGAGCCTTATGGATACTTTTTCAGATGCATGCAAGGATGAGATTTTGGCAAGAATACTGGGCATTCCAAACCGTTCCATAAATCTTCTAAAGCGAAAGGACTCAAAGCTCAGGCTTTACGGATTTATCGATGAAGGTGGCACGCTTGACGATGATTTTGTTGAATGTATGAATACCCATTCTATGGATCTGTTTTTCTGCGATCTTCTTAAAAAGGATGATTCCGAATCTTGCTACGAACTTGAGTCCTTTAATGTAGACGAAAATACGCGCAATATTATGAGCCGTATGCTTGGCGGAAAAGAAGGCCTTTCTATTCTTTTGTACGGAAAGCCGGGAAGCGGTAAAACAGAATTTGCAAAATCACTTGCAAAAAAGAGCGGGCTTACTCCGTATATTTTCAAAAACGAGAGTGAACTTTTGAACGGAAAAAATGGCAGCGTTCTTCCCAGACTGAACTGTCTTCTTTCCATGACATCGAAAGATCGTGTTTACATAATAGATGAGGCGGATTCAATTTTGCGCACATGCGATTACTCTTTTTTGGGAATGCTATCTCCATCTCAAAACAAAGGAACTGTGAATAAAATGCTTGAAGAAAACCGCAATAAAATCATCTGGATTGTAAATTTTACTTCACAAATGGATGAAAGTACCCTTAGGCGTTTTACCTATTCCTACCGTTTTGAGTCCATGTCCCGCCAACAGCTTAGAACTATTACCGAATCAAAACTTAAACCGCTTGAACTTCCGCTTCCTGTTAACAATCAGATTCTTGATTTGATTGAACATTACAAGGTTACAGGCGCTTCTGTTGATAACGTTGTAAAAACAATCAGGAATCTTGATGATTCATCGGACAAACTTGTTCTGAGCGTAAAGTCGGTTTTAAAAGAAAATGCTCTGCTCTTGAACGGAAAAAGCCGTATGCGCGAAAGTGTGTCTCAGAATTATGATTTAAGCGTATTGAATGCATCCATGAATCCTGAACATATTGTGAAGATGGTAGAAAATGCCAGAGCTTATGCCAGGGAATCTTGTGGGGCAAAAGACAGCAAAAATGGAATCAGAATGCTCTTTTACGGAGTAAGCGGTACAGGAAAAACTGAATTTGCAAGATACATTGCAGACCGCCTTGGAAGCAAGATTCTGTTAAAGCGTGCATCGGACATTTTAAGCAAATGGGTAGGGGAAGCCGAACAAAATATCCGGGATGCCTTTGATGAAGCCGAACGCACCGACAGCATCCTGCTTTTTGATGAGGCAGATTCATTTTTTTCTGACAGAAAGAATTCCCAACACAGCTGGGAACGCACACAGGTAAATGAATTCCTTACGCAGATGGAAGAATTTTCCGGCATTTTGATTTGCACAACCAATCTTAAAAACATTATGGATCCTGCGATGAACCGCCGTTTTCACATAATTTCTGAATTCAAGCCGCTGGATTCAAAAGGGATTAATACTCTGCTCAAAAGGTATTTTGGCCGCTTTTCTTTTGACGAGGAGAATATCCGCCGTCTGGACAGGCTTTCTACCGTAACGCCAGGCGACTTTGGTGTTCTTGAAGGAAGGATTCGCTTTATGGATAAGGACTTGTGCACTGAATCATACATAATAGAAGAACTTTGCAAGATTCAGGAAGAAAAAAATGGTGGCGAACATCATATTGGATTTGCCGTATAAAAACGTAAAAAAAAATTCAAAAAAAACTTGACGTTTTTAAATTTCACGTTATGTTATAATATGCAAAATCAATAGAGTATGCGTTTGCATGTTTCCATCAAAACATCATTTCAGGAGGCTGATATGGTAGGATTTGAAATTGACACAAAGGAATGGGTTTCTTACATTGAAAAGATGAAAAAAGAACTTTCAGCTGGCGAGGATTGGCAGAAAGAGCTTGACGTTTGCCTAAAAATGTCGGACGCAGCAAAAAGTGGCGACAAAAATGCGCTTTTGGATTTGGCGGCATACAAGGCATTCCATGGTATTGATTTTGAAAAAAGCGTTGTGCTTCTTGAAAAGATGGCTGATGCAGACAATGTTTTTGCCCTCAACACCTTGGGCTTCCTTTACTGCACCGGTGCTTTCAATCCGTTTGACGATTCAAAAGGCGCTCTTGTGCAAATCAATACAAAAGAAAGCGATGAAAAAGCCGAATGGTATTTTAAGAAATCCAGTGAGCTTGGAAGCGTTCATGCCATGTCTTGGTTTGCGTTGAGAGATTGTATGCGTGTTGCCCTTGAATCAGACGATTCGGATGAAAATACAGAACCTCTAAGCGCGGAGGATTTTCTAAAAGCGGAAAAATCAGTACTTAAAGCAATCGAGGAAAGCAAAAAAGATTCCTGCGACTGTAGCCCTGAGGTTATTGAAATTCTGTATGGATGGCTTTCAGCTGTCTATGCCTCAAAAAATCCATTGAATCCTATTTATGATGAGGAAAAATCAAAATACTGGGAGGAAAAATTCAAAGATTCACAAAAGAATGCCGAAAAATAAGTCCATGAAAATCATCCACTCTCGTAAAAAATACGAGCCTTTTATGCTTCAATAAAAAAAAATGCATTTTTTTCAGTTTTTTAAACAAATTTGGCTCGCAAATCAACTATATATTTATATATAAATTTTTTAATTCTCACCATTTTATTTTAAACCGGAGGCATTCATGGTAAATTATCCAAACTACGACATTCTTTCCGCTGATAAAGAGCATGAGCTTGCAGTTCTCTCCAACAAAGGCGACAAATCTGCCCGCGACCTTCTTATCCTCTCAAACATCCGCTTTGCAATTTACTATGCCAAAAAGTTTTCATCTTATTCTTATCTTGAAGAAGATGATTTGATTCAGGAAGGCGTTGCGGGTATGGTTTACGCTGCCAACAAATTCAATGCAGAAAAAGAAAACAAATTTATAACCTACGCAAAATTCTGGATTCGCAATGAGATTCAGAAGGCCAGAAGAAGCGCTGAAGGAACCCCTTCCAACAACTTTTCAAATCTCTGTGCCGATGAAGATTTTAGCGATGAAGAATATCTTTCTTCTGCCTGCGAAAATCCTTTTGCTTATTTTGAGGACGATTATATTAACGGTGAAGTTTGCAAATGCGTTCAGAAAGCAGTTGCCTCTCTTGACGAAAAAGAAGCCGACGTTATTTCCCGCCATTATGGTCTGCGCAATGGAAAAACAGAAAGTCTTTCAAAAATCGGGGAAAGCTATGACCTCACAAAATCCCGCGTTCATCAGATTGAAAAATCCGCACTAAAAAATCTGCATGCTTCTCTTGATGATTTGTGCTAATAAAAAAATTTTTATTCTGTGTATGCCATTTTGGTTTACACAGGATAATTTTGTTAAAAAACTTCTTTTTTTTTTACAAATGTATGGTATAATAAATAAAATATATTGCAAAAGGATAAAATTACATATGCCATTAAGAGAAACAGCTCAAAGATTTATCAGGTATGTAAACAGATTTGATTTGACAACTGCTGAAGGTCGTCTTAATGGGGCTCTTACAGCTTCTGCAGGAGCAGGTAACCCCAAAGATTCTCGTCTTGCTCCAAATGACGAGCTAAAGAAAGCGATTCAGGCTGAACTTGATAATTTTATGACCGCTGTCATGTCTAAAAAGTCTCTTACTCAAAGCGATTATGATCTGTCGTTTGACGAAACCGTTCAGAAAATTATGATCAGTGCTGAAGAAAGAGATGAGGATTGTGCCATAACTTATGGTCGAATCCAGAAAATTATCAATATTTGGATTAAGTATTTCATTATGCTTGCTCTTGCAGAGATTGATGAAGCTCAGTTTGGAAAATATAGGAATCTGCTTCCTGTTGCCCATGTTCCTGTTGACAGAAAAGTCAGGAATTGGTTCTGGCAGAATCTTTCTGATGCAAGCAATGCTGCTATTGTGAAGACAATTACCAGCTGGAAATGGCATTTGACCCGTGAGCAGTATTATGCAATTCAGAATGATGCCAGGGAAAACTTTGCAAAATTTGGTGCTCAGTCAGCTCTTGAACTAGAAGCCCGTGTGATCGGTGAATGGTTGGCATAAAAAAATTATAATAAAGTAACAATCAAAATTATCTGTCATTATGGTACCTATGTCGGCTGATTTCAGTGCTTATATTTCATGATGACAGATAAAATTTTTCAAGCTAAAAAATTTAACTTTCCATGCTTTCCACACTATTGTAATAAGAGAAATCTACAGGAGGAAAGCATGGCAAAAAAACACACTGTAATAATCGATGACATAACTGAAGAGAAGAAAAAAGAAGTCATCGAGAAAGTCAAAGGGCGCTTTGATGCGGCGAATCAAAAAACGTTCAGCATAATCGAAAATTTTATCGCGGGCGGATACGAAGAAAATCTTGCCTGGCTTCTGGTTTATCTCCCAAAAGAGCGCAAGTCGGTGGCGCTTCAAAAATTGCCCGAAAGCGTGCGTGAAAAAGTTTCTTCCATATTAAATACTTTTAGCAAAAAAAAGAACTCCGACCCCGACGTTATGAGTGCGGTTGGAACTGTCCTAAAAAATGCTGATTTTTACGGCGAAAAGGCTGCCCACGAAATTATTCAGAACGATGACCTTTATTTTCTTTCAGCGATTGAAAGTGAGAACAAAAATCTTTTTGAATCCAATCCGCTTCTTTCGATGAATGTTGAGTATTACCTTGTGAACATGAATGTTCTCGTTGACCTTGACGACAGAAGCCTTCAAAAATGGCTCCGCGAAGTAGATGCGCAGGATTTGGCAAAGGCTCTCAAAGGAACGGACGCGGCCGTTCAGGACAAAATCTTCCGCAATATGAGCCATCGTGCGGCGACAATGCTCCGCGAAGACATGGAATTTATGGGCCCTGTCAGAAAAAGCGACGTGCTTGAAGCGCAGAAAAAAGTCATCGGGATTTTAAAAAGACTCAATGAAGCGGGGGAAATCGTGATTTCAAAAAAAATTGGCGGTTGTATCGGCGACGAACTTGTTTAGTACATCGAATATCAATTATTTGTCATTCCGAACGCTACGCCACTTTGCACGCACCTGCTACAAAGTGTGTTTCGGAATCTCTAAACACAGATGCTGAAATAAATTCAGCATGACAGTTATTCGATACACCAGTGACTTTTGGAGGATTTTATGATGGAGAAGATTTATTTTTATAGAAAACTTGGTACTGCTGATTTTATTCAGAGCGAAAATGAAAAGAAAATAATCCCTGTTCGTCTAAAAAATCAATTTGTTCCAGATACGGTTGTTTTTAATTCAGAAAAAAATGTTTGGGAGAAATCAGATTCAATTCCAGAAGAAACTGATGAGATTCTTCCTGCTGAATTTGTCGAATTTCCTGTGCGTCCTGTAAAGCCAACGTTTACCGGCAACGGAGTTCTTTCTGACGAGGACGGCCTTGCAATCGAAGACCTTTCTCCGTGCGAAATGGCTGATTATTGCGCATGGCAAAAAGAAGAAAGCCATTATTTTTTTAACTCGCGGAATTTTAAGGACTCAAACGACTGTCAGAAAGATTATTTTGCTGCAGAAATTTGCGTTGATGAAGAAAATCTCACGCTCTCATTGGCTTTTAAAACATTCGCGCGAAAAGAGCTTGAAGGAAGAGATTACTTGAATCGGCATGTTGAATCTGCATTTCCTGTGTATTCCTCTGATTGCCCAAAAGATTTGCAGAAACCACCAGCTTTTATTATGGAAACGATTTTTTTTGACATGAAAAACGGCGAGATTTCATTTTTTTTTGAATCAGGTGGAAATCCTGAGAAAAAAGAAGATTCTGAACCCTGGCGGCTGAATTCAAACAGCAAAAAAGAGCTTTTGCCTTTTGAACGGCATCAAAGAATCCTGCAGTTCCTCGGAAATCTGGAATTTTATTTTTATCCAGAGAGCGTGCTTTTTGAAGCGTACAAAAAACTCTCGGCCCTTGCGAAGAAATTCACAGGGCTTTCAGAAACTCCAACTACGAGCAGATATTTGAGCGAAGAGAATGCCAAGCCGTGTTATCTTTCTGAAATGTATGTGCTTACGATGCTTCCTTGTGAGCCAAAACTTTACGCAGTTCTTATGAGCCGTGAGCTGCATGAGTTAAAATTCTCCTTCAACTATGAGCGGACTGACACGGAAGTTTTCAACAAGTTTTTGAAAAAAGCTCACATTAAAAATCACCGTGTTTTGCGGAAAGTTTTTGCCGAGCATCCAACGATTCTTCTCTTGTGTATGCGGCTGCATGATTCAGGCTTCCGCGACATCAATTTGTACAACCGCGTAATCGAAAGCGAAGAAAATCGGGAAGAAATCAGATATCTTGACAGAAAAGCCCTTATTTTCTTCTCAAAATACAGCATAAAAAAGCGGGGCGAAATTGCTACGATGAACACGCTTCTCAGAAAAAGCGAGGATGTAGATCCTTACATGAAGGACGATGCTCTCTGCATGTTCCAGGAATATTTTCGCCATGTGCCGGAAGAATTGCGAAAGGATATTCTTGAAGACGGATTCTCTCGCTTCAATCATAATGCCCTTGCAAAAATTTCTTACAGCGCGGAGAATCGAAACATCATTTTTAAATACACGGGCGAGCAGAAAAATCTTGAGGACGACATCGACGGCTATTCTTTCAGACTTCCGAAAACGAACATACAGATGTGCGAAATCGGAACTGCGCTTCACAACTGCGTGGCAAGCTATGCGGAAAACGTTGAGCAAAAAGAATGTACGATTGTTTATGCCACCAAAGGCGGGGAGTATAAAATCTGCATTGAGGTGTACAAAAACAAAATCGTGCAGGAACTGATTGACCGAAATTTTGAGCCCACCGGCGAAGAAAAAGCCGTTCTTTCAAAATGGCATGAGCGGCATGGACTTAACGTTTCTTATAAAGATTATGATGATATTCCATTCTAAGGAGTGAAAAAATGAGCGATGAAAACGAAGTTCTTTCACAAGAAGAAATCGATGAGCTTTTGGGGGCAATTGGATGTGCTGAAAAATATTCAAAGTTTGAAAAAGGAACCAGCAAAGTCAAAATCTTAGACTTTAAGCGTCCTGATATAATCGGTAAAAGTACAATCCGAAACCTGAGTAATATTTTGGAAGAATATTGCCTTTCCCTTACAAAATATTTTAATAATGATTTGGAAATTTCTGCAAAGGCTCATCTTGCTTCGGTTGACCAGCTGACACGCGAGGAATTTATCCGCTGCATTCCAACTCCGACGTTTTCGATTTCGTCATCCTGGCTTGGCGGTGTACTCCTGTTCAATGTAAATCCTGCAACTTTTCTAAAAGGCTTTTTGGGTAGAGAAGCAAAGAAAAAGAATCAACAAACAAGATTTTTGTGGAAAAGCCCAAATGCATTCGAGAAAAATATTTTCAGAAATTTTGTGGCCAATTCATGCATGGAACTGCTTGAACAGGCGTTTTTTAAGCGAAGCGAAACTGCTCTTTTACCCATAACAAAAATCAAGTTTGAGGACAATCCAACCTTTCTTCCTTATGGCGAAAATTACTGCGAGATGGGAGCAATGGCAACTATTGAACTGACTTTTGGGGGAACTGGGACAAATAGAAAAGATAAACTTTATCCGATGGATATTTTCTTTAACGAGCAGATTCTTGAAAAACTTTGTGAACTGAACATAATTTATCATGGCGAAAAAAACAAGGTGGTGGAACTTGAAAAACCGCAGGGAAATCTTTTGGTTGAAATTGGCAGGTGCCGACTTAGCAACGAGCTGAAACTTGAAAAAAATATGATTCTGGAACTGAATGCCCTGACAGATGCAACTCTGAAAATCTTTATTGACGGATATGAAAAGTGGTCGTGTGAGGCTCTTTGCCTTGATGATTCAAAAGCCGTTCGGATTGATGGAGTGAGTGACAGTATGTTTGAATTTTCCGATGCAAAAGATTCTGATGATTTTTACAACACCCGCGTGATTTTTGGTTGGGCGAATGTAAGCAAAAAAGAATCCGATGGTTTTGATAAAGGTTCAATAATCGAGCTTGATCAAAAATGGTACGAGGATGTTTTTGTCTACAAGAACGATATGCTGATTGCAAAAGGTGAGATTGTAATTCTGGGTGAAAACTTTGGTGTAAAAATAAAAGGTTTGTGTTGAACCCGATGAAAGATATTGCAGGCATTGTTCGTGCAAACGCTGATTTTGATGGAATTATCCAAAAGAAGCAAAATCGGTTTTTACAGAAATTTACGAGGACTGCAAACAGGCCTGCGAAAGAATTCAATTTTTTACCAACATGAAAAATGCACCACGAAAACAGTTCTATCAGGCTCGGCTTTCAAATGCCATCAAGAGGTTAGAAAAGATGCTTGGCGGTTTAGTTAAAATGGGAGACTTATAATGGCAGAATTAAAAGATTCAAGTAAAAACTTCTCGCTAAATGTGGAAATCATCAGCGCGGAGGACTATAACATGGAGCCGCTAAAGACAACGCAAATGACTGACGAGGAGGTGCTTTCCATTGGAAACAGAATTATCGATGAGCATATTGAAGCGTTTAAAAATCTTGCGAGTGAAAAATCAAGGGAAAAGCTGTAGTAAGCATGGAAGTGTGAACATGAAGAAGGAAGGGAAAAGTAAAATGAACGGAAAAGATGCAGTTAAAAATATTATCTACGGAGTGGCTATTGGAGATGCAGCTGGATGTCCTGTGCAATTTTTTAAACGCGGGAACGTAAAAAAACTGAACATCACCGATATGGTGGGGCACGGTACATACAACAAACCTGCAGGCACGTGGACGGATGATACAAGCATGACGCTTGCACTTGCGGACAGCCTTGCAGATACAATGGCTCTCGGAAAAGATGTTGACTATGCGGACATTATGAAACGCTTTGAGGCCTGGCTTTTTGACAACGAGTATACGACGGAAAAACGAGCCTTTGACATGGGACAAACCTGCTCTGTGGCCATCTTCAATTTTAGAAAAGGAATTCCTGCCATTGAATGCGGCAGAAAAAGAATTGACCAAAACGGAAATGGCTCCCTTATGCGAATCAGTCCGGTTGTATTTTATCTTCAAAAAAAGTTCGGGCCGAATCTGCTGGAAAATGAAGAGAACTTGGACGCAGCCTTTGAGGTAATTCAAAATGTTTCTAGCCTGACCCATGCGCATCCTATTGCGAAACTTGGCTGCTGCATCTATTGTACCTTTCTTCTTGAAGTGCTAAATGGAAGGCAAAAATCTGATTTACGGGAATCCGTCGCGAAAACAATCAGAAAATACATTTTACGCAAGAAAGAATTTACGGATGCCGCAACATATTGGGAAAGACTTTTTGCTCCTGATTTTCTTGACTCTGGCGAAGAATCTATAAAATCTTCCGGATATGTTGTGGACACTCTTGAAGCCGCGATCTGGTGTTTTTTTAATACGGAGAATTACCGCGACTGCATCATAAAAGGGGTGAATCTTGGGGATGATGCTGATACTGTTTGCGCTGTAGCCGGCGGATTGGCAGGCCCTTATTACGGAGACTTTCCCGATGATTGGATTGAAAAACTTCGCGGGAAAGAAATGCTTGATCGGATTGCAGAAAAACTTGAGGCGGCTCTGAAGGCTTGAACACGAAAGGGTGAGGTGAAATATGATAAATCTCAAAAAATTGATTCCATCAAAATCGCTGTGGCTATATCTTAAGGAAATTGGACATGAGTTTACGCTTTGTGAAGAGGCAGCCCTGGTTTATAAAAATCCTTTTTTGCAGCAGGACAAAAGGCTGGATGCTCTGAATGAAATTGCAAGGTTTTTACGGTTGCCAGAAAACTGTTCTTTTCAATTTCCAACTTACAGAAACTGCATTGACGGGGCTCCTGATTCAGGTGAAAAAATTACAGCGGATGAACTGTCTTCTCAAATTGAAGTCCATATAAAATCGGAAATGGAGATTGAATCAGTCTTGTTCAGAAATTTACTGGATGGAATTTACGAGGCGACTTATTTTGTGAAAAAAGAAACTTTCCTGGGCGAACCATCCGATAGCTTTTGCTGTACAGGATTTTCTTGTATGGAAAATGCAATCGAGTTTGTAAAATCCGAGGCAGGGGAAAATCTTCTGACTTTTAAAATCACTCTTCGCAAAATTGACAAGCCTAATGAATGTGTTTCCGGAACATTCAATAATAGTGGCGAGCTTTTACAAGTTGACTCTTCTTTTATAGGAGCAGAAATTTTTGATTCAGATAACAGCCTTGATAATTTTTATTGCGAAATACCATTCCCTTTTAATGACGGTGACCTTGTTCAAGATTTGTCGAGCGGAAAAATTGGTGTTGTAAATCATCTTGGAGGAGAGAAAAACGGGAAGTTAAAAAGCATCTGCAAGCGTTGCCGCGATTCGAGTGACATAACAGTACCTGTTGATTGCCTGGATGATGATGGAAATTTTGTTTACGAATCTTTTTTTACTCCCTGTGTAGATTATGCTCCGCGCATGAACGAATCAAATGCTGACGGTGAATTTTTATCAGAAGCATCGCTTTTAGTGCAGGGCAAAGGTTCTTTGGAATATTTTTGTGACTTGGTAAGAAAACGGATATCCTAATTAATTTGTTTTTTATTTGATGAAGTTTTTTTTGTAAAGAGAGTCAAGAATCGGCTTGTCATATTCATCGATGTGTTTTTTTAGTAAAATCTGCAATAAATTCTATTTTTTTTCTGAGTCTGTCATATGATGATAGAATGCTTCTGTATACTAAGGTTAAAATCTTTATTTGCAAGGAGTGCTTGATGGAAAGAACAGAAGTTAAAGTATTGATATGCATTGCGAATTCTCTGCAAATAGGTACAGACTCCTAACAAATGTAGAATGAATAGCAGCATCAGGGGGCGAAGGACACTACAAGTATTCGGGAAGTAATAATTTGGATAATGTAGGCTGGCATAATGGGAATAGTAATGATGTAACGCATTACGTGGGGCAAAATGGCAAACGAAAAAGGACTTTACGACATGAGTGGCAATATGTATGCGTGAGTGTGGGATGCGGCACTCAGTTTGAACACCTCTTTTTATGTGGCGGTAGTTATCGCGACCAGTCCGACTACAGCAAGGTCTTGTGCCAAACATGACAGCCCCTACGTTCAGTCGAAATTACATAGTTGGCTTTCGGTTCTTGCGTGTCTGTAACTAGCCGATTACAGACTTTTTCGTGAAAACTTGGAGTTGGTTTTGGACACGGGAGGTTTGTAACTTTCTGTTACTTAGTATAGTTGATAATCTGGTGCTGGGCTTGATACTTCTTTCAATCGACCGGGAACCAGAAACTGCATTTTTTTTCTCGCTCTGTCACCAAATGCTAGATTTGCATGGTATAATACTGGTGTAGACTAATGGTAGCAGGAGGTTTTCATGAGTTTTGATAATCCGGATTTTATAGTTAAGCGTTATAAAGATAAAAAAACTGGCAAGGTTCAAAGAATTCTTCGCAGGTACAAGGGAAATGATAGTGTTGTCGTTGTTCCTGATGGGGTGGAGGAAATATCGGATTATTGTTTTGCAGATGATGTTGAACCAAATACTGTGATTACGAAAATCATCATTCCTGATTCTGTAGTGCATATTTCGGAGAATGCCTTTGCGTGGTGCAAAACTCTGAAGGAGATTAAGTTTCCAAATAAACTGGAAGAGTTTTTTATTTATTTTAACCATTGCCCAGCATTGGAAGAACTTACAGTACCTGATAGTGTGAGGAAAATTACAAATATTCATTGTAATAAAACTCTAAAGAAAATCAATGTTGGAGAAAACATTACCGAGGTTGCTTTGACAATGTTTAAAAAACATCAAGCATCATCTATTACTCCATGGTCAATAGCAGATGTCCTTCTTAAAAATCCAGTTTATGTTGTTGAAGGAGAATTTCTTGTGAATAAAAAGCATGAGACAACTCTTTTTCGCGTGGATCTTGAAAAAACAGAAGTCCGGGTTCCAGATGGAATTAAAACAATAGGTTCAAATTCATTCTATGAATTATACCAGTACAATGCTTTTCTTGCTTCAAAGATGAAGCCTGTTGAAAAGATTATAATTCCTGCGAGCGTTTCCAAAATAAATGATCAGGCTTTTTTTAGCTGCAATTCATTAAAAGAAGTTATTTATGAAGGTTATTCCAAAGCCCTTGATGTAAGCAAATGGGCTTTCTTTATGTGTTATAATTTTCACAAGGACGGAAGAGAGATTATTTGTAAGGATTCGCCTAAGCCAAAAAAAGAAAATTCAAAATCAACAAATCTTCGGTTTGACAGGTTGATTCTTATTCACAGGATGATAAAAAGGGGCGCTTATCCCAAGTTAGAAGAAATTGTCAATGCTTGCCGCTATGAATTGGGGATGGGGACATGTTCTGAGTCAACCGTAAACCGTGATTTAGCTATTCTGAGGAACCGGTTTGGCGCTCCTATAAAATATGATGCATATAGTAAAGGTTATTATTATACAGATAAAAAATTTACCATTGATTTTGATAGCCTGGACTGGGTTTGAAAGGGGAAATTTGCAATAAATTCTATTTTTTTTGCTACTCTGTCACATGATGATAGACTTGAATGGTAGGATGGGGTTGTAAAGAGTTTGAAGGAGGTGGCTTATGGCGAAGGAACACAGGAAGCTGTTTGATTTTGAGAAGAAGGTTACTAATACTTTGCTTGAGGATGGTCCGCTGGAATTTGTGGGGACTACCGGTGATGATGTGGAGAAAATTCAGGAGTTTCTTAGGAATAAGATAGAAAAGCTTAAGAAGCTTTATGAGGAAAGCCTGGGGCTTTAGACGAGGAGGTAGGGTATGAATGCTAAGAAAAAGAGGCTGTTTGATTTTGAGAAGAAGGTGACTGATGCTTTGCTTGCTTATGATCCGATGGAATTTATTCAGGCGTCGAATGGCAGGGACTTGGTTCTGGATCCTAAGAGGGCGCAGGATTTTCTTAGGGAGGCCATAGAAAAATTTGAGGACTTGTACGAGGAGAGCAAGTCTCTGTGACCGGGGATTTTGGGGGAAGATTCTTGAAACTTCTGCGAATTGCGTTATAATTTAAAAAAGAGTTTTGGAGGTTTCCATGAAAATTACCCCCCCTGTCTTGCAAAATGTATAGTAATTTGAAGTGCAAGTCTGCCGCAAAGTCCTTTTCTTTTGGCTTGATTTTGCATATCCTTGCTTTTGCGGCCATTGTTTTTTCTGGTTTGCTTTGTTGCATGTTAAGTTCTTGCTCTGCAAACGATGACGGTTCTGGTTCCCTTACCATTGCAATGCCGGCTGCATCTTCTTCTTCACGCTCAATTGCAAGTTCTGGGCCTTTCCAAAGAGAGGATTTGGCCAATATGACTTTTTCCGTATACCTAAGGGACGAAGACAACAACGAAGTGGAAAAATATACAGGCCTTGCCCAAGGTTCAACTCTTACCATAGACCAGCTTAGGGCAGGTACATACAACATTGCAATCCGAGGAATTGGTGATGGAGAGGTAGGGTTTTACGGTGCCACGGAAGCTCTTGTAAAGGGCGGGACTGAAAATACTGCAAGGATAGTAATGGAAGCGGTTGAAGCGGATAACAAAATACTTTTCCGTAGGTCAGTGGAAGGGTCTATGTCTCCCGATGACAGGGTAGACGCAAGAATTACAGCAAAAAACGGAGATACCTACTTCTTTAGTGATGAAAGCCCAGCGAGCATGGACTTCTTGCCTGATGGTGCTTATTGCTATGAATATCCATTGTCTTCTGACTTTTTTGAGCCTGGCTTTACTTAAACAATGGAGGTTACCATATACAGATATGGGGTTGGTACTGTTTTTTACACCGGAACTGTTTCCGCAAAGGCAAGTAAGGGCGGGATTACGTTTATTGTGGGGTAGGGATTTGATAATGGATTGTCGGGTCTAGCCCGACAATGACACGTTTTGTGGCAAAAACGGTGTTACGCTCATTGTAGATTAACAGTATTGCTCTTGCACTTGAATTTTAGTGCAAATGATGTATAATTGATGTAAAAAGCACATGAAAGAGAGGTGATGTTATGGCACAGGCAAATTTGACAATACGCATAGACAACTCAGACAAGAAGGCGTTCACAGAAATTTGTAAAAGTATGGGGCTTAGTGTTTCGGCCGCATACAATGTCTTTACAAAAGCCGTTATCCGCAGCAGAAAAATTCCTTTTGAAGTACAGGCTCAGGAAGACGACGGATTCTACAATCCCGCAAACATAAGGCACTTGGAAGAACAGGTTAAGCTTTATAATGAAGGAAAAATGAAATTTGTTACCAAAACCCTTGAGGAACTGGAGGAACTTGCAAAATGAAAGTTCAGTTCAGCGAAAACGGCTGGGAACAATTTATGTTCTGGCTTGAGCAGGACAAAAAGACCCTCAAGAAAATCAAAAAGCTTCTTGCAGACATTTCAAGAAACGGTTATTCGGGAATAGGGCATCCGGAAGCCTTAAAGGGGAATCTTTCTGGATTCTGGAGCCGCGAAATTGATGAAAAGAACCGTCTTGTCTACAATATTGTTGATGATGTAATTACAATAATCCAGTGCAAAAATCATTACGACGATAAATAGAGCCAAGGATGGTGGGATGTTCCCTTCGACGTTGCTCAGGGAACGTTTTTTTGTTTCTTGCCAAATAATAAAGAGCCATGGATGGCGGCTTAGCAGCATGCAGAATTGCATAGCGATTCTGCAATCCCTAGAAAAATCCATGGAGGGATTTTTCTAGGGCAAGCTTAGGGAACGAGTTTTTTTTGTTTCTTGCCAAATAATAAAGAGCCATGGATGGCGGCTTAGCAGCGTGCAGAATTGCGTGGCGATTCTGCAATCACTAAAAAAATCCAGGGAAGGATTTTTTTAGTGCCAGTCCTACGCGGGATTGGAGGGGCGGCGTAAGCCGTTGCCGCTAGGCAATGGAGGCGAATGCCGGAACCCCGGAAAGCCCGTGACGCGATGCCTTGTCTGTCGAGTTAGCCAAAGAACGAATGGTAGAGCAATTAGGGCTTCGTCCAGAAAAGTACCGTTCAAAAAAATAAAAAAATTTGCCGATTGCCAGTAAAATTTGTTATTTTATAGAATGAAATTAATCTTTTTTTGATTTAGAGGGCAAAAATGGCAAAGTATGAGTTCCAGACGGAAGTAAATCAGCTTTTAAAATTAATTATCCATTCAATGTATTCAAACAAGGACATCTTTTTGCGCGAGATTGTTTCCAACGCATCCGATGCCCTGGACAAGCTAAAATACCTTACGGTGAGCGACGATGCCTACAAGAGCATTGTGTTTAACCCCCGCATAGACATTACTTTTGACGAGAAGAAGCAGGTGCTTACGGTTCAGGATAACGGTATTGGTATGAGCGAGCAGGATTTGACCGCTAACCTTGGTACTATTGCCCGCTCCGGCACAAAGGCTTTTATTGAGCAGCTTTCCAAGAGCGGTAATCCTAATTCAGATCTGATTGGTCAGTTTGGCGTTGGCTTTTATTCTGCTTTTATGGCGGCAAAGCTGATTGACGTTTACACACGCCGCGCCGGTGGGGACGGTAAAATCTGGCACTGGAGCAGCGACGGAACTAATTCCTACGAAATAGAAGAGATTGATTCTTCAAACGAGAAGGCCAAGCTTTACGGTTTTGACAAGGCGGAGACACTTGGTTCTGCCATAGAGATTCACCTGAACGACGACAGCAAGGATTATGCTTCACGCTGGAAGATTGACGAGCTTATAAAGAAGTATTCAAACCACATTGCATTCCCCATTTACCTTCACTACACCCAGACCAAGTACGACAAGGACGGCAAGGCTGAGGGAGAGGAGAGCAAGGTTGAGCAGGTTAACAGCGCAAATGCACTTTGGAAGAAGAACAAGAGCGAGCTTAAGGAAGCAGACTACAACGACTTTTACAAGACCATAAGCCACGACGGTACTGATCCGCTTTTGCACCTTCACACTCATGCGGAGGGTACCCAGGAATACACGACTTTGTTCTATGTTCCGCAGGTTGCACCTTTTGACATGTACCAGGCGGATTACAAGAGCGGTCTTAAGCTTTACGTTAAGCGCGTTTTTATTACGGACGACGACCGCGAGCTTTTGCCTAGCTACCTGCGTTTTGTGCGCGGTATTATAGACAGTGAGGATTTGCCTCTTAACGTTAGCCGCGAGATTTTGCAGCAGAACAGGATTCTGGAGACTATTAAGACCCAGTCTGTAAAGAAGCTGCTTGGCGAATTTAAGAAGATTGGTGAGGATGCGGACAAGATTGTAAAGGAGCATGCCGCTGATGGTGCAGCTGACGGTGGAGCAGACGGTAAAGCCGCAGACGGTAAGGCAAAGGAACTGACCGATGAAGAAAAGGCAAAGGTTGAAAAGTGGACAAAGTTTGTTAAGAACTACAACCGCCCTCTAAAGGAAGGCCTTTACTCCGACTTTGCAAACCGCGACGAGATTGCCGCTATTATCCGCTTTAAGAGTACGGACGCAAGTGGTGACGGGGATGGCAAGTGGACAAGCCTTGCTGATTATGTTAAGCGCATGAAGGAAGGCCAGAAGGCTATCTACTATATTACAGGTACTGACGAAAAGAACCTGCGTTCTTCACCGCTGCTTGAGGCTTACAAGAAGAAGGGCTTTGAAGTCCTTATCTGCTGCGATGAGATTGACGACATCGTAATTCCTGCTTACGGCAAGTACGGCGACTTTGACCTTAAGGCTGTTAACCGTGCAGGCAGCGACGAAGAGCTTGGCGTGGACAAGGAAGAGGCTAAGAAGAAGGAAGAGGAATTCAAGCCTGTTCAGGAAAAGATTAAGAAGGCTCTTGGTGACCGCGTAAAGGACGTTGTGCTTAGCAAGCGCCTTAGCGACAGCCCTTCATGCATCGTTATTGACGAGAACGACCCCAGCATTCAGATGGAGCGCATGATGAGGGCAATGGGCCAGGGCAATGCTTCCCTTGTAAAGCCTATCCTTGAGATTAACGCAGAGCATCCGATTGTTAAGAAGCTTGCTGCGGAAAGCGACGAGACCTTTATTGGCCAGGTTAGCGAGGTTCTTCTTGACCAGGCAATGCTTGTTGACGGGGCAGAGCTTAAGGATCCTGCTGACTTTGTAAAGGCACTGAACGCGCTTTTGTCCAGGTAGGATTTTAGTTTTGCCTAGGAGGGGGAAGTCTCCCCCTGCGCCCGCACTTCGTTGCGTGCTACCCCCTCTGCGGGCTCAAACGCCGCCCGCAACGCCTGCTTAAATTGTGGGCAAGTACGCTTGAAGTTGCGCTGTTAGATAAGTTTCGTTTTGACTTTAAGTAACAGAATTTAATTTATAAGAAAGGCCGTTTTCCGTAAAAGGGGAGCGGCTTTTTCTGTTTCCGGTTCTGATTTGATTTTCCTATTCTTTTTTTGGAGCGCACTTGTTTTTTTACTGCCCCTTCGGGTACTTGTTTCGCAACCCCTCCAATCCCGGCTAGGCTTGGTTGGCAAGGATTTTATAGGCTCCCTTTACAAATAAAGAATCCCATTCCATAATAAGGGGTGGGGGTTAACAATGAAAAGACGTTTTTTGTTTTTACTTTTAACTGCCTTTGTTGCAAGCACCATGCTTTTTTCTTTTTCTTCTTGCTCAAAGGGTGACGATGATGAGGATGATATTGACTGGTCAAAAGTTACGGTATACGGCTACGGTGAAGACGAAGTTATAAACTGCTTTAACGCTATAAATTCTTTCCGCACTAGCGACACTTGGCAGTGGAATGAAACCAGTACTGTACAGGTTCCGGTTACAGGAAGGTCTGCATTTGAACTTAACCAAGATCTGTGCCGTGTTGCAGAACTTCGCGCAAAGGAACTGTTGAAGAATTTTTCCCACACGCGTCCCAATGGTCAGAACTGTTTTTCGGCATATTCTGATGCGGGAGTCTCTCTTTCCGCAAGGGGTGAATGCATTGCGGCGGGCTATTCCACTGGAGCAAGCGTTACCACTGGCTGGAGGGAAGACAACGAGCGTTACGCAGGTCAGGGGCACAGGCGAATTCTTCTTGCATCTGACGCAACAAAAGTTGGCATTGCATACGTCTATTACCCTGATTCAAAGTACCACTACTACTGGGCATTGGTAACGGCACAGTAATAGCTGCTAAGTATTTACCAAGTGCTGTTCGTAAACAGAAACTGCACTATGCGATAAAAGTGTAGGTAGGCTGTAATGGAGCCGGGGTTCGTGCCGAAAACCCATTTTGCGCGGTGCGAACCCGGCAGCGTAGCTTCAAGCCCCGGAGGGAGTTAGATACCTTAGAATTTGCACTTGCCGTTTACTGCTCAGTAAAAGCTGCTTCCTATTTAACAAGTTCGTGTTTTTTGCTAGACTGGCCGAATGGAAGACATCATCAAGTACGACGGAATTATTCTGGACATAGACGGAACCATCTGGAACACAACGGGCATTGTGGCTGTTGCGTGGAACAGGGCAATAGACATGAGCGGCTTTAACGCAAGGAAAGTTGTTGCCCAGGATTTGCAGAAGGAATTTGGCAAGACCATGGATAAGATTGCTGAATCCCTCTGGCCAGATTTGAACGCAGACGAGCGCGCAATTCTTATAACGTCCTGCTGTGCCCAGGAACAGGAAGCCCTTTACAAGCTGGACATGGACATAAGCTACCCTGGTGTTGTGGAAACCGTAAAAGAGCTTTCTGGCCTTAACAATTTTTATGTGGTAAGCAACTGCCAGAGCGGCTACATAGAGCTTACCCTGGAAAAGACAGGCCTTACGCCTTACGTGTGCGACTTTGAATGTTACGGCAGGACAGGGCGGGGCAAGGCTGAAAACCTTATGATGCTTGTTTCCCGTAACCAAATCACATCCCCGCTTTACATTGGCGACACACAGACTGACTGTGATGCTTGCAAACAGGCAGGCATTCCCTTTGTGTGGGCATCCTACGGCTTTGGAAAGGCAGACTCCTATCTTGCAAAACTGGAACGCTTCTCCGACCTTACGCAGATTTTGTCGCATTAAAAGAGGAATTTTTATGCTTTACATATTCGACATGGGCGGCGTGGTAACAAACGACGCTGACGGTAGCCGGGTAATTGGGGACATGCTTGGTCTTGGCAGGGAAGGGTTTCGCAAGGTTTGCATGGACTGCAGGGACGGCAAGGGAGACCTTTTGATGCAGGTTAGCGACGGAAAAATTTCTGTAAAGGAATTCTGGGGCATATTTGAAGAGCGCAGCGGTGTTCACGCAAGGACAGACTGGTGGCACGCACTCTTTCACCCCCGCATGAATGAAGGGACTGCCGCAATTATAAAAAGGCTCCGTGCGGAAGGAAATAGGGTTGTCTGCGGAACAAATACGATGGAAAGCCACTATGCAAATCACGTGGAAAGGGGAGACTATGCCCTTTTTGACCAGACTTACGCGTCTTTTCAGATGGGTGTTTCAAAGCCGGACACGGAGTTTTGGAAGATAATACTTGTGTCGGAAGGAATTGAAGCCAAGGATGCCGTTTTTATTGATGACCGCAAGGAAAACTGCGATGCTGCAGCCTCTCTTGGAATAAGAGCAATCCACTTTACCAGCGCAGAAGCCCTTGAAAAAGAATTGGGGAAGCTTTAAAAGTCAGGCGGGGTTTTGCAAAAAACATGTCATTGTCTTGCTCGTGGTTCGACGGGCTCACCAACCATGGTTCGACAGGCTCACCAACCGTGGTTCGACTGTGCTGGGGAAGGGATTTTTCTCTGGCAGGATTTTCTCTTCCTTGCCAAGGAATACCGAGCCAAGGAAGGCGGGTTAGCGCGTGCAGAAGCATTTTGCTTCTGCAATCATTCAAAAAATCTATGGATGGATTTTTCTCTGGCAGGATTTTCTCTTCCTTGCCAAGGAATACCGAGCCAAGGAAGGCGGGTTAGCAGCATGCAGAAGCATTCTGCTTCTGCAATCATTCAAAAAATCCATGGATGGATTTTTCTCTGGCAGGATTTTCTCTTCCTCGCCAAGAAATATCGAGCCAAGGATGGCGGGTTAGCGCGTGCAGAAGCATTCTGCTTCTGCAATCCTAAAAAAATCCAAGGATGGATTTTTCTCTGGCAGGATTTTCTCTTCCTTGCCAAGGAATACCGAGCCATGGAAGGCGGGTTAGCAGCATGCAGAAGCATTTTGCTTCTGCAATCATTCAAAAAATCCATGGATGGATTTTTTTTCTGGCAGGATTTTTTCTTCCTTGCCAAGGAATACCGAGCCATGGAAGGCGGGTTAGCAGCATGCAGAAGCATTTTGCTTCTGCAATCATTCAAAAAATCCATGGATGGATTTTTTGAATGCAGGCGACCTACGCGGGATTGGAGGGGCGGCGAAGCCGTTGCCGTAGGCAATGGAGCGGTAGCGGAACCCCGGAAAGCCCGTGGCGCAAAGTAGTGTTCAGTCGAATTAGCCAAGAAATAATATGGTAGAACGGTGCAAGTACCGTCCAAAAAATCTTAAATTTTTTTAACACAAAACTTTTATTTTTTGATATAATTTAGGAGTATTTTAAAAAGTTCCGAAAATTTGAATAATTCGGTTTGGAGAATTTACAAATGAGGAATAAGTCAATTTCGATTGCAACCATTTTTACGGCCGGCTCAGTCGCTATCGTGCTGATAGTTCTTGCCATTTCCGTTAACATCGCCGGTTACTTTTTTCCAGAGACAGCATGAGTTCTTTCTACAGTTCCGCAAAAACGGAGCTAACGATTTTTTCTGATACAATTACCATGTTTTTTAAGTCTAAGGAAGCAGAACTGAATGTTTTTTCCGATTTCCCGGAGGTAAGGGCGGCGGACGAATCAATTCATTCTTTTGTGGACGAAAGCGGTGCGGTTCATATTCTGGAATACCAGAAGAGCCATACGGAAGAGAGGATTAGGACCCTTTGCAAGCGTTTTGCCGCTTCTGACAAGGATATTGCGGAGATTTACCTTGGAACAAAATGGGGCGGCTATGCTACCAACTTTGACGGTTCCATGAACGGTGGCTACGATCCGCGAAAGAGGGGCTGGTACGAAAAGGCGAGCGGCGGTTTGGGAAAAGTTATGATTACCGATGCCTTTGCGTCTACGGTTGGCGCAACGGTTGTTGGTATTACAAGGAGCATTTATGACGGCGACAATAATTTTATAGGCAACGCTTCTATAGAAGTTTCCCTGCAAACCCTTACCCAGGTTCTCCACATGGTAGACTTTGGGGCAGGTAGTTTCCTTATTATGGCTGAAGGCAATGGAACTATCCTTGCTGACTCGCACCTTACGGAAAACAACTTTAAGAACATAAACGAAGTGGACATTCCTGGTCTGGAAGAACTTTTTGCTTCGGACAAGGAGCAGAAGAGGATAAAGATAGACGGTAATGTGTATCTTGCCGAAACCATTAAAAACCATGAGACAGGCTATACGATTGCGGCTTTCTGTCCACTTTCCACCGTATACAAGAATTTCTACGCCACACTCAACACGATTGTTTTTGCAAGCCTCTTTATGGCTGTTGTTGTAGCTATAATAACTGCCTTTGTAACCAACAAGACCATAAGGCCGCTCAAGAAGATAAGCGGAAGCATTGTTGATTTTGCTGACCAAATGGCACGGGGTAAGGCTGACCTTAAGCAGCGCATAGACGTAAAGGCCATTAGTGAGGTTGGAAGCGTTGCGGACGGATTCAATGCCTTTAGCCAGAAGCTTCAGGACATCATCACAAACATGAAGCATTCCAAAAATGCCCTTCTTTCTGCGGGAGACTCTCTTAGGAAGGGGACACAGGACACGGGTGCTGCAATCACACAGATTGCGTCTGCAATTGGCGGTGTAAAGGACAGCGTTTCTTTCCAGAATGCCAGCGTTGAACAGACGGCTCAGACCATGAGCGAAATAATCTCCAACGTTGACTCTCTGGGTGCCCTTGTTGAAAAGCAGTCATCGGTTGTACAGCAGGCTTCCAGTGCAATAGAAGAAATGGTTGGCAACATTGGCGAAGTGAACCGTTCCGTGGACAAGATGGCATCTTCTTTTGGAATCCTTGCAAGTGATGCGGAAAGCGGTGCAAAGACTCAGGAATCGCTCCAGGTGCAGATTAAGCAGATTGATGAGCAGTCAAAGCTTCTTACCGAGGCCAACAGCGTAATTTCTAGTATTGCAGAGCAGACCAACCTTCTTGCTATGAACGCCGCAATTGAGGCTGCCCATGCTGGAGAAGCGGGTAAGGGGTTTGCGGTTGTTGCGGACGAAATCCGTAAGCTTTCGGAAACATCTTCTGCCCAGTCAAAGACTATCGGTGAGCAGCTTAAGCACATTCAGGACACAATTACGGCGGTTGTTTCTTCAACCCAGAAGGGTGTCGAAGGTTATGCCCGTCTTGCTAGTGAAATCCGCGAGACCGACGGTCTTGTTCAGCAGATAAAATTTGCAATGAGCGAGCAGCAGATTGGCTCTTCCCAGATTACGGATTCGCTCCACGATATGAACGAAAGCACTTACAGTGTACAGTCTGCTTCCCAAAAGATGAGCGATGAGAGCAAGGTTGTTATGGACGAGGTTAATGCCCTTAAGGACCGCGCATATTCTATCCGTAACTCTATGGAAGAAATGGCCAAGAGCGCGTCAAAAATCAGCGAGACTGGACACACTCTAACTTCTATCTCCGAGATTGTGGAAAAATCCATCGGTAACATTGGAAGCCAGGTGGACCAGTTCTCTGTTTAATTTTTGTGGACGGTAGTTCTTTGGACGAACCCGTTTCCGCTCTACCAGTCTATTCCTTGGCTAACTCGACCGAGCGCCATTTTGCGTCACCGCCGTTCCGCCCTTCGGTAACCCTCATCCCGCTCGCGCGGGACTAAAGGGGCTCCATGGCGGCGTAGGCGTTGGGCGAGGTCCCTGAGCGAAGTCGAAGGGCTGAGCGTAGCCGTTGGGTGAGCTTGTCGAACCCAAGCAACGAATGGAGGGGAGTTCCCTGTTTGCTCTACGCCCCCCTACAGCACCAGCGTCCTACAGCACCAAGTGGCCACGGCTTGCCATTCGACGCTCGGTTTCCTTTGCAGGCCTTTGCTTACCATGCATCCACGGTTTACCAAGCAGGCCACTGCATGCCATACAGCCCCCGGTTTACCATACAGTCATCGGTTTACCGAATACCCCTCTGCTTACCATGCGATGCTCGGTTTCCTTTGCAGGCCGCTGTTTACCATGTAGCCATCTGTTTGCCGCACACTCCTCTGCTTACCGCACCGCCCCTGCAAGCCCTACCACAACACCCCGCTGCTCTACCAGCTCTTTGCATCACAAGCCATCATACCGCAACAAGCCCGCTACTTCACCTTAAAGCGTATGACGTTCCAGCTGGCCTTCTTTAGTTCAAGAGAGTAAACTCCCTTGTCCCCCTGCGAAAGTGGAACCTGCTTTGGTTCCACCGCATCGGGTCTTTCAAGGGAATTAGTTGCCCCCAGGTCGTCACCGCAAAGCTCAGTCCTAAAAAACATCTTCGTCTTTCCCACGCCGGACAAATCAACTGCGGTAAGGCTGCTTTCCGTCTTGCTGGTGTTAAGCGCAAAAAGCGAAAGTTCAGATTCATCATCACTCAAGACCGAAGCAAAAATAACCGCCGGAACTTCCCCGTATTTCTCTATCACCTTTTTTGGAGAAGTAGCCACCGGCTGCAAAGCCTTTCCCCTGCCAAACAAAGAAATGTCCCTAAAAGGAAAATAAATGGCCTGCCTGTAAGCCCCTTTGCCCGGCTCAGTAAAAATTGGAGCTATAACATTCACAAGCTGGGCAAGACATGCGCACTTAACGCGGTCTGCGTGGTTCAAAAGCGTAATCGCCATGCCGCCAAATGCCAGCGCATCCAAAAGCGAATAATGGTCTTCCAAAATCCTTGGTGCTACCGTCCAGGGGTGCGGCTTCTGATTCTGCTGGTACCAGATATTCCATTCGTCAAAAGAAAGCCCCATCGTCTTGTTGGAACGCTTAACCGCCTTAACATAATCGCAAGTTGCAATGGAAGTCTTTATAAACTCATCCATATCGTAAAAAGAAGCCAAAAATTCATCATCATCGCCAAAATTCTCAAAGTAGCGGTGAATGCTTATGTAGTCTGCAAGATCATAAGTGTGCTCAAGAACAATCCTGTCCCACTCAGGGTAAGTCGGCATCCCCGAAGAAGCACTTCCGCAAACAACCGTCTTTATGCTCTCGTCCGTCCACTTCATCAGCTTAATAGCCTCGCGTGCCTTTTTACCGTAATCGTCAGCGGAAAGATGGCAAATCTGCCAAGGCCCGTCCATCTCGTTGCCAACGCACCAGGTCTTAATTCCGTAAGGCTTATCATGACCGTTTTCACGCCTAAGGTCGCTCCAGTAAGTGCCGCCTTCAAAATTGCAGTACTCAACAAGGTCAGCCGCATCCTGAACACTGCCGGTTCCCATGTTCACGGCCGCCATAAGCTCTGTCCCTGATTTCTTACACCAGTCGTAAAACTCGTCAATACCAACCTGATTCGACTCAATCGTATGCCATGCGCGGTCAAGCCTCCTTGGCCTCTTCTCCTTTGGTCCAATACCGTCCTTCCAGTTGTAGCCCGAAAGAAAATTCCCGCCCGGATAGCGCACCAGCGAAACCTTCAAATCGCGCACCATATCTATAACGTCTTTCCTAAAACCCTGCCCATCCGCCAAAGGATGCCCCGGCTCATAAATACCATTGTAAACCGCCCGCCCCAAATGCTCCACAAAAGAACTGAACAGGTTCTTGTCCACCTCTCCAATCCTAAAATCCTTGCTAATTATTACCTTTGACTCCATAATCTGCTCCAGTCTCCATAAAATTCATACACACCTCCAATTATAAAAAAAGACTTGCACTCTGTCTCTAATTTTCTTTCTTTTTTTGCGGCACTTTCTTGGTAATACAAACGTTTTGTAAAAGAACACCTTGCCATTTTTCCTTTTGTATAACAAGCAGCGCCATGGAGGGCGCGTCAGATGTTCGCGGAGAAGTTTGCGGGTTTTCGCAGAAAACCCGGGCTAAAAAATGGCAAGGAGGCCATTTTTTAGGCGCTTTCCGGGGTTCCGCCTTCCGGCTCCATTCCTCTGGTCGCGCTGCGCACTCCCGCCGGAACGGGCTTTCGCCCGCCCCTCCAATCCCTGCCGCGCACTAATCTGCAACTCCCTCGTCATCCACCACAAAAAAAATGCAATCCCACCACCATCCGGTCCCCGAGCCCAGTCGAAGGGCCGGTGTATAAGCTGGCATCCGGTCCCTGAGGCTCTCGAAGGGCCGTGCAGAAACCAACCTCCGTCATCCCGAACTGCTACGCCACATTCGTACGCACCTGCTACAAATGTGGATTCGGGATCTGTAGAAGCTGGCATTTACCCTTATACAGCCCTTGAGCCCAGCCCAGGGTGACAAGCCCGCCACCATCCCAAAACAAACCTGCCGCCAACGCACTCCAAAACACCCCTGTCATTGCCGTGCTCCGACACGGCAATCTTCGTAAGAAGAAAGCTGCCGTCCTGAACAACGTGCCTCCGTCATCCCAAAACAGAAACTTCCCTCGTGCATACGAATTCCGGTCCCTGAGGCTCTCGAAGGGCCGTGCAGAAACCAACCTCCGTCATCCCCAAAACAAGCCTGTCATCCCGGACTTAGCAATTGTGTCATTCTCGGGCTCGACCCGGGAATCTGTAAAAGCCGGCACCCGGTCCCTGAGCTTGTCGAAGGGCCGCGCAAAAAAAAATCAAAAAAATCCAAAAAAAAAGAAAAATACCCTTGACACTTTTTCGCATAGGGTATATATTCATACTCACCGCAACGAAAGGCGCGGTACTCAAAAAGATGTTTGACAACCAAGGGAAGGAAAGAAGACGAATTTAGGAAGGTTTCGTGCCAAAGGAACCACAAATCAAAGACCGCGGACAATCTGTTCCGCGGCAACCAGCAATCCTAAGAGAAAATGAAAGAGCATTAGGGGAGCGCACTTAACCAATGGAAAATCTTTTGGGCTTCGGCCCATGAGAATAAATCATGGAGAGTTCGATCCTGGCTCAGAACGAACGCTGGCGGCGCGTCTTAAGCATGCAAGTCGGGCGGGATTGTGGTGCTTGCACCACATGAGAGCGGCGGACTGGCGAGGAGCGCGTGGGTGACGCACCCCCCGGACGGGGACAGCCGGCAGAAATGCCGGGTGATACCGGATGAGGTCCCCCTTCTTGGAAGAGGGGGAGGAAAGGGGCTTCG
>Ga0256404_1004226_pt1 | contig 27476 bp, 16 predicted proteins | sample RumenRJG_01DNA_FD_185990 | JGI IMG/M metagenome (GOLD analysis project Ga0256404, IMG submission 185990) | Bovine rumen microbial communities from Lethbridge, Alberta, Canada - RJG_01 | ecosystem: Host-associated > Mammals > Digestive system > Stomach > Rumen | place: Canada: Alberta | collected...
CATTTTACCGCAGGATCTTTTACGCTTCAACTATATGCACAATGGTGCGGCGAGCATGCACGGTTTAAGCGTTTTGTATGCACAATTCGTGCGGTTTTAACGCTCGTTTTTATGCGGAATATTCACTTATCGGTTATATCTTTTATTTTATAAATAGAATCAACATATAAAACAACAAGGTATCATCAATGATACCTTGTTTCATAAGCAATTTTTCTCGCTTTCAGCATTTTTACGATTGAAGCTAATATACAGCAAAAAAATACGACCGCTCAGTGAGGGGTCGTATTATTGCTTATAGATAGCTTTCAAGTAACTCAATGAAATCCCGAATAATAACATCTAAATTGAGGTCATTAGCACTTGCAAAATCCATAGCCATTTTGATGGTATCATCCACTATTCTTCTGTGAACAGATTCAAATATTTTTTCTGCATCCTCTACTACAGTATCATTATCCAGTCCTTGATTGATTCTATCTAACTGATTTTTGAGTTTTGCGTTCTCTTTTTTCAGCTTTGCCGTTGCTTCTGCAATTTTCTTATTAAGAAGATCTTTATCGATCTGAGAATCGTCTTTGGGCTGTGATTCAAGTTCTTTGAGTTTATTTTCAAGCTCTCTTCTTTCTTCTTCAGCCATTTTAATCTCAAGCGCCATTCCACCCTTAATGCTATCAACCTTTTTATCCATATTCTCTTGAGCTTCTTTTAAACGCTTATCATATATTTCTTGAATCTTAATTTCGTGTTCCTTGGCAAGCTTACTACTTTCCTCAGCGGTTCTCGCTCTTTCCTCAGCTTCGTCAAGTTTCTTTCGAAGAAGCATTACATTAGTCAAAAGATTTTCTCTGGTTTGATATCCAAGCTCTTCATCTATTTTTTCGAGTTCTCGCTTTGTTTCCTCTGCCATTTGGATGTCTGATTTCATTTCTTTCTTAATTTCATCGACATCTTTACCCGTCGATTCTTTTGCCTCTTTTATATGCTTATCAAATATTTCATTGATTGTTTTTTCGTGCTTCGTATTACGTTCCTTTTTCTTTGTTGCTTTTCGTACTTTTGCTTTGTTTTCAGAAATCATCTTTTGGACTGCCTGATCAAATTCCTTAGTCGATGAGTTTATAATGTCGTGGTTCTTTACAAGGAACTCTTTTTGCAAAGAATAATCCATGGATGAAAGGGTAAGCAGTTGAGTCATTGAAAGCGTTGGGTATTTTTTAACGATATCATGACCCTTTTGACTATTGTATATCTTAATGTAACGAGACAACTCTTGATATTTTATTCCGCATACACGCTTGGAATTACAATACTCCTTGAATGTCGAGAATCCGCCTTTCCGATATAGTTTTTCCTTTTTTTATGCGGGTAAAATCTTCACCAATAGAGAAAACAATCATTGCTTTATCACCGTTATCTGTTTTCAGCTTATCCATATTATCCTTGATTCTTTCTTCTATTTCTTCAAGATTCATTGTCTTTGCCGGGTCAGAGGCTGTTGGTGCTGTGGTAATTGCGAGGGTATCCTTTGTTTTTTTGTTATTCATATCTTTGTACTCCTTTTAAGTTTTTACATTATTGCGATTGATATTCACGTGTGAGACTAGCACGGTTAGATTATGGCATTTTTATTGAATTTACCGGCGGTGATCGAGTTTTATTTGCAAGCATATAGACTCTCCTTTTCTTGAATCGACACTATATTTGAAAGGTTTATAAAAGTGATTTTTGAATAGATCGATTGTTTTTATGACCTGTGTTCAAAATCACAATTAATAAAACCTGAGAAAGCGGCGTAAATACGCCGAATGTTAAAAATATAGTGATTGTATTTTTAGCTTCGTGTATTATTATAACATATTTTTTTGATCTTAGATTTTTCAACAATAGATTTTTTAATCGTCTTTGGGCAGCTAATATGTGGGAGATCTTTCCAGATTAGTCCGTTTAAAAACCCCACAAATGTAAGAATATATGGTATACTGATGATGGGGAAGAATAAATATACGGCAAAATTACAAAGCAAGTGGAAAGGTGGTCGTATTATGGACTTTAAGAAAATCATCGAACAGATAATGGAAGGTATGTCAGGAGATAACGAGAAAGATATCGTGTATCTCAAGGAGCAGATGGATAAATGTGCACAGCATGAGAATTCTCTGGAGATCTTGCGTGCAATCGGCAGAAAGATTTATGATCTGCTGCCGGAGGAGAGCAAAACGGAATTTGTCAGGCTCTTGGGTAATACGGACGATGGGATCAATATGGTAATCGATGAAGCATTTTTCCAACTTACACAGAATCACGATCCCATAAGAGCCGAAAAACTGTACAAGTCGATCATTGATTCAATAGAGGGATTATTCAAAGATGATGAGGAGGCCGAATATCACAGCTTTGATAACATCTATGAGGAAGTCATCTACAAATATATAGATAAGCCTCAAAAGACACTTCGCCGCAGCACCTTTGATAATGCGATGATATATTATTTCTATGGTTACTGCCTTATAGATAATGGAAAGCTTGATGAGGCGGAACAGGCGCTGCTTGAGGCGTATAGGTGGGATCCGGTAAAACCCCAGATAATCTTTGAACTTGCAGAGATCTATAAAATGAAGAAGGATTTTAAACCTTTTCTAAAATATACCGCCACAGCGCTTAAATATGCGTATTCACCCGCAGATATTGCAAGGGCATATCGAAATTACGGCTTCTATTATACCGATATAGAGGAATATGAAAAGGGCGCTGCGTTTTTCTATCTGTCTAATATCTTTCAAGACGATAAAACGGCAAATTCAGAGCTGTTTTATATAGCACAGACCATTGGTAAGCTGCCCGACAGACCTGAGCCTGATGAAATGAAAAAACTGTGCGAACAAGAGGGTGTACAGTTCTGGTTCAATAAAGATGTTGTTTCGCTAATCTATCAGGTCGCACAAGCACTTGAAGAAGACGGAGTAAAAAACGGTGCAGTTTTCGGATATAGCATTGTATATAAACTTACAAATGACGATGAGATAAAAAAGCGAATTGATCTTCTTACAGCAGACGAGCCGCCTATGCAGTGATATGAAATGCCAACCGACTGACTATAAAGCCGTTATCATTCAAAGAATGTAAAGAAAGCGGTTTAAATAATGTCATTTCTCAAGTTTATGCTATTAATGGGATATAGGTTTATATCCTTGACGAATTATCCTTTTTGTGGTATAATCAATTATATATAAATTCAAGAATTCTTTTAATTATTTATGCATCTACAACATAAGGAGAGTTGCATAATGGTGGAATATTTGTGCAAAACATGCAATATTAAAACGTCTAAATCTGAATGTGATATTTGTGGCAGCAGAACGTCTTTAACCTCCAAATTATATTGGTGTAAAAAGTGTAATGTGCCGACTTATCATGAAGTGTGCCCTATATGCGAAAATAAGGGAGTGTATTTTGCTACAGATGCACGTCCTGTGTTTCCGGAGGAACGACTCCTCATTGAATCTGTGTTAGGTGAACCGATGAAATTCCATAGATGTTCTGTATGGAATTCAAACGGAATCTATTATGTTGACGGTAAGAGAATAAAATTCAGTATTGAAAGTCTAACAGGCGAAGATCCAGAGAATCTCAGAAAGATAATTGCTGAATATAGGACTGAGAACACCTATGATTACTTTGATGAAAATATCAAGGTGTTTATAGAAGCAAATAAGATTAGATATGATGACATTTCATCAGAAGCCATGAGTTATATTGTAAAAGCCTCTGAAGGTTATGATCCAACCTCTATGTTTGTTTCCTTTTCAGGCGGTAAGGATTCTACTGTTACCAGTCATCTTGTCAGAACAGCACTGAGCAATCCGAGCATTATACACATTTTTGGAGATACAACTCTTGAACTGCCCGATACAATTGAATACGTTAAACGTTTCAAACAAGAAAATCGTAAAACACCTATGCTGACATCAAAGAATGATCAACAAGACTTCTTTGAACTTTGTAAAGAATTTGGGCCACCAAGCAGAATGCTACGCTGGTGCTGTACTATCTTCAAAACAGGATTTATCAGTAAGAGAATAGACAGTACGTTCAAAAACAAAAAAAATATCAGAACCTTTTATGGTATAAGAAGAAATGAATCAAAGAGCAGAAGCACTTATAACCGTGAGGAGGATAGTCCTAAGATTAGTAAGCAGAAGGTCACTTCTCCAATAATAGACTGGCTTGACTATGATATTTGGCTGTATATCTTATCTACTGGTATAGATTTCAATGATGCTTACCGACTTGGATATTCACGAGTAGGGTGTTGGTGCTGCCCGAACAACAGCCGCTGGTCTCAGTTTCTACTTTCAGTTTACTATCCTGATCTTAACGAAAGATTCTCGAAGATTATTTATGACTTTGCTGTGAAAATGGGTAAAACTAATCCTATGGAATATGTCATTAACGGTGGTTGGAAAGCAAGATCAGGCGGCGCAGGTATTGATCGTAGCAAAAATGTTGCCATTGAATTCAAGCCATGTGCTACTGATGAGAGTAGTTTCAATTATGAGTTGAACAAGCCAATTACTGAACAGCTTTATGAATTATTCAAACCATTTGGAATACTCAATTTTGATATGGGGAACAAGCGGTTAGGAGAAGTTTTTGTACTTGACTTCAAAACAAACGAACCCCTGCTAAAACTACAAGGGCGAATTGGCTCTAACAACCTGAGAATCACTATTCTCAAAAGACCAATCGCCAAAAGAACAAAGACTGTAGAGATAGAATTGAAGTTCAAATCACAGATTACAAAGTATCAACTCTGTACTGGTTGTCATGCCTGTGAAACAGCTTGCAAACACGGAGCTATTACACTTGAGAAAATACCCAATACGATAAGTGACTATATTTATCGTATTGACAGCAGCAAATGTGTAAGATGCACGGAATGCATCACGCACTATCAAGGGGGCTGCTATATGCGTCGTGTCTTACTTCCACGAGGAAAGGACTATAAAGGAAAATGAGCACTAATGAATTGAAATACAAGATAAAAGGCAACGAGTCTTTCAGCATACGTGAGGGCTGGCTTGCAAAAGGTCTTTTGGCGCTTGAAGAAAACAAGTATGTTTTTTCTGAGGAAACAGCAATGGACAAGCTTGGAGTCGGAAGTAAAATGGTAAAATCAATAAAATACTGGCTTGTTGCTTCTCATCTTGTAGAAGAAAAGAGAGAAAAGAACGCAAAACACAGTCTTGTTCCAACACAGGATTTTGGAGGAATCGTAAAAAGGCACGATCCATACTTTGAAGATCTTTTTACTTTATGGATCATTCATTACTATATAACAACTGATATTGAATTCAACACGGTATGGAACTTGTTCTTCAATCGGTTTAACGTTACATACTTTACTAAAAGTGCGATGGTAGATAAACTCGTTGACGAATGCAATAAAATCTATGACAAAGGGAATAGCCTGTATAATTCAATAGACTCTGATTGTGGCGTGCTGCTAAAAATGTATGCTTCATCGGAAGAAATGGTCAATGACCCGGAAGAGAATCTTACATCACCTTTTGCTGAGTTGGGTCTTGTTGCCAGGGGCTCTGAAAGACGCAGTTACATGAAAGTAAAACCGTTATACAGCAAACTGGATAGACTTGCTATTCTTTATGTTATGACAGTGAATCTTCCAGATAAAAAAATAAGCGTAGATATTGATACCTTACTGACTCAAGACAATAACGTTGGCAAGGTTTTTAACCTTGATAGAAATATGATAAACGAATACCTTGACAGATTACGTCAGGAAGGTTTCATTGAGCTTAACAGAACAGCAGGTCTTGATATGGTATATATCAGTAATAAGCTGTCTCCTGCCGAGATACTTGAACTCTATTATACGCAAAATGAAACAGAGGTGTGATCAATGAAGTACAACAATTTTATTGGCTCAAATAATAATTTTCAGGCCTCTGTTAATTTGCAATATGACCTAAATAAAGAAGATAAAATAAGAGGATATATTCCCACTACTCAGTCGCTCTCCATACTCAAAAGGTATCTTAATGCTGTTTGCAGTGACAATAACAATGAAGATAATGCAACTGTACTGATCGGTCCTTACGGACGGGGCAAGTCACACCTTCTCCTTGTACTTGCCACTATAATCTCCCATAATTCTGACAGCCCTATAATTGCTGAAATGACCAACAAACTTACCACTGCTGATAGTTCTGTTGGCGAGCTGTTGAGCCTTTTTTATGGCAAAAACAAACCGTATCTTCCTATAATTATAAGCAGCAACCACACCGATATTAACCAATCATTTATCATTGCGCTTCGAGAAGCACTTGAAAGAAATGATTTGAATGATTTTTTCCCTGAAACTTACTTTGATGCAGCTCTCAAAATGATAAAAACATGGGAAAAAGATTTTGAGAATGCGATAAAACTGTTCAAGAAAGAACTTCGTAACAGAAAAATTAAGCTCTCTGACCTTAAAGATCAGCTCAATAAGTGTTTTGCTTCTGCTTATCAGACCTTTTGTGATATTTATCCTGTAGTCAGCAATGGTGCAAGCTTCAATCCTTTGCAGAATACCGACGTTGTAAAGATGTATGAACAGGTGTGCGATGCTTTGATACAGCAGAAGTCATTCGGTGGAGTGTATATTATATTCGATGAATTCAGTAAATTCCTCGAATCATCAGTTGCTATGACTAATATGCAAAATCTCAAACTTATACAAGATTTTGCGGAAATGGCTGTACGCAGTAACAAAATGCATTTGTGTTGCATTACACATAAGGAAATCCTTGATTATTCACAAAGTGATAGCTTCAGGACAGTTGACGGAAGGTTCAAAAAGGTTTACTTTGTTGCCTCATCTGAACAGTCTTACGAACTTGTATCTAACGCAATTACTCATGGTGAGAAGTTCGATAAGTTCTACAACAAGCATAAAGAGGAGCTTTCCAGCGTAACACAGCTCTGTCAGATGACTGGAGTATTCAGTGAGCTTTCTGACGAAATGTTCTCTGAAATACTTGAAAAGAAGTGTTTCCCTATACACCCGTTAAGCGTATTTGCACTTATCCGTATTAGTGAGCTTGTCGGACAAAATGAAAGAACCCTTTTTACGTTTCTGTCTCAGTCAGAGGAACACTCCTTTCAGAGTTTCCTACAAAAATTCCCGTCTGATAAGGAATGTGCACTTCTTACTCCTGAATGGATATATGATTATTTTGCTGAGCTATTTCGTGTTGAGATATTAAATCCTAAGATACACAGCATATGGGCAAAAACACAATCTGCTATTAGAAAATGTGTAAACGAAGAACAAATAAAGCTCATTAAGATACTTGCTGTCTGCAAGATAATTGCAAGTGATTCCTTTGAAGCTACTGACATCAATATCAAGACCGCCTCTAATTTCAGCGATGATACTTACCGTAATACCGTCGATTCACTTGCATCACTTCACATTATCACAAGACGTAGAGACGGTATTTATGAATTTCTGACTGCAAACGGTGTCGATATAAAGAAGAATATCCAAAATCTTATTGAACAGGGACTTGTTAAACTTGACCGTCCGCATACGCTTAAAGAAGCATATTCCACTCCATTTATACTTCCGAGACAGCATAATGCTAAGATGCACATTCAGCGATACTTTGTAACTGAATTTATGGAAGCATCTGATTTCTGGAAATACACTGGTGATTTTAGTGAAGTAAAAGGCACTGCTGACGGATTACTGATTTATCTTATTTCAGATAGTGAAGATGATACACATAATATTGTAGGTCACCTACACAAGCTTGGATTGGATGAAAGCATTGTTGTATGTGTGACAAAAGAATGGAATCATAATGATCTGTTAAAAGAATACCAAGCTGCTTGTCTCCTTGAAAAACGGAATACTGACACAGATGACCATTTTAGAGAGGAACTTGCAGTATACAAATACGACCTGTTCAAGACTATAAGAGAGATAGCTGATCAGCTATACTCTCCGTCTAATCCAGTTGCTGCTTACTATAATTCAGAGGAACGTCTTAACGAAATAACCAAAGATCTTCGTTTGAATCGTGGACTTTCTAATATCTGTGATCGTGTATACCCTGGTACACCTGATATTAACAACGAGATGATTAATAAAAATAGGATATCTGCACAGATACGCAAGGCAAGAGCAAAAGCTGTTGATTGGATACTTGCTCATACTGATGAGATTCCTGTTATGGACGGTTACGGACCGGAAGTCAGCATACTTCGCTCGACCGTTATGGTAAAGAATTTGAACGTCTGCAATTACTCAGATGATAACAACCTCAACGAGGTAATAAACGCTATAAATCAAACAATTGCAGAAACTGAAAATGAACCAGCTTCGTTTAGCAATATCTACAATACTCTTGTTAGTTCGCCTTATGGAATGAAAAAAGGAACTATTCCTGTTTATCTTGCTTGGTGTATGCGCAAAAAACAAGATGCTATCGTTCTTTCATTCAAAGGAAAAGAAATACCGATAACTGGTGACACTCTGTCACAAATCGAAGCCGAACCTGACAACTATACTCTTTATGTTGAAAAAGGAACGCAAGAAAAAGAGACCTATCTTGAAGGCATTATATCCACACTTTCTCAGGTTGATCCTGCAACCGTAAACAACAAGTGTACCTTTGCGGCAGAACTCCTTCAGACTTGGTTCAGAGGATTATCAAAGTTCACCCGAGATCATACGATGACTTATGGTGAAGAAGGGATGCTGGCTGTTCCACAGAAAATGCTGAGATTCAAAGGGCAACTCTTACAGTACGATATTAATCCTCACGCTTTTTTGTTTACAGATATACCAAAGTACTTTGACAGTGAGAATGATTATGTTCATACACTTGAAAGCCTTCGTGATTTTGTAGAAGAATATAATTCATTTATCCCTGAAACCAAAACGTATCTTATAAAAGAATCCAAACAGATATTTAATAGAGCGATAAATGGTAGTTTGTCCTCAATTATGCAAGATTGGTACAACTCGTTAGCTGAAACCACAAGAACGCATATTTTCTCCTTAGAAGTGAATGGATTTCTTCACTTTATCAAGGATAATACGTCATTTGATGATAATGAAGTTATTTCTGCGCTTGCAAAGTGCATTACCATGCTTGCAATAGAAGACTGGAATGATCAGCTTGTCGATACATTTCTTTCCAAAATCAAATCATATATTGATGTTGTAAATAGCTTTATTCTTCAAGAAGATGATTATATAACAGGTGGTACAATCAGTTTATCTCTTGGTTATGGTGGAAGAGTTTACGAGAACAACATCACTGATACTGAGATTTCAGGCATCGCTGAAACCGCAATGAACAATATTGAATCACATCTTGAGGAATATGGCGAGGCGATTACTGCTCAAGAGAGAGTAGCTGTTCTTCTGAAATTACTGAAAAAAGAACTTGAACAGTTATAATACGCACTTAACAATCGAAGTATTCATATGTGCGTAGCAATAAAACATTTAGGAGTAAAATGCATAATGATTTACTTTGATAACGCTGCTACAACTTATCCGAAGCCGGAATGTGTATACACAGCATCAGACGAATGTCTGCGAACTTTCGGGGTGAATGCCGGAAGAGGCACATATAAGGCTGCAAGACAAGCTTCGGAAGAAATCCAAAGAACAAGAGTTGCTCTTGCGGAGCTTGTCAATGTAAGGAATGGGAATAGTGTAATTCTTTCTCCGTCTGCAACTGTAGCAATGAACATTGTTTTGAACGGACTTGACTACAACTCAAATACTACTGTGTATATCTCTCCATTTGAGCATAATGCAGTTGCTCGTCCGCTCAAAAGACTTTCAGATATTTATAGATTCAGCATAGAGATGCTCCCGTTCGATGGAAAAACGCAGGAACTAGATATGGAAGCTATGCGAAATAAGTTCATATTAAAACATCCGGACATAGTTATCATAAATCATGTAAGCAATGTTACTGGCAATATATTACCGATTAATGAAATATTCAATACTTCAAGAGAATATGGAGCTATAAACATACTGGATGCTTCACAGTCTTTGGGACTTGTACCGGTTGATCTTTCATCTTTGAAAACCGATTTCCTTGTGTTTGCCGGACACAAGAACTTGTACGGAAGTTTCGGAACAGGCGGTTTCATATATAACAGTGATGTTAAGCTGAAATCTTTTTTGACAGGAGGAACAGGCTCAGATTCACTTAATCTCGATATGCCTGCTAATCTTCCTGACTTTTACGAGCCTGCAAGCCATGATATTGTATCAATATCAGCACTGAGCGCTTCTCTTTCATGGATGAGCGATATAGGTATTAAAAGCATATATAGTCATAAGAGGGAACTGACAGATTACGCAGTTCAAAATCTTTCAGAACTTTCTTCTATTACACTTTATCTGCCTGAAAACAGAGAAAAGCATATAGCGATTATTTCCTTAACGCATTCTGACTATCGTCCTGAAGAACTGGCAGATATTCTTGACAATGATTTTGATATAGCTGTAAGAAGCGGTTATCACTGTGCTCCTTATGTCCATAAACTGATAGGTACTGAGGATAACGGCGGTACTGTCCGCATAAGTATAGGCTATTTTAATACGAAAGATGATATAGATACTCTGATAAACGCATTAAGAGAATTGGATTAGGAGGGATAGCTGATGAATTCATTCGTTGATTATCTGAACTCGATGAATAATGCAAGCAGCGACACTATAGCTGCTCTTGCAGAATCACAGGTTAATTCACCATTTTTTAGGAAAATACAGATAGAAAGAAATCTCGGCAAGTATTTATCTAACCGTATAAGTTCAGGCGAACACCTTTCTGTTGTTCTTACAGGTCACGCCGGTGACGGTAAAACCAGTATCCTCGTTCAAATCTTGCAGGATCTCGGTTTCCTTGATGATAATTCTTTGCTCGAACCTGAAAAGGAATATGATAACGGCAGTATCAGTCTTTATGCAGTTAAAGATATGAGTGAGCTTCCGGAAAACAAGCAGATTGCCTTTTGCCGCAAGGCTCTTGATGCACCTAAGAACGGTAAATCATCTATTATTATTTCTAATACTGGGCCGCTTCTCAAATGTCTTGAACTGATAAGAGAAGAACAGTGCAATGCACAAGGCATTTCTTTTGATGAAAGCGAAAAGATTGCTCTGCAAACACAACTTCTTGATCAACTTGATGAAAATAAAAATGAAATGATCCCAGTTGGTGATTGTCAGTTCTTGATGATAAACATGGCAAGAGTTGATAATGTTAGCTTTGCAAGAGAGATCATGAACAAACTCCTTGCAGATGACCTTTGGAAAGAATGTGAAACATGTCCAAAATGCAGTAAATGTCCGATTTACTTCAATGTAGTTCAGATAAGAAAATATCAGGACAGGGTTACATCAGCAGTCGAAGCTTTCTATCGTTATCTTTACGAGAATGACAAGCGTATGACGATACGTCAAATTTTATCTCAGTTAAGTTTTGCCTTAACTGGTAATCTCACCTGCAATGAAATAAAAGCAAGCTTCAAAGACTCTGTAAAGTTTAGGTATCTTTTCTCAAACCTATTCTTTGGTTATAAAGGCATTGAAGAAATGGATAACGCTGACCAAATTCAAGGTATCACATACGCAAAGGAACTTAAACTTGATACCAGAGGTTTAGATGTAGACTATAAGCTGTTTGTAACTGGTGACTTTTCAGATATTCCATCTGATATAGGAAAGCTTGTAAGTGAACAGCACAGAATGTTTGCAAAACGCCATTTGAACATAGATGATAAGGACAATGAATTCAATACTAACGATTTTGAATATCGCAGAGCAATAAGACGAGTTTATATTTTCTTTGGTGCACCACAGGCTGATCCTCAGGATAACAAGTATTTGCCGCTTTATGATGAATTATTTGGTGTCGGCTACAATGCTTACATGAGAGTGCAGAATGGTGAGGCATCGAGCAAGCTGCTTAATGATCTCCGCAACACAATTACAGATGCGCTCTATCTGGAAATGACTGGCACTTCATCAAAGATGGCAAGGGATATTCCATTAACGATCAAAAGAAACGACGACTATTTCCAGAGTGTCATGATAACAACTGGCAGTTTCAAAAAGACAAATTTCAAGGTCAAAGGAACACCATTTTCTACTGATTTTGAGGATAGTAGTTCTAAACAAGAAGTCGATCTTCAACTTGGTTCTGATATTACATTTAAGCTCTCCCTGCCTATGGTTATTTATTTTGGTGAGATAGCAAATGGTATGATCTCAACTATCTCAAATCCCTCACTTACACACGGGTTATCTAAACTGAAAGCTATGCTGAAAAAGCTTTCTGAGGAGGAAACTGTTGAAGATGAAATTTCTGTTATTGTCAATAACACTGACAAACCCATTGAGCTAAAAATAATTGTTGAAGATAATCTTGTTATAGAAGATAACTGAAAGAAGGTGTTCGTATGCTTTATGAATTATTCCCGCAGGGTGCTCTGACACCTGATGCTAATGATTGCTCTATACAGAGTTTACTGTTCGGACACAGAATAAAGCCTCAGCAAACACGTTATGAATATCTGGCAGAATTCTTACAGATAACCATGGCCAAAAAACGTCTCGTTGATGATGGCTTACAGCCTACTGATGAAATGTTTATTATAAATGATAAAGTTAAAGACCATATGATAGAATACACCCCTATTTCTAATATGGGGCTTAAGCGATTCATATTCTTTGACAACAGCAGACTTGATACCAAGTCACCTATAGATGATGAAGCATACAAAAAATGCGTTAAAATAATATCAGAAAGTATTGAGCAAGAAGCTACTCAGCTCGAAGATAAAGAGGCAGTTTTCGTTTTGCAGAATATTCTTTATGGATTCAGCATAGAAAATGCAGGTCGTTCATGGTTCAACAAGAATTTGTTGCCAGTATGCCCTGAAGTTTTGTTTCCAGAGTCACTTGCGAGAAAAGGTCACAGAGAAAGAGCATCAATAGACAGTGTATCTACCGATAATTCCTTTGATTTCAACAGCTATACATATATGGCAAGAGGAGGAGAAATCTATTATCTTCATGTTCTTCATGCCCTTAATAACGCTGAGAGTGCCAAAAAAGAAATCTTAGAAAAACAGATAAAGAGAATGCTTTCAGGGATCCCACAGCTTAGCAAAATTAGTGAATACATACAGAAAAAATGGGAAGATGAAATGGATTTCTATGATCGTGATACAGATAAACCCGCAGTCAAAAAAACCATGAAAGCTATCCCTCTTGATTATCAGTACAGGGACAGGTACACCATTTCTGAACTGACTACATTCCTTGATAATCGAATCCAGTCAATGGAAAAACTCGATCTGCTCTCTTACGGCATCGTGATACAGATTTTTCGTATGATGATCACCATTGCTGCCAGAGGTAGCGAAACAAATGGTTCAATATGGCTTGTAGATACTTGCGAGCCTGACAAAAAAGAACACGAGGAAGTAAGAAAACTGGCTCATCATTGTTTTTCACTGAATGAAGAAAGTTTTACCAAATACATTGACAAAGGAATAGCATATTTCTATCCTTCTGACGATGAAGAAAAGATCAACAAGAGAAGGAAAAGTGCGATTGATGATACTATAAAAGTTATAAGAAAACTTGGTAAGAACATGGGAATGATAATACCCATGACTGGACCAGATATGCGTTTTACACTTCCGGAAGAAATACTGAAATTCCTTGTAATGTCGCTTATACCAGTAGGAAAAAAAGTAACATTTGATAATTTCCTTGATATGCTCTATGAGCATTTTGAAATTGTGATTTCACCAGAACATTACGCAAGAGCTGTTTCTGAAAACAAAGCCCCATATCAGTCGAATGTTACATTTTTACAAATGAACAAGTCTGACTTTTCTCAAAAACTCAAAAATTGTGGTTTTCTGCGTGACCTTTCTGATGCAACATCAATAGTAGAAAACCCTTATGAAAGTGAGGCAGATTAATTTGAAGAAGCTGATAAACGAGATTATATCATTAATTGATATTCAGATGAAGGTGCCAAACAGAACCTATCTGCTAAAACTGGAGGACTTCGATACTCCGATAATATATATGGAGATCTGCAAGCACTTTTCATCAAAAAGTGATCTGAATTTTATTGCAAATCTTGAACACAGTAAATTTGCATTCTTCAAGGACAAGAATAAGCCGGAGTGGACACCCGCTCTTGATTATCTCGATGATAACGGTTATACAAAGAATGAACCGCTTACTTTCTTTCGTAATCAGGCAGCCGCTTCCAGTGTTGGAACAACTCTGTTTCTTCTTATGGGAGCTGAAACCGCTCTTGACAGAGGAAGCCTAAAAGATTTTACCCATATCTCAATGAATGATATAGTTGAACGTCTAAAAAAGGATTACAGCATATGGTTCGCTGATCTTCTGAGTGATTTGAGTTCTGATACTGAAAAAAGCAGCATCTGTATCAATAATGTTTACAAAGATCTTTTCCGTCATATTAACATAGATGCGTTACAGTTAAGTCGTTTCGTTGATGACCTCGATAATCATGATATAAATACACTTGACGGGCTTGTTGAACATATTTACGGTTCTTTACAGCAATTTTGGGGCATTCCTTCTATAAGAACTAACATAAAAAAGCCCGCAAAGAAGCCATTAAAATACATTTCAGGTTCATATCAGTTTATCAACAATGCTCTTACTATCAGTTCTGCAAAGAAATCAAGCCTAAGCAAAAAACTTGCTAAATTTGCAGAGAATAACGAGATAGATGAAGCGGCTCCGTTTGAAGGTTTCAACGATTATACAGAGTTCTGTACATCACTGACAGAATTCATTGATAATAAAAACATCAATGAAAACCGTAAGAAGTTTATGATGACTGATTTCGGTATAGTATCAAATATACTTGATCTGTCTATTGACGATGAACCGAAACCTAAAAAAGAAAAAACATATAAAGTCAAGGGAGAGCCTCTTACCGTTTACCTTGAAATGCTTATCTATTCTTGGCTTCAGTTTAGGGAAAAGTATGAACATGATCCTCTGACAACTGAGATCACTATTACTGCTATACGCTTATCAAATTGCACTTCAACTGACGATGAAGAAGATGATACATCACTTAGCACCCATTTTGATAATATTTGCACCTACATGGGTGGTATGCTTGACTATATTAAAACTAAAGGACTTGCGAGTAGCAGTATTTCTGTCTCATACTGTGACGATACTGATCCGTTCCGCTCAGAAAACCTTGATTATATTAGGTCAAAACTAAAGACTATTAACAAATGGGGTGTAGACTCAGAAATCTGGTTTGAGATTCTTAACGTTGGTGAATCCGAAAATGAAAAGAGAAAAACTGAGGTTAAATGGAGCTTTTCTCCTTATTCCAACTGGAAGAATGCTTTTTCACTTCTCAGACATCTTTGTACTTACGAGCAGAACGGTATTTCACCAGAAGCACCGCTATTAACCACCTGTAGCAACATGGACGAGCTTATAGCAAGTGAGTGCGAAGACGAATTCTTCATAAAACTAGAAAGTATTCGCTGTAAGATTCTTTCAAACTATTCAAGTGCAGTAAACAAGACCTTTAAAGAATGCTTCGCTAATGAGTTTGCACTTTTGCACCAGTCTTTTTCAAAATGGACAGAAGATGTTCTCGAAAACGGCTTCTTCAGTTCAATTCCCTCCATGAATGAACTGATAACCAATTATACTGATTTGCTTGAAACAATTACGAAGAATTACTCTGGATATACCAGTGCTGTTCAGAATAAAATAGGATATATTCTCAATATTTTCAATATTATTTCCGACTCGGATTTCCTTGATAGTGCGAAGTCTTCGGAGGTTATTGTGCCTGCATATAATCCTTCAATGCTCGAAAAAATCATTGCGAGAAATGACTATATTATTTTCAGCTTTCGTGATTTAATTAACAAGCATGAATCTATCAGCTTTTCAGAAATCGAGAACAAATTCAAAGATTTCGGGAAGCTTGCCGCTATTACACAGGGTGTAGATATGATTCCTTGTGGAAGCGACAAATTGATATGCAGAAATGTATGGGGTTTCTATGCAATTTATTATGGTGAGAACAAAAAGAACTATATCAGTAACATTGAACTGGTTCCGGAAGAAAGTGATAGCAATGCTGACGTTTCTGAACAGTCAAGTATTATCCTTCACAATATTATGAACTATGTTCGGACATTCCCATCGAGAATAGACGGATTGAATGTTACATTTATTTCTCCTACCGAGATTCAGTATGTAGTTGAAGGTATCAATAAGGTAACAAATGAGCTCGAAAAGAAAAGGGTCAATGCAACCATACACTTGAAAGTAGTATGTTTTGGCGGTTCAAAGAATGTCAGCGGTTATCTGAAATATTGGCTGAACAACTATATGAACAAAGAACGTGCTGTTACTCTCAAAACATATTTACAGTATATTTCCCGTGACAAGTTTGAAAATGAGCTGCCAGGATTGCTTCACAATCAGGATATTTGTTTCATTTACGATATTCTACAAACAGAAACCGTTCAGTTCGATCCGTATCTAATCAGTGATAAGCAAGAACTTGAATACCAAGTAAATTGTCAGTTTCCTATGACCTTTATTCCTGACACTATTTCTTCTTCGCACGATTACAAGAGAAAGGTGAATATTTCTCAGCTTCAGTTCATTGTATCAAAAGCATACACTCAACTTACCAACAAAGTAATGCAGCCGAATGCTGTTGATTCGCAGTACAAGGTAATGCAGGTGCTTGAACTTCAAAGCAAACAAAACACTCTTCTAAAAATAGCTCATGACAATTGTCGTTGGGTAGTATGTGAGGATAGAGCTATTGACAAAGAGCTTCTGAATGCAGATGATAACAGAAGGATTATTGGCTTTACGACAGGCGAGGGCTGCTTTGGAGAATATAACGTAACTGTATCAGCACGTTATGATCTTCTGGAGGATATAAAGAAGATGCTCAAACAACGCCTTATCGGTAAGTTCACCAACTGGAGCATGACAAGGGCTGAGGCTTCTGCTGAATACTGTGTCAACCTGACAGAATCCTTTGACGGAAGTAGAATACTCAAAGCGCTCAATCCTTATGATTACGAGATACATAACTTTCTTGCATACGCTTTGACTGTTAAGATACTCGGCATCGATCAGCCCAATGATGGTAATTATATCCTGAGAAGTCTTATAAACCTCGATAATTATCGGCACTGGTTTAAGAACGATGAGACACGTCCTGACTTTATGCTCATTGAGATACCTAACAAGAATGATATAGCTGATACAAGCAAGCCTCTCGATATTTCCATAAAGATAATCGAGTGCAAGATGAGCGTGAACGTTGAAGGATATTACAACGAAGCTTTTGAGCAGGTATCTGTTGCACTGAATTCTTTCTCACGGTATTGGAATGAACACAATAATGGCATCGACAGAAGATACTGGTTTACTCAGCTTTATCGCGCTATTGTCTTTTCAAAGCTAAGTCTTGATGACAACGATCCTAAGTATACTGCTATAAACTCAAAGATATATAACATACTCAGCGGTGAATTCAATATAGACTGGCAGGGCGAGGTGTTTGCATTTGATCTCAAAGGAGAAAATGACAACACCGAACAAAGCAATGATGGCACTTTTGACATAAACATACACACATACGGTCAGATTTCCATACAGAAGATGCTTCTGCCTCGTGAAGACGGTGAAACCGTGGAATTCGTTGAGATCGCCCAGAATGTTGAACCCAATGAAGAAGAATTAACCGAAGAACCAGCGATTACAAACGCAGTAGGATTCTCAGACAACATAATTGCTCAAGATAATTCTGATACTACTTCTGCCAGTGGTGAAGAAGCAACTGAACATAGTGACGGTTTCGATGATACAGGATCAACAGCTATAACAGAAACCAATGGCACTGAAATGTCTGATAGCGATGAGAGTAAAGCAGAAATCGAAGCTGATTCTGGAACTGATACTACTGCAACAATTGTAACTGAAGATGATACAGGCAAGAAAAATGTTTCTGATGTTCGTATCTTGCTTGGAAGTGATATGAAAAACGGTGAAAGAATATACTGGGAGTTTGGCAATAAGAGCCTAAACAATCGTCATTTACTTATAAACGGTAACTCCGGATGTGGAAAGACGTACTGTATTCAGGGACTACTTATGAGCGCTGCACGTCAGGGTGTATCCTCTGTTGTCTTTGATTATACTGGAGGATTTACACTTGATAAGCTTGATAAAACTTTCGTTGAATGTATGGGTAATAATATTCAGCAAAGAATAGTATATATTGAAGGCATTCCGGTGAATCCTTTCAAGCGAGGCTCGATCAAAGCAGCTGGAAAGTTCTTCAAGGAAAAGGACACGTCTATTGCCCAACGTATAGCAGAAGTATTCAAAAACGTATATTCATTTGGTGATCAGCAGGCTAGTTCTGTATATCAAGCGGTAATGAATTGCCTGAGAAATTTTGATGAGAATATGACATTAAACCAGATGGACGAAGAACTTGATAATCTCAAAGCTTCTACAGTTCGCAGTAAAATACTTCCACTGATAGACTCCGACTTGTTTGTACAGGGTGAAAACTTTGATTGGTCTAACCTTAGAGATAGCGATGAAGGAATTATCTATGTTTTTCAGTTTGATAATTTTACAAGAGATACACAGATGTTACTTACTGAAATACTTCTATGGGATATTTGGAATTTTTGCGTAATGACTGGTGACGAATCCAAACCTTTTATACTTGTTATGGACGAAGCGCAGAACCTTGATCATGGAGAAAAGTCTCCGAGCGCAAAGATACTTACAGAGGGCAGAAAGTTTGGTATTTCCGGCTGGTATGCTACTCAGTTCATGAAGCCGCAGCTATCTGATGATGAGATACAGAGATTACAGCAGTCAGGTCAGAAACTGTACTTCTGTCCTCCTGATGATGGAGTAGATACTGTTGCAAAGAACCTTGATACAACACCACAGGGCAAGAAAGAATGGGCAGCCCGCCTCAAAAAGCTCAGAAAGGGCGAATGTGTCACTTCCGGAAGCATGATCAAAAACAGTAAATGGACAGTATATCCTCCAAAGGTTATTAAAGTCCCAAGTATGCAGGAGAGACTTGATAATGAATGAAACTACTTTTTCTTATGATAGCGTAAATTTTCACAAGACTTTTTCTCCACAAGACTCATATATCGCTAAAATACTTGAGCTTGCCAAGGTGGGCTATACAGGTTCTAAAGAAGAAATCAGTGAAGAAACAGGTATTCCGACAGGTAAAACAAGTGGAAAAGTTGTTCCCCATATACTGTATTCTCAGTATATGGGTCTAACAACCCATACACTTTCAAAAGGCAAGTACACTCTTAAGCTAACTGACCTTGGCAAAACTGTTCTAGAAAATGACAAATACCTGTTCGAGGATATTTCGAGACTTATTTGCCATTACAATATGTGTGATGAAGAAAATGGGGCTTACCTTTGGTCATTCATATACAATGGGTTACCAATAATGCTCGATGAAAACATAAGTGAAGAAGCAATGAAAAAGAAGTACAACGACTTCTTTATGGTCAAAACAGATCTTGGAGCACTTAGAAAGTCATACAGTGATGACGGCTTTTTTGCACTTCTTGATTTGCTCGATTTTTCGGAAGGTATCCGCATAAACAGCTTATACTACAAGGATGAAAGACTGTATGCATATGCTTACGCTCTTCTCAGTTCATGGGATATGACCTGCCCTGAAACGCAAGAAATAACGGCGGACCAGATAATAGGTATGAAATGGAACAAACGCTTCGGCTTTGATGAAGACGAAATGTTGTTTGCTCTTGAACAAATGGAAGGAAAACAGCTAATTAGACTGAACAAGCAGCTTGTTCCGTATACTGTTATAAGAAATGCGGACACAGCTAATGTTCTCCCGCATTTGTACGAATTATTGAATTAAGGTGATACAATGCAGATAAGAGATATACTGAGATTTAATAAGGACAAGTATTTTGGCGGTGCTGTTCAGGCTAACTGGTTTTACGATGCTGACAAGGTAAGAGCCATAGCGGACAGTTACGTCTTTCATGGACCGAAGTATCACGGAGTCAACCAGCAGGAATGGTATAATACAAGTTACAAATTGAACGATACAGCAACATATGCGATGAAGCTGGCAAAAAGAGCCTCTGAGACAGAAAGCAATCGTTTCTGTATGACAATTGCAGGATACGGAACTGGTAAATCTCATTTGTCTGTGGCACTTGCATCCCTTCTTTCAGGTCACGCCGAAGAACTTCGTCAATTAGTTCTGAAGAATATTTCCATTGCGGACAGACAGATAGCAGAAGGAATCAAATCCGTTCTTCATAAAAATCTTGTTATTGTTCTTAATGGTATGCGTGATTTCAACCTTAACAGTGAAATACTTGCAACCGCAAAGAAAGCTCTTGCTCAGCACAACTTGTCAGTTGATATATTTGACGAACTTACTACACAGTACAAACAGGCTATAAGCTTCTGCACCAATACATTTGGAACTCATAAGGAAAGGTACGAGCACTATCTCACTGGTACCAGTCTGAGTGGTTCAATAAGCCCTGAAGCAATAATCGAAGCTCTCGGCAATGCAGACAAGGCTATATTCAACGCCGTCAATGAAGTTTATAAGGAATTCATGGGTACATATATCCATGCAGAATCAGATGTATCTGCCGCTGATGTACTGACTCTTCTTGTGAAGAAATACTGCATCGAAAATCCTGTTTTTGATCGTATTTACATTCTGTTTGATGAATTTGGAAGATACATTGAGTTCACTGCAAATAACCCCCGTGTTGCCGGCGATTCATCATTACAGCAAATATTTGAAGCAGTTCAGAACGCAGAAGGAAGAATAATTTTTGATGCCTTCATTCAAAATGATCTAAACTCATATATCAGACGAGTAGAAAATGCTGGCGCAAATATCTCACGATATGTTGGCAGATATGAGAATAGCGAAAAATTCTATCTATCATCAAACTTTGAAACTATACTTGCAAATCTCATCGAAAAGAAGGATGGCGATGCATTTGAGCGTATAGTTACAAGAAATATTGATGAAGTATATGCACAGTTCCATAAAAATACATTTTTGAATATGTGCCGTTGGGCAGCTCCTGAAATTGAAAAGAGGGCTGTCTGGGTAAATCAGAAGATGTACTTTGATGTAATAGCTAAAGGTTGTTATCCGATACACCCTATAACTGTGTGGTTTTTAGCAAACACATCATCGTGGATGCAGCAACGTTCTACTATTGCCTATACCGCCGAAATGTTTGAGACTATCCAGGATAATGATGTTAGTGGAAGATGGCTTCCATACATCTATCCGGTTGATATTATCGGTACAAGTTTATTCGATGAAATGCTTAGTTCTGAGGAAAAAGGGTTTGTAGCAAGTCAAAATTGCCTTACCTATCAGACGATCATAACCAAGCTCAATGGCAAGCTAACTGAAAATGCTGTCAAGGTGCTTCGTGCAATACTAATATGCAATATTCTCAAATTCAGTTTCTATGATCGTAACAGTGCACTAAATTGTGTCAGACTTTGTTCGGGACTGAGTGAGGAGGACACGATTTCTGCTATATCAGGGCTTGAAAATGAATATTGTGTAATAACTTACGATACAGATGCGAACAGATTTGATTTAAATGCTGAGGCTCATGGTAAGCAGGAGTATACCATCTGCATTATGAAAAAGATGACTATGCTTCGAGGTTATGATCCTATCGAGGAACTTGATGAAGAGCTTTCTAACGAATTAAGGCTGACAACTCCTGTTTCAACTGCATTTAGCCAAGAAAACAACATTTCTTCACCAGAATGGCAGTATAATCAAGTGCTTATTAATGTGTCAAGAATCAATGAAATGTATTGCCGTTCTCTTATTGCAAAGGTAAAAGATGCAACTGATGGCGAAATGTATCGTGGTATTCTCGTTTTCCTGTACTGTGGCAAAACATCTGAAAGAGATATACCGATAGTTGCTAAGCTCATTAAGACTTTAGAACTTCATAAATTACCTATTGTCTTCTGTCTCCTATGGGATGAAGAAGAAAAGTGGGTAGGTTATCTAAAAAGACGTGCAGTATACCGCAAGTTCACAGAATCAGAAAAAGAGATGTACTCTCGTTTCCTCGGAAAAGAAAGCCGTGCAATTATACGCACAATTTCATCAGAATTCACACGAATGGCAGGTGAAAAGAAGGTTCTTACTGATAAGGGCATTGAAACTCTTACAGGCAGAATTAATCAGTACTGCTACGATAGGTTTAAAAAGTGTTATTCCAACGTAATACCATTCTCTTTCACTGAATTTGAAAAGAAACCTACTCCTTCAGCTAAAAGAACACTGCTATCTATGTGTCGAAATATGATTGCAGGAACAATGTGCAACAAACAGTCATATCAGGGACTTGATCCAACTGAGAAAAGGCGCATTGTTACTGCTTTGCACACACAGACGCCGGCTACTTCATGGCAGGTCTTTGATGCCAACTATAATCTTTGTGAACCGAGAAATTCCAAGGTAAAGAAGATCTATCAGGAAGTAATGGAGAAGTTTTCAGCAGACAGCCAGCATACCATAGGTCAGCTGTTTGGTAACTATCGTTATGCCCCTTATGGTCTAAACTATTATTCGCTCTTTCTGTTTATCATATATGTACTATCACTCAATACCAAAAAGATAAGCATATTTGATGGAACCGTTTTGATGACAAAGCAGCAGTTTATTGATACCTATCTGCAAAGTGACAGGAAGATGCTTGAAAATCTAATGAAGCTTCGTGTTGTACGAAAAACACAGACTGATGATGAAGTGCTTACTGAACTTATAAAAGATATAAAGCAGCTTGTCTATACTGAGAGGTGTTCTGAGTATTCAAAACAGTTAAAGGCACTTGTAGAAGCATCTGAAAACCTTGACTCCATTAAGGGCGAAATAGCTGTCTGTGAAATGAAACTTCAGCAGGGCGTTAATTATAATACTACCAAGTATGGATATTTAACAAAAGTAGAAAACACTGTTGAGCAGTGCAGGAGTAACTTTAGTCTTATACAGATAGTCTCAGTGCTTGCAAGCTTGGAGAAACCAGAGGTTGACAGTAGGATTGAAGAATACTCTGAATATCTGTACAGTCCGACATATGTATCTCGTGTAGATAAGATATTGACTGAGGCAACTAAAATACTTGATGAGAACTTTTCACCTTTTGTTGCAAAAATAAAATGTGTCTATTCACAGTCAAGTGAGTTCAAGAAAAAATACCAACAGACTGCAAAAAAACTTCATGAACTTGGGAAAAAAGAGTATGCGAGCATACTGAAAGCGCGTATTGATGTAGTTTTACAGGAAGCAGAACTTGAACAGAAGTATGCCACTACAATAGCAGATGCCCGTCGTTTCATATCTACTATTGATAATTCAGTTCATACATTTGATTTCCCCAAGTGTGCGGAAACAGCAGCACAGCTTTCCGGTTGGGTTGACACTTTCACTGCAGCGAATGATATGGTAAGTTCGGTCAGGGATGAATTCATCCATCAGTTACATGAAGCTCAAGATGAAGTCACTTCTCAGTTTGCTCAGCTTAGTAAACAAGTCCAGCAGGTTATGAAAGAAATAGATGAACCTACTGAGAGTTATGCGCTTTTGTCAGAACACATCTCGAAAGCAATCCGTATCAATCCTGATGAAAAGACTTTAATCATGCTGACTAATGCTCAAAACCTCATTGATGAGTTTACAAGAGTCAAATTAAGCATAGTTCAGGCAGATAATTCAATCATCGAAAGCCTTGAAGAAGAATATAACAACAAATGGAAAGGCACTGTATGTGAAAGATACATGATGGAGTACATCACTTCATTAAAGGAAAGTCAGAATCAGAAACGAACAGAGTGGTTACAAAAGAATGTGCAAAATGTAAAAGAATCAATTGAAACCATGACTGTATCTCAATGTGCTCATTGGCAAGGAAACATATCAAAACTGCCACCATTTCTAACGACAGATGACTTGCAGGAGATTAACAATCTTTCTTTGTTAATCACTGACAAGATAAAGACTCAAAAGATTAATGGCATAGTTGAAATGTTTTCAGCATTATCAAATGAAGAGAAAAAAGAGTGTATTCATATTCTTGAAGGAATACTATAACCCTATAGGATGATTAATATGAATAATATCGTTTGTTTCTACCGTGAATACGAAGAATACGGCTGCTTCAGCAACTGGTACAAAGCTGATTTTGAATACGCCGGCAAGAAGTTTATTTCAGCCGAGCAATATATGATGTATCACAAAATGATGCAGTTCGGAGCGTTTGATGTTGCCGAAAGGATACTTAACGAAACGGATCAGGGCACGATAAAAAGCCTGGGAAGAACAAAAATAGATTCCTTTGACCCGAAGCTGTGGGATAAAACAAAGTATGCCATAGTAAAACGAGGTATTCGTGCAAAGTTTATGCAGAATCTGGAGCTCTTGCGGCAGCTTCTCAATACGGGTAATGCATTACTGGCTGAATGCTCAAAGAATGATAGGCAGTGGGGGATCGGCATTGACATCACTGATGAAAGCCGAATGGATACAACCAAATGGCACGGGCAAAACTTGCTCGGAAGAATTCTTATGGAAATCAGGCAGGAGCTTGAATTGCGCAGATTTCTTGGTAAGCTTGAGTATGCCGACCATAGAGATGACAGCACTTGTCCATATTGGGAAATGACTGCCGGCGAACTGAAAAGCCATCCGCATTTCTATTCTTCGGTACACGCCTATACGGATTATTTGAATAAAGGCGAAATTGATGATATCTATGGCAAAAATCTTTCAGAAATTGAAAATAATATTCGTAAAAATATGGGCAGGGGATTGCTATCAGTAGGCTTTTGGGAACTTAAACAGGATGTGTTTGAGCTTTCAGAATTGTTGGAAACGCCACACTCCGAAACGCTAGACAAAGCCGATATCCATTCCTTTGCAGTCAGATTCTATGATATGTTCAATGATCCCAAGGCAGATTACTTAAAGCTTGAAAATGATCTCGGAAAAGATTGCGGAGATCTTGGCTTTGATATGGACGTAGGCGAAAGCTTTATAGAGCAGTATTCAAAAGATGCGTTCCATAAAGCCGATACGCTGGAGCGCATTATCAACGATGTGGATTCTATTGAGATCTTGGGTAACGGTATCTATTCAAAATGGAGATATATCACTCACTGGGCAGAATCGTCACTGCTGTCCGAAGAAAACAAGAAGTGGTTCCTGATCGCTCTGACCAGACTTGCTGAATTGACATCATAATAAGCAAAATAGTTATCCGTTGTACACCCGAATCTGAACAGAGAAAAATGCAATGATACTATCCACTCTACGGAGCGTGGATTGACGTGACTTCCGCACGGGTTTATAATAAAAATATCAGCATAAAACTGATAGGCGGAAGGAGAATAATTACTATGAAAATACTTGTTTTGAATGGCAGTCCTAAGCGTGAGAAAAGCGACACGATGCACATCACACGGGCGTTCCTTGACGGTATGAAAGAAGCCGCTCCGCAGGAAGTCCGTATCGTCAATATCATCGACATGCATATCGAATATTGCACAGGTTGTTTCACCTGCAAGCGCAACGGCGGAGAGTGTATCCATAACGATGATATGAAAGAGCTTCTCAGCGAGGTTCTGGAGAGCGATCTTCTGCTGTTCAGCTACCCACTTTACTGCTACGGAATGCCGGCGCCTATGAAGGCTTTTGCTGACCGCACGATGCCGCTTTCAAGTATGGCAATGAAGAAGCAGGGCGACAGGTATGTTCACGTCGGGCAGGCGGACTTTTCACACCTGAAATACATGATGATCTGCGGCTGCGGATTCCCGAACGGCAAGCAGAATTTTGAGCCTGCGGTCATGCAGTTCAAGCTGATGTTCCCTAATAACCACACTATCATTACAGTGCCTGAAAGTCCGATGTTCAATGCTCCCGAAGCAGCAGAGGTAACTGTTCCGAGATTGGAGCTTGTGAAGCAGGCGGGAAAGCAGTATGCCGAGATAGACGAAATGGATGAAAAAATGCTTGCGGAGATATGCTCGCCGATGATATCGGAAGATGTGTATGCGGCAATTTGCAATGGGGAGATAAAGGTATAAAAGTAAGGCGCAGATTTCAGTTATCTGCGCCAAGTTTTCAGAATTTCATTCCACGATCACATCGTTATAATCAATATTACAATGCCATCCGCACTCATTTGTACAAATAAAGAAATGTGGTCTGGAAATCTTTCCTGAAGGACATACTACTCTACCTATTCCACATTTAGGACACACAGGCTCTCTATGTGCAAGCATATCATCTTGAAATCTTATTTCCTCCTCAGTTGGCGTATGGATCTCAAAAATATCGTTAGGATCAATTGACATATTACACACCTTCTATCACTTTATTGTAAACATGGTATACCCGCAAAGCATTTGTTGTTTTTCATATCATATCACATAAAAACAAAAAAGTCAATCATCATTATAGCGCAATGCACTGGGAAAAATCCACATTTTGCTGCGCCTTTCACAAGAATTATTACAATCATTCCGATATGCTGGACTCCGATAGTTTTGTCGGATATAATGGAGTCACGATAAAACGTTTAGAGGTAACGAGTGTTCAGACGAAGATTGAAAGGAGCAGACTATGTTGAACAAAATCATGATGACAGGACGAATCGCCACCGATTTGAACGTTGTAACTGAAGAGGATCACAGCTACTGTAAATTCTGCATCGCAGTAGACCAGCCAAAACGCAACGGTGTTGATACCGTTGAGACGGATACTTTCACCTGCCTTGCTTTTAATGACAACGCCAAGTCCGTGAGTTTCCTCTACTCAAAAGGCGGACAGATAACCTTTGTCGGTTCGCTCAGAAAGGTTCCTGATAATACCGTAGTTATTATTGCGGAGGAACTGCACTTTCAGAATAGGTTTGAAGTCAAGGTCGATGCTGAATTGGGACAGCTTTTCTGACGGTGTAGACGGTATGCTCTCAGGCGAACGGAAATGGTTTATAGCAGCTTTCGGTGACGTTATCCATAAATATGAAGCAAGGCTCTCAGAGTAATTCTGGGAGCCTTATCTTTATCTTCTATGTAAGAGCGAAACTAACAGACTGTATTTCTCTGCGGTCAGAAGTTCTCTTGCAAGCCTGTCCTGCTCAATAGGCGATAGCTTTGAAATAGCGTAAGCGCCAACCATTCCCAGCCCTCGACCGGAGAATATAATGATGATATAATTACTCTGAAGGCAAATCGAAACCTGAAAGGAGTAAGATATCATGGG
>Ga0256404_1004227_pt1 | contig 27472 bp, 27 predicted proteins | sample RumenRJG_01DNA_FD_185990 | JGI IMG/M metagenome (GOLD analysis project Ga0256404, IMG submission 185990) | Bovine rumen microbial communities from Lethbridge, Alberta, Canada - RJG_01 | ecosystem: Host-associated > Mammals > Digestive system > Stomach > Rumen | place: Canada: Alberta | collected...
TTCATAATCTAAGCGAGAGAAAGTTTGTGTTGTTTATTTCCTCGCAACTAGCAAATAGCACTAAACTTGTAGAGTTTATGTGTGGCTGCATATGGACCGGGGTTCAAGTCCCCGCATCTCCACCATAAAAGAACTAGAATTGTGATACGAGAAATCTGTCACAATTTTTTCATTTTTAGGGCTAAAAAGGCTAAAATAGTAGGGTTCGATACCATTTAATAAGGAATTTGCCTTATTTTTAGCATCAATTTTAACAGTATAAATCAAATCATCAATTTAGGGGGTTGCAATTCCAAAGGCTCAAAATGCTAGGGGTTGCATTTTTTTTATGCCAAAAACCGAGGGGGTTGCATTTTCAAAGAGCAAAATTTAGAGGGGGTTGCATTTTTGAGGTCGATTTTGGCGGGGGTTGCATTTAAAAATCTTTCTTTAAAAATATTGTTAAAATACTAGAAATATTGTCATATTTTTGATATAATAAAATCATAATTTCTAAGGGAGGACATTTTATGTTTGCACCAGATAAAATTAAGAAATTAAGAGAAAAAATGTTATTAACTCAGACAGAATTTGCTGAGCTTCTTGGCGTTGCTTTTGAAACAGTAAATAGATACGAAAATGGTAAAAGTATACCTACTATGAAAGTAAAAAGGAAACTTGCTGAGTTGTTTAAACAATATGAAATTGAGGAATGATTAAAATGATAGATTTTAAAAATTGTGATTATAAAGATTTACTAAAACAAATGAAAGAAGATGGAATAAAAGTCGATCTTATTTTAACAGATCCTCCATATTGTGTTAGTAGAGATTATCAACTTGGTTTTTCTAATATGGGAAGATCTGGTATGAACTATGGTGAATGGGACTATGGGTTTAATCAAACAGAATGGATTGAATTAAGCGCTGATATAGTAAAGCCTGGTGGCTCAGTTATTATTTTTAATGATTGGAAGAACTTTTCTTATCTTGTTGAGGCCCTTGAAAAGAATGGTTTTTTAATTAAAGACCTCATTAGATGGGAAAAAACAAATCCAATGCCTAGAAATGTAAATAGTCGATATGTTACTGATTTTGAAATGGCTATTTGGGCAGTAAAAGCTAAGAAAAAAGGTAATGTTAAGTGGACGTTTAATAAACCTGAAGATGTTCCTTATTTGAAGCCATGTTATAGGACGGGTGTTGTTTTAGGGGGAAAGAAGAGAATTCATCCAACACAAAAAAGTCTTGAATTATTCGAGTCAATTATTATGGTTCATACTAATGAAGGTGATTTGGTGTTTGATCCATTTTGCGGTTCAGGAACTACCGCAGTAGCTTGCAAGAATACAAATAGAAATTTTATAGGATCTGAAATTGATTCTAATTATTATGAAAAGGCGTTGAAAAGATTATGATAAAGAATCCGATTAGCTATCCAGGAAATAAAAATAGACTAGTATCAGAATTAATAAAATACTTTCCTAAAGATTATAGGGTTTTTGTTGATGTTTTTGCTGGCAGCGGTGTTGTTGCTGCCAATTCTAATGCTGAGCAAATAGTTCTTAATGATAGTAACGAATATACAATACAAATTATGAAATATCAGCATGACAATTCGTTTGAAGAAATTGTTGATGACATTGAAGCAATAATAAAAAAATATGGGTTAACATACACAAGAAAACATGAAAAAGGTTTTTACATAGAATATAAGCATGAGGGACTATCCAAATATAATAAAGAGGCATTTAATAAGTTAAAAAATGATTATAACATGACAAGAGAAGTAAAACTTTTATTTGTGTTATTAATATATGGATTCAATCATTATCTACGTTTTAATAAAAACGGAGAGTTTAATGTTCCAGTTGGTAAGGTTGATTTTTCAAATTCAATCTACAAGGAATTAAGTTTATTTCAAAAAAGTTTTAATCTCAGAAATGTAGAATTTTTAAATTATGATTTCAGGAATGAGGAAATATACAAATACGAAAATGCTTTTTTCTATTTTGATCCTCCATATTTGATTACAACTGCACCATATAATGCAGGGTGGAGTGAAAAAGATGAAATTGAACTTCTTTCCCTTCTCGATACTTTAAACAGTCAAGGGAAGAAATTTGCACTTTCAAACGTAATTTTGTCAAATGGAAAAGAAAATTTGATTTTGAAAGAATGGTGTCAAAAATATAATGTTCATTATTTACATAGACAGTATAGAAATGCAAATTATCAAAAAATCAATGTAACAGATACAGTTGAAGTACTGATTTGCAATTATTAGGAGGTTTTTATGGGAACAAGTGGTGCAAGAACAGGTTATAAAATTTTTTCGATTAATACTACTATAAGAAATCCAAAGAGGAATTTTGACTTTTTGGAGGCCTTTGAAAAATATGATGGTAGAGTAATGGATGCAACTGGTCTTTATAATTACCTTTTTGATTTGGTCAAAAAAGGAATCTATCAATTTACGAATATTCCTCAAAATGTAAAAGACAAACTCGAGTTAGATTTAGAACTATCACCAGATGAAGTGAGAGATGCAATAGATAATAACCCTCAAGCAACTGGATTGAGCGGACGTGTAATGACACAACTAAGAGCATTAAAGGATTTAAGTTTATTATCTTTTGAGGAAAATGAAACAAGAAAACTTGACAGAGTAATAAGCATATCAAAATTAGGTAAAGCTTTACTAACTAATCCTGAAAATGCAACAAATATTTATACAAAAATTATGCTTGGAATACATGCAAATAATCCATGTAGGATTAACTTATTAAATGAGTCAAGGCCTTTTTTAAATACCTTATTTGTTATTGAAGAAGTAAATAAATCATGGGGGAAACTTGGCTACGAACCAAAAGGTATTCTTTTGCATGAATTTTCAGCTTTTGTATTGAGCATGAAAGATTGTGATTATAAAAAAGCTGCAAGTGAGATTATCAAATACAGAACAAAATACAAATACGAGATTAACCAAAAATACATAATTGATTATCTCAAATCAAATGATATTTTGCCTCTTGCATGGAAAAGTATAATTAGAGATTATCCAGACGAGGTTTTTAGAAAATTTGAAATGACAGGTTTGCTAACGAAACATGGCAAATTCAATTACATTTATATAAATTTTTCAAAATATAATAGAAGTAAGATCGACTCAATTTTAGATGAATATAAAAATTATTCTTTTATCAAGTTTAAAGATGCTAATGAGTATTACTCTTTTCAGCAAAATATAACTTTGCCTTGGGAAAAATCAGACATTGTGAAAAAGCAAATTGTTAAAGCAAAAGCTGCTGTTTTAAATATTGTTTTAGATCAAAGCTTAACATTAGATCAGCAGGAAGAAATGCTGGATAGGTTCTTTTTTAATCAAGCTCTATCAAAAGCAGTATCACGTTATGACGAAACTGCTATATTGCATGAACTTTTAATTTTGTCAGGAACTGAAAAAGGTAAGTCACAATTTGAAGATATATCTGAACCGCTTAGACTAGAATACTTACTAGCTTTGGCAATGGGAAAGAAATACGGAACAAAAGGCTTGATATCGAACATTATATATAACGAGGATGGGTTGCCTCTTCATTGTGCGCCATCTAGTAAATGTGATGTTATATACCATGATGAAAAAGGCTCTTATATTTTAGAGCCAACAATGCAACGTGGACGCACATCACAAATGAATAGTGAAACCACAAATGTAGTTAGGCACGTAAAGGATGAGCAAAAAAGAACTGGTCTATCTTATAGAGTTGCAATGATTGCACCTTATGTTCATCCTGATGTTGTTGATTTTTTTCAATATAAGCATACTAGAGAAGGTGTGAAAATTGTCTCAATTAATATCGACTGGATTACTAATCTATTTAAGGTTAGTAGCAATCTAGATATTCTTAATGACAATTATGATCAAACATTATTAAAATCCGAATCGATGAATAACAATGAATTTGCGGATTATATTAATGGCTTTAAGTGCAGTTTATCTGCTGCTGAATAATTTTATTTTTAGAATTAAGAGGAGGAATAAGTATGGAACAAAGCTTTCAACCACCAAAACGTGCTGGACTATTGGAATTTTTAAAACAAAGTATTGGAAGTCAGTTTGTAATACCCGTATATCAAAGAAACTATACCTGGACAGCAAATAAAGAAGTAAAACAATACTTTGATGACTTAGAAAATGTTTTAAAAGGAAAATATAATAGACACTTTTTAGGAATACTAATTTATTTGGATACTCAAATTGATTTTTCATCAAGAGAATTTTCAATAATTGATGGGCAACAAAGACTAACTACCACTTTTCTAATTCTTTATGCTGTTAGAAAACTTATGCTAGAAAAAGGACTAAAAAATGAAGCAGCACAATTAGAAAACCAGTTTTTAATAAATCAATATGTTGATGATAAATTAAAATTAAAATTAAAACCATTAGTGGCAGACGATGAAGTATATAAACAAATAGTTAATGATCAAATTGATGAGATTACACAAAAAGGTTCTAATGTTTATAAAAACTTTGATTGGATAGAAAAGAGAATTAAATATTTAACTGAGGCTGATTCTTCCAATCAAAATAAGAAAGTATACAGTTTTAATGAAATTTTGATGGCAATGGATAAATTATATGTTGTTTGTGTACCTGTAACTTCTAGTGACAGCCCACAAAAAATATTTGAAAGTATAAATTCAACTGGAGCAAAATTAGTGGCTTCTGATTTGATTAGAAACTATATTCTTATGGATATTCAAAGCGATGTCCAGGAAGATTACTATAATAAATATTGGAAAAAAATAGAAGATAACCTAACTAGTGATTCAAAGAAACTAGAATTGTTTTTTAGAATGTTTTTGGCTTGTAAAATAAAATCATTACCAAATATTAGCGTCGTTTATTCTACTTTTAAGGATTGGTTTGCAGAAGAGTTAGAAAAAAACAAATCAGTTGAAGATATTTTGAAAGAAATACTTACATACGCACGTTTTTACAATAATATTTATACTAAGCCAATTGATTCTGTTGATTCTAAAATTAGAACTGCAATTAAAGATTTTAGAAATAATTTGACTGAAATGCCAGCACCTTTACTTATGGAAATATATAAATTGTACCAAACTGTTGATGAAGAAGGGCAACCATTGGTATCTGCTGATCAATTTAGTGCAATTATTAATGTTGTGAATGTTTATTTAATTAGACGTTCAATTTGTGCCTTAGATACAAGTGATATAACACGATTATTTCCAACGGTTATGAAAGATACTTTGAATGAGTCTAATGGCAATTATAAAAATATAGTTGAATTATTAAAGAAAAACTTGATTAATAAGAATCGTGGTAAATCAGCTGCAATGCCAACTGATGATGATATAAGGAATTACCTAGCAACAGCGAATGTCTATAATAATAGGGTTACTCTTAGAGTTGTTTTTGATAAATTAGAAACTAATAACAATCCAGCACCAGTTGATTTAACAAAGCTTAGTGTTGAACATTTAATGCCTCAAACTCCTACAAAAGAATGGCTAGAAGCATTAAACACTGATGCAGAAACATATGAGAAGAATTTACATAGACTTGGAAATTTAACTCTTGCTTCAAAAGTTGATAATAGTAAGATGAAGAATAAACTATGGGAGTATAAAAAGGAAATATTAGCAGATACTTCGCATTTGATAATGAATAAAAAAATATTAGAAAAAGAGAAGTGGACTTTAAAAGAAATCGATGATAGAAATAAAGAACTAATAGAGGATATTATTAAATTATATCCATATTTATCAGCATCATCAGACGTTATTAAAAAACACGATATAACAATTGACTGGGACGGCATTATAGCAATTGGAACGTTATATGAAGAAGATGGTTCTGTTGAAATTGCGGAGGGATCTGAAATTGTTAAATATAACGATGAGACTCCTGAATGGTGTGTTGATTGGTATAACACATTATTGGATGATAACATTATTAAAGAAACAGAAAATGGTGCTGTTTTTGTAAAACCATATATCGCTAGTTCTCAAAAGAAAAATGGTACTGCTCTTTCCGCTGCAGCTGGATTATTATTGGGTGGTAATAGAAATGGTTGGGAATATTGGAAAGATGAAAACGGTCATTCATTGAACGAAAATAAATCCCTAAAAAAGAAATTAAGTGACAATTAAAAATAAAGGAGTCATCATTACCTTTAATCGGGTAGTGGTGGCTCCTTTTTTGCGTTATTTTTGATTAATCATCATATCGTAGTGTTGAGATTGCTTCATTGCATCAAACACTAGTTTCAATGTATCCTTACAAGTTTGTACATCAACAGCATCAACGTAGTATACTTCATTGCCAACAACATCTTGAGAATGGCCTAAATATTCAAGGAAAGATCTAACCAGATTATATCTGTCCTGAGTTTCGTTTCCATTTTCATCTTTGAGAAATTTATCTGCATTATTAATAAGCAACTCTTCCTCTAATTTCTTATTTGTATAGCCGCATAAATTCAAGAAGTAGTACCCTAGAATTCTATGAATTATATTGCATGCTGATATAGATGTTTCTACCTCTTCAAGTTCACGCCAAAGGGCAGCATATGAATTTTTGATAGGGTTTATATTCATTTCATTTCCATCAGCGCCAATTTTAGTACGTAACTTAACTTTTGAGTGATTACCAGTTTTGGTTATTTGATAGAAATTAACCGCAGAATAATTGTTTTCATATTCAGGAGTAATATTGGCGTGGAAGTAAACATTGTGGGTTAAAATGAAAATTTGCTCCACATTATTATCTGTAATAGGGCTAGTTTCATCTATTGTAGAAGAGTTAATGCATCTATCAATTAAATTTTTAACTAATGAACTAACGATAAATAATGTTTGACTATCCATTGAGGATACTGGATCATCTATTACAATAATTGAATTTTTATCCGAACCAGATTCATCAGTGTTAACTGCCATAAAATAGAAGTACAAGAAAGCTATAAAATTAGTTTCACCTTCACTTAATTTAGTAGCGGGAATATATCTTCCAGCAGAATCTTTAGAATTATAAACGACTTGGTATGATCCTTTGTCGTTTTCATCCCACTCGAGATGGAAACCTTGAAATCCAGAATTTTCAATTGTTTTATTAATTTCCTTTACCACTGGTTCAGCGCTTACTGCATTGGCACCAAGAGAAGCAGCTTCAGTATTTAATGAAATATTATTATTCTTTAATTCCAATATTTTATCAGAATGCTTCTTTATCGAATCATCTATTGACTTGATACTGTCTTTAAAAGTTAATATTTCATTTTCTAAATGATGGGCAAGAAACCTGAACGTGTCTTTTTCACATTGAAGTTTTACACTGCGTTTATTTTTGAGTATTTCTTTATGCTCATTAATAATTTGATTATTAACAAAAACCATTCCTTTAAGAATTTTCAATTGATTAGAAGTATCATCTAAAGTTATTTTTGTATCTGGTTTATTTAGCTTATCTTCAATAAGCTTTAAGTTGTATTTGTATGTTTTTTCTAGATTGTCTATTGCAACTCTATAATCATCTAATTTAAGTGTAGGCATTGCACCCTTTAGGTTGTCTCTCAATCCGCTTATTAAAGTATCAAATTGATATTGATAATCTTTGTGGAATAAAGTTAGATCATCAATTGATTTTTGATAATCTTCATCGAAACACGATTTATAATCTTCTTCAAAATTATCAGGAAGAGGCTGCTGACAATAAGGACACTTTCCATCAGAATTATGATACTTATCGTGGCCTTCTTTTAGCCAAGAGGTATTATTTAGTATTTTTACAAATCTTGCAAATTCAGTGCTGTCACTGCTTGTAAGAGAAGTAGCTAACAAATCATCTTTATTTGGTATTTTAACTTCTGGAAAGATGAATGGAGGGTAGTCAGTTTCATCAGCATTAAAAGCAGTTTCAATGGTTTTGCATAATTTATCGTAATCATCAATTAATGGTATTGTTTCTTTGTTGTCATAAGTTTCTATGACTCTAGTCAAAAAAGCGGCTTTATTCTTTAAAAAACCCTGCATATATTGAGAAAAAAACTCACGTTGTGTTTTAGAATTTGACCAGAATAAATTTTGCGATGAAGTAATTGTTACTTCTTTATTTTGCCTTGCAGTTTCTGCAGCTTTTTCTTCACCTTCAATTGATTTTTTATTATCTTTAATTTCCTTTTTTATATCACTAATACGCTGCTGATTTGCTACATTTATCTGACCTAAGGTATAAATTGCTTTAACCTTATCCTTCAATGAAAAATTATTCTTTATAAAATCAGAATTGTAACTGAATATATTATAGTTGGTTAAATCTAAACCAGCTTTTATTTCCAAATTAGCAGGTTTGATTAGTTCGTTTGCAAGTGTAGTTTTGCCTGTCCCGTTATTACCGTAGAAGAAGTTAACAAACGAAAGATTATCTATTGTTTCGTTTTTATATGTAGGTGTGTTTAATGTAACTCTAGTTATTACTGATTTCTTTTTTGTTGACATATAACTCCTTTCTAGTAAGACGCAACATTAAAGCCTAAGTTACGAATACATTTAACTAAATTTATGTTTTTAATAGACCAGTGAACTTTATCGAGCTCATTATCGCCTTTACTTTCCATTAAATTGAATGATTGAGCATAATCATTAAATATTGCTTGCGGTAGTGATGATACAATAGAAAAATAAAACTTAATATTAGTATCACCTATTTCGATTTTAGCAAGGTATCCAAAGTACGATAATTGGTCATTCCCAGCCTTTAAATATTCATTGTTTTTATTGGCAAATAAGCAAGGGTATGTGAGACATTTATTTAATGAATCCGAATTTGATAATGAAAATAAGGCACTAATTTGTTTATCCATGTATTTAAGACAATCCTTCTTATTAATAATAAAATAGCATTTAGCAAAATCTTCACCATCAAGAACAAATAAATTATAGAACTCATTGTTTGGAATGATATTTGATGTTATAAGATTTCCATTTACTGTGGTTGAAATATTAATGTTTTGATTTAAATTTAGATTTTCTACATGTTCAAAATATTTTGATTTATCTTTCAAAGTTATATTTCTGGGTTCACTTTTTGCGAGAGATCTGTTTTCAATTTTTATGAGGTCTTTATTCATCGTCATCATCCTTTAAAATAAGAGTACCCACGTTCTCAAAATATTTACTCTTATCATGTAAATTTATAATTCTTTGATTTACTGTTTTAGCATCACTTGTCGTTGAATCGTTAGAAGTGTCACTAGGTTCTATAATTTCACCCTCTATTTCATCGGTTTGATTAATGTTTGTTTGAGCTTTATCTTTCTCTTGCTCTCCACAATTAGATACAACGGTAATATTGAAATCATTAATATGATTACCTTTAAACTTTCCTGGTGTGTTTGTATCTTTAAAGATATACAGTTCCATTAAAGCTTCTTTACCTAGTTTATTATCTAATTCATGGCTTGCTAAATAATAAAGGATAGAACCAATTAGATCTTCTAGGTTTATTTCCTTTTTAGATATCAATTCAAATTTGTTAATTGTGGAACATTGGTAATATAAATCTGAAATCTCAATATCCTCTTTAATTATGTAAAACAATGATGAAGCAAAAGAAGAGAATTTATTTTTATCCATTGTATTAGTAACAAAAGAATGAATCTCGTCTGTTTTATTTCCGCTTTTTAGCTCCGTTAAAAATTTATTCATTAGGGAAGTATCATATAACGGATAGTTTCCAGTAGATGAACCGCTGCAGTTTTTCAATTTTGAAACAAAAGTTTTGTTAGTTGTACTTACAGCATAGTTAGGTGAATAAAGTTTCATCCACTCACCAAATATATCTATATCACTAAGGCCATCGGATTTGCCAGTCCAATGGTCTTTTTTTGTTGCCTCCCTTGGAAGTCTTGCTTCTAGTATTAATGATAAAAAAACTCCATAAGTTAGTCTAATTTGACTCATTATTGTCACCGCCTTTTGCAAAATTGAAAAAAAATAAACTCATGCAACTTATGCAACTATCTATACATTAGACACGCAACTTATGCAGCGTGAAGCTCTCCTTGAAGTAGAAAAAGGGGAGCTTTTCTTGATTGATTTTGCAAAAGTTAGAACACCTTTAATTATATCATAATCGCTCTCTTTTTTCTACCTATTCGACCAATTTGGCAAAGGAGAAAAAAGATGACAAACAACAGAAAAAACCATGATAGTGAGCCTATCGTTGAATCTTCAGCAACTGAACTTGAAGAAAAGATTATCTCTCAAGAAGAAGGGATAATGACGGTTTACGAAAGTGAACCAAATTATAAAGTTCCAAGTAAAGATAGAGTCTATAAGTATCGTCTAGATGGAACGAATGAGGTTATCTATCTAAATCTTCACGACCTAAAGCTAGTAAGACAAAGCTACTGGGAAGAAAGAAAAGATAGAGAGATGAAAGACCGCTGCAGAATTGTTAGTCCTAAAACAGGAAAGATAATCGTCTGCAGGGGTAATTGTAGTGAATGCGATAAGTACAGAGATAACCACATTCAAAATTTAGATGATTTGAAAGATTCTTATGGCAGACCAATTGAAGTAGCAGATACATCAAAAACGCCAGAGGAGCTTTATATGCTACAAGCGTTCTATGACAAGTTCTTTGAATTCGTGAATGAATTTGATGAACTAGACAAGAACATTTGTATCCTTGCATTTGTCGAGGAATTGGGCGTAACGGAAATAGCAAATAAACTAAATAAGGCAAAGCAAACAATATCTTATCGATTAGATAAATGTAGGAAGATTTTAGTTTCTCTTCTTGAACCATATCGTCCTTAAAAATTTTTTTCTAAATGTTTGGACAGACCATTGTTTTTGTTCTCTATCCCTATGAAAGCAAGGTGACACGCTTTCTAAAAATCATTACAAGGAGGACAAATCAATGGAAAAGTCACAACAAATGAAAGATCCATTTGAAACCTTAGTCATTCCTTTAATTGCACTAAGTGTTGTTGCAAAAGGTTTGGCTAAGGAGGCAATGGAACTAAGCAAACAGTATGAAAAAAATTTGAAAGGAGAAAAGAAAGATGTCAAAGATGAGTAATTTAGATTTATTGCTAAAAGAAATTGATGAACATGCATCTGCTTTAATTGAAGCAACTAAAGATCTTCGTGCCATGTTCTCAAGCCCAGAACCTGATGAAGAAGACGGTCTTACTAATACTTATGAGACTGATGAATCATTAGAAGCCAAAAAAGAATATGAGAAAAATCATCCAGTAAAAGAAGAACCAAAAATCACTCTTGAAGATGTAAGAGCTAGATTGGCTCAATTATCAAGAGATGGCAAGACAGCTCAGGTAAAAGCTCTAATTCAAAAATATGGTGCTAACAAACTATCTGAAGTTAATCCTGATGACTATGAAGCTTTGCTTCTAGATGCGGAGGTGATCTAATGCCAGCAAACGGACATGCATTACTTAGCGCAAGCTCTGCACACCGCTGGATAAACTGCACACCTTCAGCAAGGCTATGTGAGGATATCGAAGATACTCCATCGGAGTTTGCAAATGAAGGTTCCGATGCTCATTCACTATGTGAATGGATGCTAAATAAGCAACTTGGTAAAACAGAACCTAAGCCAGAACTTCAATACTATTCTCATGAAATGGAAGAATGCGCCAATGGCTATGTTTCTTACATTACTGAGCTTTTAGAAGATATCAAGCAGCATTGCAAAGATCCTATCGTTTTAGTCGAACAGAAGCTTGATTTCTCAAAGTATGTTGTGGAAGGCTTCGGTACTGGTGACTGTGTAATTGTTGCAGACGGTGTCTTACATATTATCGATTATAAGCATGGAAAAGGCGTAGTGGTTGATTCAACTAACAATCCACAAATGATGCTTTATGCCCTTGGTGCCTTAGAGTTGTTCGATAGCTTATACGAAATAAGCAGAATATCAATGACAATCTATCAACCAAGAGTGGCCAATATCTCTACATTTGAAATGAGTAAGGAAGAGCTCTTGAAATGGGCAAAAGAAGTTCTCATTCCTGCATCGAAGTTAGCCTTTGATGGTAAGGGTAATTACTGCTCAGGTGAATGGTGTCGCTTCTGTAAAGCAAAACATCTATGCAGGGAACGTGCAAAAGAATCTATGAAGTTAGCAGAACTTGATTTCAAAAAGCCACCAATTCTAACTGATGAAGAAGTCGAAGATGCCTTAGACAAGATTGATGATCTTATTGCATGGGCTAATGACATCAAAGATTATGCCCTTGATGCAGCATTAAAAGGCAAAGTTTGGAACAGATACAAACTTGTTGAAGGTAGAAGCATCAGAAAAGTTAAAGATGAAAACTCGGTAGCTGGTGAGGTTATCAAAGCTGGATTTGATCCATACGAGAAGAAACTCGCAACGCTTACTGAGTTAAATAAAAGATTGGGTAAGAGACTCTTTAGTGAATTAGTAGAGCCTTATACCTATAAACCGCAAGGAAAACCAACTCTTGTAAAAAGAGAAGACAAAAGACCAGAAATGAATCTGGCAGTAAATGATTTTAATGACATAGAGGAGGAAAAATAAAATGTCAAATAATGTTAAACAAAATCCTACAAAGGTAATCACAGGTAAAAATACAAGATGGTCATACGCTAACGTATGGGAAGCAAAAGCAAATGCAGAAGGACAAACACCAAAGTTTAGTGTTTCCTTAATTATTCCAAAAGATGATGTTGCAACTATAGCTAAAATCAAAGCTGCAATCAAAGCAGCTTATGATGAAGGTCAATCTAAGTTAAAAGGTAATGCAAAAACTGTACCAGCACTTAATTTAATTAAGAATCCGCTTCGTGATGGTGATGTTGAAAGACCAGACGATGAAGCATATGCAAATAGTTATTTCATCAATGCTAATTCAGTAACAGCTCCTGGAATTGTTGATGCTGATTGTAATCCTATCCTTACACATTCTGAAGTCTATTCTGGTGTATATGGTAGAGCATCAATTTCATTCTATGCATTTAATTCCAATGGTAATCGTGGTATCGCTTGTGGCCTTAATAATCTTCAAAAGATTAGAGATGGTGAGCCATTAGGTTCTAGGGCTACAGCTGAGAGTGATTTTGCAACTGATGATGAAGATGATGGATTCCTTGATTAAGAAATTAAGCATCGACATTGAAACATATTCAAGTGCTGACCTTAATAAATCAGGTGTCTATCGTTATGCAGAAGCACAGGATTTCGAGATTCTGTTATTCGGTTATTCTGTGAATGATGGTGATGTTAAGGTGGTGGACTTATCGCAAGGTGAGTCCATCCCACCTGAAATCATAGAGGCTATTAAATCAGACAACGTCTTAAAATACGCATTTAATGCAATGTTTGAAAGAGTGTGCCTTTCAAGATATTTAGGCTTTCCAACTGGTAAATACCTAAATCCTAAGTCTTGGAGATGCACTATGATTTGGAGCGCATACTTAGGGCTTCCATTTTCACTTAAAGGCGTGGGAGCAGTATTAAAGCTAGAAAATCAAAAGTTAGATGAAGGCAAAGAATTAATTAAATATTTCTCTGTTCCTTGTCTTCCAACCAAAGCTAATGGCGGAAGGACTAGAAATTTACCTCATCACGATTTTGCTAAATGGTCAAAGTTCAAATTCTACAACAAACGAGATGTAGAAGTTGAAATGGACATTCAAAAAAGGTTGTTAAGATTTCCTGTTCCAGATTTTGTCTGGGATGAATATCACATCGACCAAGAAATCAATGATCGTGGTGTTTATATTGATTCTCTATTAGTTGAAGCAGCAATTAAAACGTCTGATAAAACTAGCTTAGAAATATCAAAAAGCCTTCAGAATCTAACTAATTTAGAAAATCCAAACTCTGTACAGCAGTTTAGAAGTTGGCTTTCAAACAATGGTGTTGTCACTGATGAATTAGGTAAAAAGACTGTTAAAACCTTACTTAAAAATTCTACAGCTCCCGATATCAAAGAAGCATTATCACTTAGACTTCAACTTTCAAAAACATCAATTAAAAAGTATGAGGCAATGAAGTCATCAATGTGTAGTGATGGCAGGTGTCATGGCATGTTTCAATTCTACGGTGCTAATCGAACTGGAAGGTTTGCTGGAAGGATAGTTCAACTACAAAACCTACCACAAAACCATATTGAGACGTTGTCTGAAGCTAGAGAATTATTAAAAAGTTTCAATTTAGAAGCATTAAAAGTTCTCTATGAAGATATACCAGATACCTTATCACAACTTATTAGAACTGCCTTCATTCCAAAGACTGGATATAAGTTCATTGTCTGTGATTATGCAGCAATTGAAGCTAGAGTTCTTGCTTGGCTTGCAGGAGAGACTTGGAGGATTGAGGCTTTTGAAAGAGGCGATGATATCTATTGTGCTTCAGCATCAAAGATGTTTCATGTCCCTGTTGTAAAACATGGTATTAATGGCGAACTACGCCAAAAAGGCAAGATTGCAGAATTAGCTCTAGGCTATGGTGGATCTGTTGGTGCATTAACATCAATGGGTGCATTAGATATGGGATTAAAGGAAGAGGAACTTCAACCTTTAGTTAAGGCTTGGAGGGCCGCAAATTCAAAGATTACGGCGTTTTGGTGGAAAATCGATAAGTTAATCAAAGATGCAATAAAAACCAAAATACCGCAAAAATATTGTCAAATTGCAGCCTTTTATGAAAAAGGGATACTGTTCGTTGTACTTCCTTCAGGTAGAAGACTTGCATACGTAAAACCAAAAGTTACTGAAAACCAATATGGTGATGAAACTATCACTTATGAGGGTGTAGGCACAGCAAAGAAGTGGGAACGCATAGAGTCATACGGGCCTAAGTTCGTTGAAAATATCGTTCAGGCTATATCTAGGGATATTTTGTGTAATGCAATGAAGAACCTTAGAAACTACAGAATTGTTGCTCACGTTCATGATGAACTAATTGTTGAAGCACCAAAAGACATGTCTTTAGAAACAATAAAGGCAGGTATGGAAAAACTACCAGACTGGGCTGCAGGTCTCTTGCTCAGGGCAGATGGTTATGAGACCGAATTCTATAAGAAAGATTAACGGAGGTACATATGAAGTTTGATATATATCAAAGTGATGTTTTAGAAAAGGCATCAAATACGATTTATAAGAATCACATAGAAGTTACTGACGAGACTAGTCTTAAAAGAGCTGTTTCTAAGGATTTTGTATGTGCTTTATATAAAGATCACCATCGCTCAAACGATGATTACATAAGTGCCAATATGGTACCTATGGATATAGATAATGACCATAGCGAAGATGAAAATGACTGGATTAGTGCGGATGACATTTCTGCAATATTTCCAGGCGTTTCATACGCTATCCATTATTCAAGAAACAATATGAAGGAAAAGAACGGGAAGAAGGCTCGCCCTAAATTCCATGTTTTCTTTAATTTAAATACACCTATTACAAACTGGGAAGAAATGAAAGCATTAAAAGAGGCTATCTGGAGATACCTTCCACAATTTGATTCAAAGGCTCTTGATAGTGCCAGATTTTACTTTGGAACCGCAAGTGCAAAAGTTGAGATTCATGAAGGCAAAGAAGATATTAAATCTTTCATTGATAATTTGACTAAGTTTGAAAATTTGGATAATGATTCCATTTCACATTTTGAAATCAAGGAAGGTTCTAGAAACGGGACAATGTCACAAATAGCTGCAAGGCTTATTAAGCGCTATGGTGATACCGATGAGGCCTTTAATAAATACATTAAAGCTAGCGAGGCTTGTATTCCGCCATTAGAGATGTCTGAGTTAAAAACAATATGGCATAGTGCTCAAAAGTTCTTCAAAAATAAGGTTGCTGCAAGCACAGATTATATAGCACCAGAAGATTTCAAAGGTTCTGGTTTTAAATACATACCTAACGATTTAACAGATGTCGGTCAGGCAGAATGTTTGGCTAATCTTTATCGTGGTGTTTTAAGATACTCTCCTCAAACAAAGTTTATAGTTTACAGGAACAACTACTGGCAAGAAAGTGATCCAGGGGCATTAGGTATTGCACAGGATTTAACTTCAAAGCAATTAGATGAAGCTGCTAAGGCAGTGGAAGCTGCAGAGAAGAAATTAGTGGATGCTGGTCTTTTAGATATTGCAACAAGCACTAAGAAAAAGGACAAAGAAGACTTGTCTGAAGATGGTGAAAAACTAATCAAGGCATATATGTTTGCTAAATCTTATCACGCTTATGCACTAAAGAGACGAGATAACAAAGCCATCAATGCATCTCTTTCTCAAACTCATTCGTTCCTTGAAATTGACGCTAGACTTTTAGATTCTAACGAATTTTTGCTATGCACTCCAAAAGCAACGTATGACTTACGATATGGAATGCTTGGTGCTCGTGAACATAAAGCAGATGATTTCATAACAAAGATGACTGCTGTTTCACCATCAAATAAAGGAATGGATCTATGGCTTGATGCGATAAATACAATCTTCCAAGGAAATCAAGAGCTTATTGACTATGTTCAGCTTACTTGTGGCCTTGCTGCAATAGGTAAGATTTTTAATGAAGGAATGATTATAGCCTATGGTGATGGTGCTAATGGTAAATCAACGTTCTGGAATACTATCGGTCGTGTTTTAGGAAACTATCAAGGCAAGATGTCTCCTGACACATTAACAGTAAACTGCAAACGTAATGTCAAACCAGAAATGGCAGAACTTCGTGGTAAGAGACTCATTATCTGTTCTGAATCTCAAGAAGGGGCAAGGCTTAATGACTCGATGGTTAAGCAGCTTTGTGCTACCGATGATATTTTAGGCGAGAAGAAATATAAAGATCCTTTATTCTTTACTCCAACTCACATGTTGGTTCTTTACACTAACCATTTGCCAAAAGTAAGTGGCATGGATGATGGAACTTGGAGACGACTAATCGTTATACCGTTCAATGCAAAGATTACTGGTAAGAAGGACATCAAAAATTACAGTGACTACCTATATCAAAATGCAGGAGAGGCTGTTCTTGCATGGATTATAGAAGGTGCAAAAAAAGTAATCGAACTAGATTATAGATTGCCAGTTCCAGAAATAGTTTCTAATGCCATTACAGCATATAAAGAACAAAATAACTGGTTCCAACAATTCCTAGATGAGCGCTGCATTATAGATCCTAAAGTTAAGGAAAGCTCAAGCGCACTTTATCTAAATTATAAGCGTTACACACAGGATATGAACGAGTACACAAGAAGTACAACCGACTTTTATGCTTCGTTAGATAAGGCTGGTTTTAAGAGACTTATTGCTAAACGTAAAAGATACTATGTTGGTTTGAAACTTAAAGAGTGTGACGGTGACTTCGAGGAGGTAGAAGACTAGACCTCTATATACTACGTATATAGTGCAAGGTCTATCAATGTCATATATAGAACTTTTGTTATATGAGAATTTTTAAGAAAAAATCAAAAATTTTATCTATATAGAAAAGTTTAGGAATTGAGGTTGATAGACCTTGTCATCTAAGTCAAAAAAGACGTTTATGAAAAGAGAAAAAGATATCGAATTGATGTTAATAAAAGCAGTAAAAAATGTTGGTGGTTTGGCTTTGAAATTTGTGAGTCCTGGATATGCAGGAATGCCTGATAGGTTGCTTCTAATAGCGAAAGGTAAAATCGCATTCGTTGAAGTAAAGGCACCACATAAAAAGCCTAGGCCATTACAACTTGTAAGGCATAAAGAATTAGAACGATTAGGTTTTAAGGTTTATGTACTTGATGATGAAAAACAGATAGGAGGAATTATTAATGCAATACAATCCACATAAATATCAAGATTATTCAAAAGAGTTTATTGAAGCTCATCCTGTATCATCACTTTTCTTGGATTGCGGATTGGGAAAAACGGTAATAACTCTTACTGCATTAAATGATCTTTTATTTGATTCATTTGATGCACATAAGATTTTAATCATTGCGCCTCTTAGAGTTGGTAGAGATGTATGGCCAAATGAAATAAAGAAATGGTGTCATTTAAGAAATCTAGAATATAGAGTCGCTATTGGTACTGAAGCTGAAAGGCTAAGTGCTTTAAGAGCAAGAGCCGATATTTATATTATCAACAGAGAGAATGTTCAATGGCTTATTGAAAAGTCTGGAATCAAGTTTGATTTTGATACTTTAGTTCTTGATGAATTATCTAGCTTCAAAAATGGAAGAAGCAAGAGATTTCAAAGCTTACTTAAAGTAAGACCTTATGTAAAAAGGGTGGTTGGCCTTACTGGTACACCTGCAGGTAATGGACTTATGGACTTGTGGGCTGAATTTAGAATCTTAGATAAAGGCGAGAGGCTTGGTAGATTCATAACTCATTATAGAGATCAATACTTCGCACCAGATAAAAGGAATGGACAAGTCATATTTTCTTATAAGCCATTGCCTTTTGCTGAAGAAGCGATATATGACAAGATTTCAGATATCACAATTTCAATGAAGGCAGTTGATCATTTGGATATGCCAAAGCTAATCATGAATGATTACAAGGTTTATCTAGACGAGTCTGAAAGAAAAGAATATGACAAATTGAAGCAAGAATTAGTCCTAAATTTTGATGAGGAAGATGAAATCTCAGTAGCAAATATGGCTGTCCTTTCTGGAAAGCTACTTCAAATGGCATCTGGTGCCGTTTATACAGATGACTTGAAGATAAAGAAAATTCACAACAAGAAACTTGATGCTTTAGAAGATTTAATCGAACAGGCAAATGGAAAACCAGTACTTGTAGCTTATTGGTTCAAGCATGATCTTGAAAGAATCGAAGAAAGATTAAAGGAATTAAATATCAACTATGAAGTTTTAGCATCAACTAAATCTATCGAAGATTGGAATGATGGAAAATTGCAAGTGGGTTTAATTCATCCAGCATCAGCAGGACACGGTCTTAATCTTCAAGATGGTGGAAACATTCTTATTTGGTTTTCATTGACTTGGAGCTTAGAACTATACCAGCAAACAGTAGCAAGGCTTTATAGACAAGGCCAAAAAGAAGGCACAGTAGTCATTGAGCATATCGTAGCAGATAAAACAATAGATGAAGACGTGTCTAGAGCTTTAAGAAATAAAGACACTACACAACAGGCATTAATTGATGCAGTAAAAGCAAATATAAGCAGGAGGTAATGTAATGGATAAAAAAACATATTTATGTAGATACCATAATCTACTTGAAAAGATACAGAAGAAAAAGGAGTACATTGCCTTTTGTCATGAGAGAGCTGGATCTATTCCTGGACCTCAATATGGTGAAAGAATCAATAATCCTAGCCCTAGTTATGAAGCTCCATTTGTTAAGTGGATATACAGAGCTATTGATGCTGAGGATGAACTTAAAGATTTAGAAGCTAAAGCAGAACTAGCCAAGCAAGAAATCGAAACCTCAATATCCAAGATTGGAGATGAGGATTTACAAATGATTCTTATTTACAGATACATAGATTGGCTATCATGGATAGAGATTGCAAATAAGATTTATTGTTCTTTAGCTTCGGTTTATAGGAAGCATAATGAAGCACTAGAAAAATTGATAGTTCCTGAGAGTTGTTGAGAGTGCGTGATATGTGGTGATTTTGTCAAGTCTGTGATATGATATAATTGGCGAAAGTCATAGAGATAATTAAGTCCATTTGGAGTAATCCAGTGGGCTTTTTTTATTGCCAAAGGAGGTAGTGGTATGCCACATGCATTTAAGAAACCATGTGCTTATCCAGGCTGTCCTAAACTAACTGATGAGAAGTATTGCGAAGAGCATAAAAAGATCGTGATGCAGCAGTACGACAAATTTAATCGTGAGCATAACAAGAACAAGAAGTACGGTAACAACTGGCGAAGGATAAGAGCTTTATACATTAAGCAACATCCACTTTGTGAGCGTTGTCTACAAGAAGGAAGAATTACACCAGTTGAAGAAGTACATCACATCTTGCCAGTGAAGCAAGGTGGTTCTAATTCATTTACTAATTTGATGTCTGTTTGTAAATCATGTCATACCAAGATTCATCAGGAACTTGGAGATAGACCTAGGGGGAGTCAAATCTCTACAGAAAAAACTTAGGACACCGAGCGTGGGGTTTCGTGTGAATTTTTTTGAGTTCAAACGGGTAAATAGGCAAAGGAGGTATTAGCCTATGGCTAAAGATGGAACTGCTCGTGGTGGAGCGAGGGTAAATTCTGGGCCAAAAAAGAAAATAAGCAAGCCAAATCTTAATGATGCTGCTGTTGACCTAGAAGCACCTGATGTAATTGAGGGTGTAGATATTCCACCAATAAAAGAATATTTGAAAGCCAAACAAAAGAACGGCAAAGACCTAGCTGCAACTGATGTAATTAAGTCAGTTAATAGATGGTTGAAAAAAAGAGGCTGTGAGAAGTTAGTATCAGAGCAATTAATCGACCAATATGCTATGTCAGTATCACGTTGGATTCAATGTGAAGAAGCTGTATCTGAGTTTGGCTTTTTAGCTAAGCATCCGACAACTGGTAATGCAATGCAAAGTCCATATGTTGCAATGAGCCAAAACTATATGAAACAAACTAATCAGTTGTGGTTTCAAATTTATCAGATAGTTAGAGATAACGGAAACGCTGATATAGAAGAACTTGATGAGCAAGACATCATGATGGAAGCCTTGCTTAAGCAAAAAAGGAAGAAATAAGGAGGAACAATAGAATGTTTGAAAAAGTAAATCCAAGCCATCCAGATAAAGTTGCTGACAGAATTGCTGGAGCAATAGTTGACTTGGCATATAGCATTGAAAAAAATCCAAAAATTGCAGTAGAAGTTTTAGTGGGACATGGCATTTGTCACATCATTTGTGAAACTTCTGTTCATTTAAAGGTTGGAAAAGTAGTAAGAATTGTTAGAAGAATTGCAGGTAATTTGCTCGTAGATTATAGAGAAGTACCTCAAGATGTGCATCTTTCTAAAAATCAAAAAGGAAAAGTTAGATGTGGCGACAATGGTATTTTTAAAGGCGTACCTGTTACTGAAGAAGAAAAGAAACTAACTTCAATTGCTAAAGAAATCTATGACGAGCATGGCTGCGATGGAAAATACATTATTGATGGGAATAAGCTCATTATCTGCCAAAGCAATGTTTTAACTTTGATTTTGAAAGATAAATATCCTGAAGCTGTAGTTAATCCTTTAGGAGATTGGACTGGTGGCACTGATGTTGATACTGGTGCAACTAACAGAAAGCTTGGCTCAGATATGGCAGGATCTGTTACTGGAGGAGGCCTTCATGGTAAGGATTTATCTAAGGCAGACGTGTCTGTTAATATTTATGCTTTCTTAAAAGCTCAAGAGACAGGCAAAACTGTAGAACTTTCTTGTGCCATTGGTGATGAGAGCGTTGATGGCAAGCCTTATAAAGACATTGTCGAAATTGCAAGAAACTATATCAAGTCAATTGGTGGTTTCGAGAAATTTGCTGAATGGGGGTTAATAAGATGAGTAGAACAACTACAGAAATGAATCTTGTCGATATTAATAAACTAATCCCTTATATCAACAACGCCAGAACACACTCTCCAGAACAAATTAATAAGCTTCGAGCTAGCCTTCGTGAGTTTGGTTTCGTTAATCCTGTAATCATAGATAAAGAATTTAATATCATCGCTGGACACGGAAGAGTTGAAGCCGCAAAAGCAGAAGGAATAAAAGAGGTTCCTTGTGTTTTAGTGGATTATTTAACTGAAGCACAGAAGAAAGCTTATATTCTTGCCGATAACAGAATGGCGATGGATGCAGGCTGGGATGAGGAAATGCTAAAGGTTGAACTTGAGGCATTAAATGCTGAGGCTTTTGATTTATCCCTTACAGGTTTTGATGAGAAAGAATTAACTGATTTATTTAAAACTGATACTGAAGTAGAAGATGACGATTACGACTTAACAGCTGCTTTAGAAAAAGCATCGTTTGTTGAAAAAGGTGATAGATGGATTGTTGGTAGACATGTCTTATATTGCGGTGATGCAACCAATGAAGAAGATGTAAATAAATTAATGGAAGATAAGAGGGCAAACTTGATCCTGACAGATCCTCCTTACGGTGTTTCATTTAAATCTTCAAGCGGACTTACAATTAAGAATGACTCAATGAAGAACGAGGAGTTTTATCAATTCCTATTGAAAGCCTTTAAGAATATGGTTGCTCACTCTGAACCAGGGGTAAGCGCATATGTATTTCATGCTGATACAGAAGGGCTAAATTTTAGAACAGCATTTATTGATGCAGGATTCCATCTTGCAGGTTGCTGTATCTGGGAAAAGGACTCCCTTGTATTAGGAAGATCAGATTATCAGTGGCAACATGAACCAATTCTTTATGGGTTCTTGCAAAATGGAAAACATAGCTGGTATGCAGATAGAAAACAAACAACAATATGGAAATTTGATAAACCTAAGAGGAATGAAAATCACCCTACGAGCAAGCCTTTAGATTTGCTTTCATATCCGCTTCAAAACTCATCTCAAGAGAATGCAATTGTAATTGATACATTTGGCGGTTCTGGTTCAACACTAATGGCCTGTGAACTATCAAACCGTATTTGCTATACGATGGAGCTTGATGAAAAGTATGCCTCAGTAATTCTTCGTAGGTATGTTGAAAACACAGGTGATGAAGATGGTGTTTATTGTATTAGAAATGGTATCAAAGTCACTTATAAAGAAGTAGTTAAAAACCTTGATGAAATCTAGGAAAATTGTATCAAAATTATCTTTCAAATGACTTGCTATTATCCCTCTTTAGAGGGATATATATAGTACCAAAAGATAGTCATAGGAGGTACTAGAAATGGAAGAAAAAAGAACAGTAAGAAGCTGGCAACAAGCCTACAATTCTGGAGCGTTTGAAAACCCTGATAGAAGGACACAAATTGATGCGGGTTGGTATGATTGGTTCTGCAAAGATACAAGCCTCGCAAATAAGACTAAAAGAATGGGCCAGATAGTGAAACAGATTAAAGATGGTGGAAAGATTGACCTTGATAATTATTATGTTTGGTTCAAGAATAACTGCCCTCTTAATGGACCGCTATTTGATGATTTCAGATTTGCAAGAAGGGATAACAGTGAGGTTCAGTTTACCATTCAATTAAATTGCTGCTGGAACAAACATAAGTTCGCAGTCTTTGGAAGGAAAAACGAATTCAAAGAACATTTATTCGAATCTGATTCACAAAGAGAACTTGTTAAATGGTTAAACGAAAGTTGGGAGGCATAGAAATGGAAAGAACTGAAGCATTAAGAAACGAGCTATATGAGATTTGCGATAAAACAAACACTAGCCGTACAGGAATTGAACACTTAATTAAGTACTACATTGAGTCACTTGGTTGGACTGAAGAAAAAGCAATTGAATATGCTATTGGATTATTCCATAACGGAACCATAGAGCAAATTAAGTTCATCGGTAAGGATGGTGAAGAACTATGAAGAAAGAACTTCTAGATATCATTAAAAGAAGCTATCCAAAAGGAACAAGAGTTGTGCTGGAGCATATGGATGATATTCAAGCACCACCAAAAGGGACTAAAGGTACAGTTATTGGAGTTGATGATATTGGCTCGATTCTAGTAGATTGGGATAATGGCTCAAGCTTAAATGTTGTCTATGGCGAAGACAGGGTTGAAATTGTAAGACATTGCTGCATTTGTGGTGATGAGATTGATGGTTATGGTAATAGTCCAGCACCAATAGCTGGTAAATGTTGCTGTGATAAATGCAATAACAATGTAGTGGTCCCTTACAGAGTTTTCTTAAATAATTTAGGTAAGAATAATTGTGGCCTTTGGATTAAAGAAAACAAGCTAGAACTTATAACACCAAAGAAAAAGAAATTCTCACTTGATGAGTTACAAAAGTTCGTTGGTGGTTATATTGAAGAAGAAGCTCAAGTCTTGAAAGGTTATGTAACCTTTGCAGATGAAGAGGGCAAACTTAAAAACAAGAAGTTTAACGAACTAGGATTTAAAATCTTTGAGACAGAACTTGTAGGAGATTTCATTATTGTGCCAAGGGCGTTAGTTGATTAATACAACTTGATAATTTAAAGTCGGCTAGATGGTCGGCTTTTTTTGATATAGGAGGTGGAGGCTTTGGGAAAACTAAAGAAGTATGTTCCGACACCATTCAAAGCCCGAGGCTCCGTCTACAATAAAGAATTAGCTGATAGAGCGGTTTGTTTTATTGAATCTCTGAAACATACCGATGGTATTTGGTATAAGCAGCCATTTAAATTACTAGATTGGCAAGAACAAATTATTAGAGATGTTTTTGGAATCGTAAAAAAAGATGGTTATAGGCAATTTAATACTGCCTACATTGAAATACCAAAGAAGCAAGGTAAAAGTGAACTTGCAGCAGCAGTTGCTCTATACCTTACTATAGGAGATTTTGAAGAAGGAGCTCAGGTTTACGGATGTGCAGCGGATAGAAATCAAGCAAAGATAGTATTTAATGTTGCCAAGAAGATGATTTCACTTAGTCATTATCTTTCAAAGCACGTTAAAATATCTGAATCAAAGAACAGGATCGAATATAAAAATTCTTTCTATCAGGTATTAAGTGCAGAAGCATACTCAAAACACGGATTTAACATTCATGGTGTTGTATTTGATGAACTTCATGCACAGCCAAACAGAAAGCTCTTTGATGTAATGACGAAGGGTTCAGGGGATGCAAGAAAGCAGCCTCTTTTCTTTTTAATTACAACTGCAGGTGATGACACAAATTCGATTTGTTATGAGGTTCATCAGAAGGCAAAAGATATATTGGAAGGAAGGAAAATTGATAAAACTTTTTATCCAGTAATTTATGGTGCCGATGTTGATGATGACTGGACTGATCCTGAAGTGTGGAAAAAGGCTAACCCTTCGCTTGGCGTAACGGTTGATATTTCAAAAGTAGTAGATGCTTGTGAAGCTGCAAAACAAAATGCAGCCGAAGAGAATACTTTTAGGCAACTAAGGCTTAATCAATGGGTTAAGCAAGAAAAAAGATGGATGCCCATGCGAAAGTGGGATGATTGCAAGACAGACTTTGATGTTGAAAAACTAAAAGGAAGGACATGTTATGGTGGATTAGACTTGTCTAGTACAACCGATATAACAGCCTTTGTTTTAGTATTTCCTCCAACATCTGATGATGAAAAGTATTATGTACTTCCTTACTTCTGGATACCAGAAGAAAACATGAAAGCAAGGGTTGCTAGAGATCATGTTCCATATGATGTCTGGAATAAAAAAGGTTTCATTCAAACAACAGAAGGCAATGTCATTCATTATGGATTTATTGAAACTTTTATTGATGCTCTAGGAAAAGAATTTAACATCAAAGAAATTGCGTTTGATAGGTGGGGTGCGATTCAAATGTCGCAGAACTTGGATAATCTTGGTTTTACCGTAGTTCCATTCGGTCAGGGGTTTGCATCAATGTCACCACCTACAAAGGAACTTATGAATTTGGTGTTATCAAAACGTTTAGCCCACTCTGGACATCCAGTGCTTAGATGGATGATGGATAACATTGCAATAAGAACTGATCCAGCTGGAAACATTAAGATGGATAAGTCTAAATCTGTTGAAAAAATAGATGGCGCTGTAGCGTTAGTTATGGCTCTTGATAGAGCAATAAGAAATGATAATGAAGATAAAGGCTCCGTGTATGACTCAAGGGGTCTTTTAATTATTTAGGAGGTCGAGAAAATGGCTTTATTTAAAAGAAAAGCTAGAGATAAACCGCAAGATAGAACTGCAGGGAGTTCCTATTCATTCTTTATGGGAGGTTCAAGTGCTGGCAAATCAGTAACAGAAAGAAGTGCTATGCAGATGACTGCTGTGTACTCATGCGTACGAATTTTAGCTGAAGCAGTAGCTGGTTTGCCTCTTCATTTTTATAAATACAACGAAGATGGTTCAAAGAGCAAGGCAATAGATATGGGCTTGTATCACTTGCTACATGACGAGCCAAATCCAGAAATGAGTTCGTTTGTGTTTAGAGAAACGCTTATGACTCATTTGCTTTTATGGGGTAATGCGTATGCGCAGATTATAAGGAATGGAAAAGGTGAGATCATTGCCTTATATCCTTTGATGCCAAACAAAATGAGTGTTGATAGAGATGAAAATGGAGTCCTTTATTACACTTATCAAAGAAGCTCAGAGGAAGGAAAAGCAAAAGATGCTGGAGCGGTCACATTAAGTTCAAGAGATGTGCTTCATATCCCAGGTTTAGGATTTGATGGCTTGGTTGGTTACTCACCAATTGCTATGGCAAAGAATGCGATAGGTCTTGCAATCGCAACTGAAGAATATGGGGCTAAGTTCTTTGCTAATGGTGCAGCACCTTCTGGTGTTTTGGAGCATCCAGGAACAATTAAAGATCCTGCAAGATTAAGAGAAAACTGGAACTCCACATTTGGTGGAAGTGCTAACTCAGGCAAAGTCGCTGTTCTTGAAGAGGGCATGAAATATACACCTATATCGATTGCACCAGAACAAGCGCAGTTCTTAGAAACAAGAAAGTTTCAAATAAATGAAATAGCAAGAATATTCAGAGTCCCACCTCATATGGTTGGTGACTTAGAAAAATCAAGCTTCTCAAATATCGAACAGCAATCACTAGAGTTTGTTAAATACACTCTTGATCCTTGGATTATTCGTTGGGAGCAATCATTAAACAGATCGTTACTAAATCCTGATGAAAAGAAGACTTATTTCTTCAAATTCAATGTTGAAGGGTTGCTTAGAGGCGATTACCAGTCAAGAATGCAAGGCTATGCTACAGCAAGACAAAACGGCTGGATGAGCGCAAATGATATAAGAGAACTTGAAAACTTAGACAAGATCCCTTCCGAGGAAGGTGGAGATCTTTATTTAATTAACGGCAACATGCTCCCATTAAACAAGGCAGGAGCTTATGCAAATAAAGAAAAGGAGGAAGAAGCCGATGAAGAAGTTTTGGAATTGGATAAAGGTACAAAACAGCGAAACGGAAGAAAGAGTACTCGAACTTAACGGAACAATCGCAGAAGAATCATGGTTTGACGATGATGTTACACCTCGAATGTTCAAAGACGAGTTATTCAGTGGAACTGGGCCAATTACTATCTGGATCAATAGTCCAGGTGGTGACTGTATTGCTGCTAGTCAAATTTATTCAATGCTTATGGATTATAAGGATGAAGTTACAGTCAAGATTGATGGAATTGCAGCTTCAGCAGCTTCGGTAATTGCCATGGCTGGCACAAAAGTCAAGATGGCACCGACAGCTTTAATTATGATTCACAATCCATCAATGGCAGCCTTTGGTGAACGAAAGGACATGGAAAAGGCTATCGATATCCTTAATGAGGTAAAAGAATCCATTATCAATGCCTATGAACTAAAGACTGGGCAAT
>Ga0256404_1004229_pt1 | contig 27467 bp, 19 predicted proteins | sample RumenRJG_01DNA_FD_185990 | JGI IMG/M metagenome (GOLD analysis project Ga0256404, IMG submission 185990) | Bovine rumen microbial communities from Lethbridge, Alberta, Canada - RJG_01 | ecosystem: Host-associated > Mammals > Digestive system > Stomach > Rumen | place: Canada: Alberta | collected...
AAGCTCGGTGCTCCGGCGATGCTGTTCAACATTCAGGAGCCGCTGGCCTTCGGCCTGCCGATCGTCCTGAACCCGCTGCTCCTCGTGCCGTACATTCTGGCACCGATTGCCAATACGATTATCGGCTGGCTGGCGCTGTCGGCGGGACTCGTGCCGATATTCAAATATGTCGTGCCTTGGACGATGCCGGCATTCTTCGGCGGACTCATCGGTACCGGCGCCATCAGCGGCGGATTGCTGCAGCTGATATGTATAGCGGTCGATGTCTGCATATATGCTCCTTTCGTCATCGTCTCGAACAAGATGAAGGATGACGATGAGGCCGCAGACTGAGTGATTCTTTCATGATTTAGTGATGGCGGGGCTGTGTCCGGGAGGATGCGCCTCCGCCATTTTAAGTAAGTACACCAAAGTTAGAAAATATAGGAACATTTGAGTAGCTGATTAATCAAGCTGCCATACAGGAGGAAGAAAAATGGACGAAAAAACAGTAGAGCAGTCGATGCAGCTGATCCTGCACTCGGGAACCGGACGCTCGATGGTCATCGAGGCCGTGCGCGACATGCTGAAGAATGGAGATGTCGCGGCCGCCCGCCAGAAAATCGAGGACGGCGGCAAGGAGATCGGCGAGGCGCATGACATCCAGACGGCGATGATGAGCGCGGAGTGCGACGGCCATCCGGTCGAAAAATCCATCCTGCTCATTCACGCTCAGGATCATTTCATGACGGCCCTGGCGGTGCGCGATATGGCCAACCTCATGGTCGATATGTATGAGGCTCTGCACAAAGAAAAGTAAGATCAAAGATTTAGCGGCTAGCAGATTTTAGGGAGAAATAGACATGATCAAAAATAAATTCCCGGATAATTTCTGGTGGGGCGCGGCAACGTCCGGCCCGCAGAGCGAGGGACGTTTCCATAAGGCCCATCGCTCGGTGTTCGACTATTGGTTTGACACGGAGCCGGAGGCCTTCTTTGACGGCGTGGGGCCGGACGTGGCGTCGAATGCCTACAACGACTATGCCCGTGATATTGCCCTGTACAAGCAGATCGGCCTGAACTCCGTGCGCACGTCCATCCAGTGGACGCGCCTCATCAAGGATTTTGAGACCGGCGAGACGGATCCCGATGGCGTGCGCTTTTATAATGAGCTGATTGATGAATTCATTCGTCAGGGCATCCGGCCGGTTATCAACCTGCATCATTTCGATCTGCCGATAGAGCTGTATGAGCAGTACGGCGGCTGGGAGTCGAAGCATGTCGTAGACCTCTATGCCATATTCGCGAAGCGCTGCTTTGAGCTCTTTGGCGACCGGGTGAAGGACTGGGTTACTTTCAACGAGCCGATGGTCGTCGTCGAGGGCGAGTATCTCTACGAATTCCACTATCCGAAGCTCGTCGATGGCAAGAAGGCCTGCCAGGTCCTCTACAATCTGAATCTGGCCTCGGCCAAGGCCATCGAGATCTTCCACGCCTCGGACTGCGCGAAGCTCGGCGGCCGCATCGGCATCGTGCTGAACCTCACGCCGGCCTACCCGCGCTCGGACGCGCCCGAGGATGTCGCCGCCGCGAAATTCGCGGAGGACTATAAGAACAACTCCTTCCTCGACCCGGCCGTGCATGGCTATTTCACGCCGGATCTGGTCAAGGTCCTCGAGGCAGACGGCGTGCTCTGGCAGTCGACGCCGGAGGAGCTCGAGATTATCAAGCATAATACCGTCGATTTTCTCGGCATCAATTACTATCAGCCGTTCCGCGCGAAGGCCCGTGAGACTGCGTTCGACGCGAGCCGCGGCTGGCTGCCGGAGAAGCATTTCGAGAACTATGAGATGCCGGGACGCCGCATGAATCCGTATCGCGGCTGGGAGATCTACCCGAAGGCGATCTACGATATCGCTATCAATGTGCGCGACAATCTCGGGAATATCCCCTGGTACATCTCGGAGAACGGCATGGGCGTCGAGGGCGAGGAGAAATATCGCAACGCCGATGGATTCATCGAGGATGACTATCGCATCGATTTCATCAAGGAACATCTGGAGTGGCTGCACAAAGGCATCGAGGAAGGTTCGAACTGCTTTGGCTACCATCTCTGGACGCCGCTCGACTGCTGGTCCTGGTCGAACGCCTACAAGAATCGCTACGGACTCATCGCGCTCGATTTGAAATCACAGCAGCGCACGATTAAAAAATCTGGCTATTGGTTCCATGACGTTATAGCAAATAATGGATTTTGATTATTTTTATACTGAGCATGGCATGTACAATAGATTTTTTGGTCGATACCATGATATAATGATGATATGGTCATTGAGAAAGAGGGTTCGTACATGCTGAAATATGAGGCTATTGCCGCCAAGCTGCGCAAGGATATCACACAGGGCAAGTATTCGGCTGGTCAGCAGCTGCCTTTGGAAAAAGAGATGTGCGCTCAGTATGGCGTGAGCCGTATCACGATCAAGCGGGCGATGGATCAGCTGGTCAAGCAGGGACTCGTCGTCAAGCGCCGCGGCTCGGGGACGTTCGTCAAATCGCTGGACGATACCGATGTCAAAGAGCTCGGCATGGCAAATCAGTTCAACGGCTTCACGGCTACCTTCAAGGGGCGCCAGGTCAGCACGAAGGTCCTGCGCTTCGATATCGTTCATCCGACGAGCGAGGTGGCGAACAAGCTGCAGATGAGCACGGATGATTTCATCTACTATATCGTGCGCGTGCGGTCGCTCGAGGATAATCCGATCGTCATCGAGTATACGCAAATGCCGATTCAGCTGATACCGGGACTGAAGCGCCAGATCATCGAGAAATCGATATACGGCTATATCGAAAATGACCTGAAGCTGAAGATCCAGTCGGCACATCGTACCGTACGGGCGATCATGCCGACGGAGGAGGAAAAGCAGGAACTCGCTATCGAGGGGATCCTGCCGCTGCTCGAGGTCGAGCAGGTGGCCTTCCTCGATGACGGCCGCCCGTTTGAGTACTCCGTAGCCCACCATCGCGGCGACCGCAACGTGTTCCGTTCGGTCAGCATTCGCTGAGGGGCTGAGAAATATCAGGTATGGAAACTGCTGCATGGATCATGTGGCAGTTTTTTATGTATGCGGGCGGGCAGATCAGGCGGAGCTGTCCATATTGACAATTCAGGATAAACGGGTAAACTGAAGGTAAACAAGAACAACGTTTACTTTCAGTGCATGATGCTGTCAGGAGGAAACTATGGCAACTATTCGTGACGTAGCACGTCGGGCCGGAGTAGCGCCGGGAACGGTGTCGCGTATACTGAATGATGATCCGCGGCTGTCCGTGCAGGCAGAGACGCGGGAGCGCGTGCGGGCGGCGGTCAGGGAACTCGGCTATGTGCCGCGGTCTGCCAGGAAAACGGCGGCGAAAAAGCCGGAAGCCCGGGAGGAATCGCGCCGCATCGCCATCGTGATGGCCAACTCGGAGTCGCAGGAGGCCGTGGACGTCTATTTCCTGCTCATTCGCGAGGGGGTAGAGCGCGAGGCAGCCAGGAGGGGATTCACCGTCAGTGCCATCTATCGCGGCATGGGCAGCATGACCGCTGAGCAGGGGCGCGATCTGGCACAGGAGATGGCAGGCATCATCGTCATCGGTACCGTGGATGCAGCGGAACTCGGGCGGGTGTTCTCGGAGCGGCAGAAGCTCGTTTTCGTGGACTATATGCCGGATTCCCCGGCCTGGGATGCGGTGCGGCCGGCGCTGGAGCACGCTATGGACAATGCCTTTGCCTATCTCGAGTCGCTGGGCTGCCGGCGCATCGCCTATGCCGGTGGGCCGCGCTTCAATGTCTCGCTCGAGGGCAGCAGCAACGGCGAGCCCGTAGTGGCCGAGGAGCGGGCCCAGGCTTATGAGCGCCTGTTGCGGAGCCGCGGACAATACGATCCCGCCTATCTGCTGACGCTGGCCGATTGGAATGCCGAGGACGCCTATGACGGCGTGCAGGCGCTGCTGGCGGATCATCCGGCTCCCGACGCCCTGATTGCCGGCAATGACCGGCTGGCCATCGGGGCCATGCGCGCGCTGCAGGAGCACGGCCTCGGCATACCTGATGATGTGAAGGTCATCGGATTCAACGATATCGAGAGCCTGGACTACCTGCAGCCCTCGCTCACGAGCATCCACCTCTATGCGCAGGAGATGGGCGAGGCGGCGGTGCGCATGCTCGATAACCGCCTCGCGCAGCCGCTCAGCTATCCGACCTGCCTCATGCTGCCGACGCGGCTCATCATACGCGAGAGCACCGGCGGCGTGCCGGATGCCCGCTACGAGCGCTGCGTGCTCTGAAGCTGGATATCATATAGTATAGACAAAGACCCTGTACAGATTTTCTGTACAGGGTCTTTGCTATAGGAGATATAGGATGTATGGGAGAAAATGAATCAGAAGAACCAGCCGATGGAGGTGAATACCTTCGAGCGCTTCTCATTGTGCATCGTGATGGAGTTGCCATTGAAGTACTTCAGCGTGTACTGGCAGTTCTTCATGATATTGTAGAACATGCCGACCTCCACGCCTTTCTGACCCTCGTCGCAGCCATCGCCGAAGTTCGACTTGATGAGGGCATCCGGGCCGAGGTAGCGATAGCCGAGATACGCGCCGAAGAGGTGCTTGCGGTCCGTCGGTATCCACGGATTGCCGCGGAACTGCAGCTCGATGTTCCAGGCATCATTATGGCCACCCTGGTTGCCGCGGGCATACATGAGCTCGAGGTTCAGGTTGCGGACGAGCTTGTAGTTCACGAGGCCGGCGCCGATGCGCAGCCAGTCATGGTTGTAGGCCGCCGAGCGGAAGCCATAGTAGCCGAGGCTGGCGTTGAGTTTCTTCGTGAAGGTGTAGTCGATGACTGCGCCGTAGATATCCTTGCGCTGCGGAGTAAAGTTCCAGATGGAATAATCATAAGGATTATCAGCGCCGTTCGTGCCATTTGACTGATAGGTGGTATTATTCCAGTCGGCATCCCACTCTTTTTTTACTGTTGGGTGCTGCGTGACCGTTGCGCCTTTGTTGTAACGGACGAAATCGCTGTAATGATTGTAGGACGATACACCATAGACTTTGTCATACTGATAACCGTTCTTAGAGCCATCACTGTTCAGATGCCAATCGTTGTATTTGACGTCGTTCCAGTCGATTTCGCCGTTGACGCCCATATCCCAGTCTTTGACGTCCATGCGGCCGCCGAATATATGCGTAGCAAAGTTCTTGCCCCAGTGCTCGAGGGAGCCGCCCTTTATATTCGCGTCGCTGATGAAGCCGTTCATGGTCCAGGGCTGGAACAAACCGAATTTCGCATACTGGCCGGTCTTGCCAAGATTGCCCTCGACCCAGATTTTGTCGATGCGGTTTTCGTTCGAGCGCGAGATACCGCCATTCCACGTATCGGGCAGGTCACGCTCATCGTTGAAGCCGTCGCCCTTAGAGCCGCCAGAGCCGTCCGATCCCCATTTCGTGATGATGGAGCCATTGACTTTCCAGTCGGTGCCCGGTACGGCCGCCGTCATATTGAGGTCGAATTCCTTCTCGTACCAGGGAGAGCCGCCATGCTTGCGCAGCTTGTTGTCGTCGTAGGCCTGATACTTCTTCTCGTATTTCTGCTGGAAGTTGCCGCTCCACTTCACGGTGTCGGCATTCCGCTCGAGTTTTGCGACGCGGACGCCGAGGTTGTTGAGCTCATCCCCGAACTCAGCCGACAGCTTGTCGACGAGGCCCTTGTCTGTCGAGCTGACATTCGACTTCGCCATCGCCTTGGCTACCATCTTGGCCATCTCGTAGCGGGTCAGTTTCTGATCGCCATTGAATGTACCATTGCCATAGCCATCGATGACGCCGTCCTGCGCCAGCTGGGCTACAGCATCATAGGCCCAGTGACCGGCCGGTACGTCTGTGAACGGATTCGTGGCTGCGAAAGCCGTCGTGGCAGTGCAGGCTGTTACGGCCGCCACAGTAGCGGCGATAAGGTGTTTCTTCTGCATCGTTCTTCCCCCTAAAGTCTGATTCTCTCTTGCGACAGTTATTGCTGACGAATCATTATTGATTACTATCGCTTACATAGATAATACAATAACGTAATGTTTTTGTAAATAAAAAATATAACTTTTGTAAAGAAAAAACATAGTTAATAAAAATATGCACCTCCGAGCGAGCCAGAGGCGCATATTTTTATCCGATGCTAAGGGGCGCTAAGACTCCCACCTCTTCAGGTGGGAGATAAGCGCCCCTAAAGCCCTGGGTAAGTTCGACTAAATTCAGAGGGAGTAAAAACTCCCTCTGAATAAGTCTCACTTTATGATTGCTCAGAACAGGTGGTTCTGCGTGAAAAGTTTAGAGAGTAGAGAGAAATCAGACTTGTCACCATTCTGAGCGGGGGGACATAGGGATTTAGAAGTTGTAGGTCAGGCTGGAGAATACCTTGCTGCGGTCGGCACCGGGGTTCGTGATGCTCGAGCCGTAGAAGTATTTCACGATGCCCTGGAAGTTGTGCGTGAAATTGTAGAGCAGGCCGCCCTCCCAGCCGCGCTGACCAATCTGGGCTCCATCCTCGTAGACGGTCTTGACGAGCGCGTCCGGTGCGAGGTAGCGGTAGCCGATGTAGTAGCCGAAGGCGTGGTTCGGGTCACTGCTCATGTGCTCGCCGCCATTATACTGGAGCTCGGCGGTCCAGGCCTGGTCATAGCCGTCCTGATTGCCGTGGGCATAGGCACCGTAGAGATTCATCTTCCGCCCGAGGCGCTGGTTGACAGTCAGGGCGTAGATCCGCAGCGCGTCAGCATCATAGGCCGCCGAAGTGTAGTTGTAGTAGCCGATGGTAGCATCCAGATGATCAGAGAAACGGTGCCCGAATGTAGCACCATAGAGCGTACGGCGGCGGGTTGTGGTCTTCGAAAGGGATTGACCTGTAATACTCATCGTGGTTCCTTCTACAGATTTCTCCGTGTTCCAATCGGCTGACCAATTGCCGTTATTCGGATAAGTAATTTTTACCGTCTGGTACGCTGCATTGCCTGATGCACTGCCCGAAGCCGACGACGTGGTACCATGACGGATGAAGTCAGTAGTGGGCGAAATGGTACTACTGACCTGGGGGATAGAACTGGACTTGACATGCATGAGCTTGTAATAATCGCCTGTGCCATCCTGATTGGTCCATCCTTCTTCTATGACGTTATCGAAATCCGCGTCGTCTTTGCCAAATGTTTTTGTGGTAGTGCCGGAAGAAAGTTCCTCGGAGGTATCTTCATCCTTGACATCGAGCCGACCGGTGAATACGCTGAACCAATTCCGCTTGTCCTGATGCGACAGGGAAGCGCCGCGCAGTACCGCATGATTGACGAATTCATTCTGCGAGCCCTCGTAAAAAGCACCATAGCGGGCTTCGAGCCCGGTCCTGTCGAGTGGACCGCCGACATAGTACGTCTCGGGACGCATGATGCTGCGACGCTCATGCCCGCCGTTCCAGTCATCATTCGTTTCTTCTTCCGAGCCCCAGCCCGAGGCTTCGTAGCTCGTGAGCTGGGAGTTCAGCGTCGCATGGAATGTTATCGGCGTTTTCGGGACATCGGCATCGATGTTGAGCTTCAGCTCTTTCTGCCAGCGCGTGCGGTGGTTCGTGCCGCCGTGCTCGGCGTCTTCGTTATAGCCGTCATGGGCGGCTTTCTCGTATTTCTGGGCAAAGGAACCCGTCAGGCGGACATTTTCCTGCTTCTTCTCGAGGCGGGTGACGCGGACGCCGAGGTCGTCGAGGTCATCGCGGAATTCGTCCGAGAGCTTTGTGATGAGTTCCTGGTCGGCCGGGGTTGCTTTGGCCATATGGGTGCGGGCGTTCGCTATGATCTGGGCCATGTCGTAGCGCGTCATGAGCGCGTCGCCGCGGAATGAGCCATCATCGTAGCCGGTCAGTATGCCATCCTTGGCGAGCTGCTCGATGGCCGGATAGGCCCAGTGGTCCTGTGGCACATCGTTGAAAAGCGTGTTCGAGGCCGCCGAGGCACTGAGCGGAGCGGCGGCAGCCATCGTCAGGGCGGCGAGCACAGTCAGTGTGAGTTCGTTGTTTTTCATGGTAATCCTCCTATTCTGCAGACGGGCTGGTTCAGAAGCCGAAGCTCAGGCAGCTGTAAAACTTTTCACGGAATATATGGTTCCTGGCGGTCAGTGAGTGACCATTGCCGTATTTCAGCGTGAGCTGGACATTGGGCAGTATATTGTAGAAGCAGCCCATCGCGAGGCCGGCGACGCCGCGATCGATCTCATCGCTCCATGTCGTCTTTATATACGTGTCTGGTGCGAGGTGATGGTAGCCGATATAGGCACCGAACATATGGCGGCGCTCCGTAGATATGCCGGGATTGCCACGATAGAATATATCGAATGTGCCGCCGCGCGAGTGGCTGTTCGGGCCATGCTGGTTGCCCTGGGCATATACGGCCTGAGCCTGCACGTTGCGCAGGAGGCGGTAGTTCGCCGTGATGGCTCCGATGTAGAGCGGCTCGCGATGGTAGGCGGCCGAATCGTAGCGATAGGCACCGAGCGAGCCGGAGAGGCGCTTGTTGAATGTGCGGTCGACGACCAGGCCATAGGCTTTCTTCGTGACCCGGCGCGACCGGTCGATGGTGCCATCGAGGTTGCTGTAGGCATTGTCGCCGCCCAGACCGCCATTGGCGTAGAGGTCGGCTTCCTCCGCTGCTGGCAGGGGATTCTTACCATCGCGCGAGAGGTGCGTCGTGCCGGAGCTGTCGCGCACGACGCTGTAGTTGCCATGGGCGCGGATGTTGTCGCTCCAGACATTGGACGGCTCAGCGTCCACGGTATAGGAGCCGTCGGCGTGCTGTACCCAGTTCGCCTTGATCGGATTGCCGAGGTCGCCGTCGCCGCAGTCGAGTACGCCGGCAAAGCCGTGGACCGCATAGTTCTTGCCCCAGTGGTCGAGCTCCAGGCCCTGGATATTCGCCGCCATGACATAGCCGGTCTGTACCCAGGGACAGAAATCGCCGATTTTGGCATAGAGGCCGGTATGTGGCAGCTGCCCATCGAGATGATATTCATCGAGGCGCATGACGTCGCGGCGGTCGTGGCCGCCATTCCAGTCACCGCCGATGATCTCGCCGTCGTTCAGACCGACCTTCGCATTCGAGCCGAGTTTCGTGACGAAGCCGGTATAGAATGTCCAGTCGCCGGCGAGGCCGGTTAGTCTGGCCTGCGGCTTTATGTCGATTTCTTTTTCCCACCAGTTGCCGCCGTGGCGCTTGGCAGCGCTCGTGTAGTTGATCAGTAATTTCTGCTGCAGGCTGCCATGGATGACGATGTTATCGTTTACTTTTTTCTGGTGCTGCTCGAGCTCGCTGATGCGCTGCTTCAGCGAGTTCAGCTCGGCCAGCTCATCGTGGAACTCGTGCTCCAGCTGTCTGATCAACGCTTGGTCGTCCGGTGCAGCTTTCGCCTCATGGGCCATGGCACTGGCGACGAGCTTGGCCATCTGATAGCGCGTGACGATGCGCTCGCCATCGAACTTCTGCACGCCCATGCCGCTCAGCAGGCCATCAGCTTTCAGCTGGGCGACGGCTCCATACGCCCAATGTCCCTGCGGTACATCAGCGAACATCTCCTGACCGCTGGCCGCACTGGCTGCGCCACAGGTGCTCCAGATGACAGCTCCGGCACCCAGCATGGCCATTAGTTGCTGTGTTTTCATAGGATTCTCCTCCCCATACTTCTGAATCTCCTTCTCGTCTCAATTGTTTATTCGATATTTTATTTGATTTGACGCTTTTTATGATAGTATTGTTTAGTTAATATGTCAATATATTTTTACTAAAAATAATGGCGATATAAAGATATTTTTAGTAAAATAATGAAATAAGAGCGCCAAAAAGCCTGCAAATACAAGAAAATAAGAGGCAGTTGGACTAATGTTCGCGAAAAATATCTAAAAAACACTAGAAAACTATTGACTAAGTTTAGTAAAATATGTAGAATAAACATCAAGATAGTTCATTCAAAGAACGAGAGCGAGGTCTGATCAATCATGAAGAGGGCGGGAAGAATATGGCGCTGGCTGCTGCTGGCCTTGCTGGTGATGACCGGCATCATCTGTCTGGGCGGCTGCGGCCAGGACAGGAGCATGACGGAGGATGGACGCGTGCGGCTGTCGTATGCAATATGGGATAAGAACCAGCAGCCGGCCATGCAGGCCATCGTCGATGAATTCGAAGCGGAGAATCCCGATATAAAGGTCGATATACAGATCATCCCGTGGAATCAGTACTGGACGAAGCTCGAGGCCGGGGCGATGAGCAAGACGATGCCGGATGTTTTCTGGATGCATCCGCAGAGTTTCGTGCGCTACGCGTCGAACGATATCCTGCTCGACCTGACCGGCCAGCTCGGTGATGACTATGATGCGGCGAATTATCCGCAGGGATTGTCCGATTTCTATACGTATGATGGTCATCAGTATGCCGTGCCCAAGGACTATGATACGGTGGCGCTCTGGTATAACAAGAAGCTGTTCGATGCGAAGGGCATCCCGTATCCGGATGAGACCTGGGACTGGGCGAAGCTCGTCGAGGTGGCTCAGCAGCTGACCGATGCCGACAATGGCATATATGGTTTCCTCGCCCCGCCCGACCAGCAGGCGCTCTACTATGATTTCGTTTATCAGAATGGCGGCGAGATATTGAACGCGGACAAGACGAGGTCGGGCTATCGCGAGCCGGCGACGCAGGAGGCCATCCAGTTCGCAGTGGATCTGAGCCAGAAATATCATGTGTCGCCTACGGTACAGCAGTTCGCCGATATGAGCCGCGAGCAGTATTTCCAGTCCGGGCGGGCGGCCATGGCCTTCTTCGGCTCGTGGATGCTGGCGGATTTCAAGAAGAATGATTACCTGAGGGAGAACTGCGATATCGCCCCGCTGCCCCGCGGGCGGAAGCGTGCCACGATATACAGCGGGCTCGGCAACGCGGCCAGTGCCCAGACGAAGCATCCGGCGGAGGCGCGGCGGTTCCTGGCTTTCCTCGGCAGCCGGAAAGCGATGGAGCTGCAGGCGCAGGCCGTCATCCCTGCCTATAAGGGGACGGAGCAGGAATGGCTCGCAGCCAATGATATGTTCCATGCCTCGGTATATACGGACGGCCTGGACTATGCGGTCATATTCCCGAACTCGGCCACGCGTGAGAAATGGATGCTCGTCGAGACCGAGATCCTGTCAAAGGCATGGTCAGGAGCGATGACGGTGCCGCAGGCCTGTGAGAAGCTGGCTGACCGCATAGACGACTATCTGGCTACGGAAAGGGAATGAGGAAATGCTTAAACTGACGCGCCGCAGGCAGGATTATGCCTGGGGGTATCTCATGGTGGCGCCGACGGTGATCGGCGTGCTGATACTGAATATCTATCCGCTGCTCAAAAGCTGCTATCTGAGCTTTACCCAGAGTACGGGTTTCGGCCATGCGCACTTCATCGGTCTCGCCAACTATGTGCGCATGATGCATGACCCGGATGTCTGGCAGGCGCTGGTCAATACGCTGATCTATACGGCGGTATCGGTCGTCATCGGCGTATTCCTCTCGCTCGTCGTGGCGGTGCTGCTGAACCAGCATATCCGAGGCCGGGGCATATATCGCACAATCTATTTCCTGCCGGTCGTCTCGGCGCCGGCGGCTGTCGCCATGGTCTGGCGCTGGCTCTACAATGCGGATGCCGGCCTGTTCAACAGCCTGCTGCAGTCCGTGGGGCTGCCGGCTGTACACTGGCTGACCGACCCGCATACCGCGCTGTTCGCGATCATCATCGTCGGCATATGGAGCATGGTCGGCTACAATATGGTCCTGCTGCTGGCCGGGCTGCAGGAGATTCCACGCTCGTACTACGAGGCGGCGGAGATCGACGGTGCCGGACCGGTGCGGCAGTTTTTCTCGATCACGCTGCCGATGATTTCGCCGACGCTTTTCTTCGTCGTCGTGACGTCCATCATCGGCGGGCTGCAGGTATTTGATTTCATATTCATGATGATCGAGCCGATGAATACGGCGATGGAGTACACGCAGTCGCTCGTGTATCTGTTCTACAAGCAGTCCTTCATGATGGGCGACCGCAGCTACGGGGCGGCCATCGTCATGCTGCTGCTGGTCATCACGCTGGTGATCACGGCTGTCCAGATGAAGCTGCAGAAGAAATGGGTGCACTATAATGACTGAGAGGTGAAGTCTGATGGAACGCAAACATTGGTTGATACATATCGTCCTGATCCTGGGCGCGGTGACGATGCTCGTGCCTTTCTACTGGATGCTCGTGACGTCGCTGAAGACCCTGGTCGAATCGACGCAGGTGCCACCGACGCTGTGGCCGCAGACATTCGTCTGGACCAACTACAGCGATGTATGGAACAGCCTGCCGTTCGCCGCCTTCTATGTGAACACGTTCGGCATGATATTCTTCCGCATCATCGGTTCGGTATTCTTCAGCGCTACGGCTGCTTATGCCTTTGCCCGGCTCGAGTTCCCGGGGCGGGATATGCTGTTCGGGCTTGTGCTCGTGACGATGATGATTCCGGGACAGCTTTTCCTGATCCCGCAGTATGAGATCGTAGCCCGGCTGGGACAGGTCGATACGCTGTTCGCGCTCGTCATGCCCGGACTCGTCAGCGCTTTCGGCACATTCCTGCTGCGGCAGTTCTTCCTGGGCATTCCGAAGGAGCTCGAGGAGGCGGCCATACTCGATGGCTGCAACCGCTGGCAGATATTCTGGAAAGTGATGCTGCCGCTGGCGCGCTCCGGACTCGTGGCGCTCGGTATATTCACGGCCCTGTTCGCCTGGAAGGACCTCATGTGGCCGCTCATCGTGAATACATCGCTCGATGAGATGCCGCTGGCTTCGGGACTGGCCAGCCTGCAGGGGCAGTATTCGACGAACTTCCCTCAGCTCATGGCGGGTTCCGTCATAGCGATATGGCCGATGGTCGTGCTGTTCATCATATTCCAGAAGCAGTTCATCCAGGGTGTGGCCGGTACAGGCTCGAAGTCTTGAGCGTCTGCAGCGTTAGAAGGAGTTACATTTTATGATTACATTTGATCGTGAGGCCCATCTGTTCCATATCCGGACGCCGCATACGAGCTATATCATGGACATCGTGTCGGGCGGCTGGCTGCGTCATCTGTACTGGGGCGCGCGGCTGGAGCACTGGCATGGGGCGGCGGCGATGCCGATGATGGACCGGTCATTCGCACCGAATCCGGCCGATACGCCGTCCGACCGGCGGTTCTCGCTCGATACTCTGGCGCAGGAATATCCGGCCTATGGCAACTCGGATATGAGGGAGCCGGCCGTGCGGGTGGCACAGGAGGATGGCTCGCGCATCACTGATCTGCGGTATGTGAGCTATGATATCGTGCCGGAGAAGAAGAAGCTGCCGGGACTGCCGGCGGTCTATGCGGACCAGACGGCGGCCGAGACGCTGGAGATCACGCTGCGCGATGCGGTGACGGGGCTCGAGGTCGTGCTGAGCTATGCCGTGCTCGCTGACAGCGATGCCATCATGCGCAGCGTGTGGTTCACGAACCGGGGCCTCCGTGCCGTGACGCTGGAGCGGGCGCTCAGCGCCTGCATCGATATCGGCGGCCTGCAGGGCTATGAGCTGCTCTGGCTGCCGGGCGCCTGGGCGCGCGAGCGTCAGGTCGAGCGCCGTCCGCTCGGACATTGCCGTCAGGTTGTGGAGTCGCGGCGCGGGGCGAGCAGCCCTCAGGAAAATCCTTTTCTCGCGCTCGTGGCGCCGGGGACGGATGAGACCCATGGGGAGGTCTACGCGCTGAGTTTCATATACAGCGGCAGTTTCGCGGCCTTCGCAGAGATGGATCAGTTCGATGTCACGCGGCTGGCCATCGGGCTGAATCCCTTTGATTTCAGCTGGGAGCTGCAGCCGGGAGAAAGCTTTGTGACGCCGGAGGCGGTGCTGCTGTATGCGGCCGGCGGCCTCGGGGAGATGTCGCGCGGGTTCCATGCTTTGTACCGGCATCATCTCATGCGCGGCTGCTGGCGCGACTGGGAGCGCCCCATACTCGTGAATAACTGGGAGGCGACGTATTTCGATTTTGACGCCGCGAAGCTCTGCCGGCTCATCGACAAAGCGGCTGAGCTGGGGATGGAGCTCATGGTGCTCGACGATGGCTGGTTCGGCCATCGCAATGATGACCGGTCCTCGCTCGGAGACTGGAGCGAGGATTCGCAGAAACTGCCCGAGGGTCTGGAGGGGATCGCGCAGCATGCGCAGGAAAAGGGCATCCGCTTCGGTCTCTGGTTCGAGCCGGAGATGGTCTCGGAGGACAGCGAGCTCTATCGTTCGCATAGCGACTGGGCCATGGCGGTGCCGGGGCGTCCGAAGTCGACGGGCCGCAGCCAGTACGTGCTCGATCTCTCCCGCCGCGAGGTGCAGGACTATGTGATAGCAGCCGTGGCGGATGTCATCAGGCGGGTGAAGGTCAGCTATGTGAAATGGGATATGAACCGCCATATGACCGAGGTCTATTCGCGGGCCCTGCCCGCCCGGCGACAGAAGGAGACGGGCCACCGCTATATGCTCGGGCTTTACCGCATCATGGAGGAGCTGCGGGAGCAGTTCCCGACGGTGCTGTTCGAGAGCTGCTCGGGAGGCGGCGGCAGGTTCGATCCCGGCATGCTCTACTATATGCCGCAGACGTGGGCCAGCGATGATAGCGATGCCGTGGAGCGGCTGGCTATACAGTATGGTACGAGCCTCGTCTATCCGCCGCAGGCCATCGGTGCCCATGTATCCGCCATACCGAACCATCAGACCGGGCGGCAGGAGCCGCTGGTGACGCGGGCGCTCGTGGCGATGGCGGGGACGTTCGGCTATGAGCTCGATATCACGCGGTTCACGCCAGAGGAAAGCCGGGAGGTGCAGGAGCAGATCGCCCTGTTCAAGGAGCTGCGGCCGCTGTTTTATCATGGGGAGCTGTACCGGCTGCTCGTGCCGGCGCGCCGCGGCGATGCTGCGGCCTGGCTGGTGGTATCGCCGGATCGCCGGCAGGCTTTCCTGACCTATGTGCAGCCGCTCGCCATGCCCAATCCGCCGCATCGTTTCCTGAAGCTGGCCGGACTGGACAGCAATCTGAGCTATGAAGTCCGTGAGCGGCTGACCTCGGCGCGCGAGCACTATCCGCAGGCCCCGCAGAGCTGGCTGGAGCACGGACCGTTGCAGCAGGGCAGCCAGGTATTCGGCGGAGATGAGCTGATGCAGGCCGGTATCTGCCTGCCCGTGCTCATGGGTGACTATCAGGCGTTCGGCTGGGAGCTGACCGCCGTGGAGGAGGAGTAAATATGGCCGAGGTCAGACTGGAACATATACGCAAAGCATACGGTGACAACGTCATCGTCAAGGATTTCGATCTGACGATCAGAGATAAGGAGTTCATGGTATTCGTCGGGCCGTCAGGCTGCGGAAAATCGACGACCCTGCGCATGATCGCGGGACTCGAGGATATCACGTCGGGAAAGCTGTACATCGGGGACAAGCTGATGAATGATGTGTCGCCGAAGGACCGCGATATCGCCATGGTCTTCCAGAACTATGCGCTGTATCCGCACATGACGGTGTACGAGAATATGGCGTTCGGGCTCAAGATGCGCCATGTGCCGAAAGATGTCATAAAGCGCAAGGTGCAGGAGGCGGCGGCCTCGCTGCAGCTGACAGAGCTGCTCGACCGCAAGCCGAAAGCGCTGTCGGGCGGGCAGCGCCAGCGCGTGGCCATGGGGCGGGCCGTCGTGCGCGAGCCGTCGGTATTCCTGATGGATGAGCCGCTGTCGAACCTCGACGCCAAGCTGCGCGGCACGATGCGCACGGAGATCTCACGTCTGCATCAGCGTCTGCAGACGACGATGATCTACGTCACGCATGACCAGACGGAGGCCATGACGCTGGGCGACCGCATCGTCGTGCTGAATGATGGCGTCATCCAGCAGGTCGATACGCCGATGAATCTCTATCGTCATCCGTGTAATAAATTCGTGGCCGGTTTTATCGGCAGCCCGAGCATGAATTTCCTGCCCGCCCGCATCGTCGGCGAGGAGGGCGAGGTATATCTCGAGGGCGACGGATTCCATGCCAATGTCTCGTATGACATGGCGCAGAAACTCGTAGATGTCGGAGCGCGCGAAGTCCTGCTCGGCGTGCGGCCGGATGATATCCATGACGCTGGCCTGCTGCTGGCGGAGAAAAAGGAAATCGCCGGTCAGGGCACCGTCGAGATCGTCGAACAGCTTGGCGCTACGACGCTGCTGCACATGCGTCTCGGGACGCAGCAGATCGTAGCCTCCATGCCGGGCGGGCAGGAATATGCGGTCGGACAGCAGGTGCCGCTCGTATTCAATATCGACAATCTGCATGTATTCAGCACTCATGATGAGCGGAATCTCATGCTCTGAGCCGGCGGAGTCTGGCGGTAAAGGAGGCATCTATGCATTCTGATTTGCGTTTGGGCCGCTGCCTGGCAGCGGTGATACTGGCGGCCGGACTGGCGGTGCCTGTATGGGGGATGACCGGGCCGGCAGCGTCCGCTGCCTCTCTGACAGCCGGGGCTGAGGACGTGCGGCCGGACAGCGAGGGCTGGGTGCGGCGCGTGCGGCCGGTGGAGCCGCAGGCCAGGCTGACGGCAGCGGATATCGCACTGCCGGCATCCGTGCGGCTCGCCGACCGGGCAGCTTCGCCGCGGACCGTATATCTGGCCCGCCTGCTGAAGGGCGTGGAGAGATCGCCCTATGTGCTCTACGGCCACCAGAATGATCTGCACCACAAGGCGAATGCGTCGGCAGCCAGTCCTTCGGATACGTTCATCGATGTCGGCGATTATCCGGCGGTCTCGGGATTCGATTTCCAGGCGCTCGAGCATGGCGAGTTCGAGCTGACGCCGGCTGAGCAGCAGCAGGGACTGACGCTCATAGAGAAAATGGCGCGCATCTGCGAGTCCGGCGACCAGCAGGGAGTCCTATTCACAGCTTCCGCTCATATGCCGAATTTCGCAGTAGTGGCGAAGCGGGGCCGGAAAGATGGAGCCTATGACTACACCGGCTATACGACTCCGGTCGTCGAGGGGGATGTCGTCCGGCGCATCATGCCGGGTGGTGACCTGAATGAGTGCTATCGCGGCTATCTCGATATGATGGCCGACATGGGGAAGCGTCTGGCGCAGAAAGATATCCCGCTGATCGTGCGGCTGTTCCATGAGAACGATGGCAGCTGGTTCTGGTGGGGAGCGGCGCATTGTACGCCCGAGCAGTATGTGGCGCTCTATCGCTATACCGTAGAGTATCTGCGCGATGTAAAGGGCGTGCATAATTTCCTTTATGCTTATTCGCCGGGCGGGCCGGTGCGGAGCAGGGCGGATTTCCTCGAGCGCTATCCCGGCGATGCCTATGTGGATATCATAGGCTTCGATACGTATCAGCGCGATGGGCAGAGTGACGCGGAGTTCCAGCGGCTCGTCGGCGACTCCCTGGACGTGCTGCATGATTTCGCCGCCCGGCATCACGATAAGATCGTCGCGCTCACGGAGACAGGGCTCATCGAGGACGGCCATGCGCTGCGACAGCGCGGCAGCGCCGGCAAGCACTGGTTCACCGGCATGCAGCGTATGCTCGGCCAGCATCAGGTCAGTTATTTTATGACCTGGTCGAACGATGATGCCAGGACGTTTTTCGAGCCGTTCATGGTCGACGATGAGCGTGGGCATGAGCTCATCAATGAGTTCGTAGATTTTTACAATATGCCGGGATCGATCTTTGCCCACCAGCTGCCTTGAGCCGATTTTATTCGATGCTAAGGGGATGTAACGAAATAGCAAGCCTAAGCATGTAGTACCGCGGCAGGCATGGTTCCTCCATTCCGCTATTGTGGTTTGGCTAAAATAAAATTTTTCCCAATGAATAGGTCCCTTGAAAGTACTTAAACGCGCTACGCTTGAACGAAAGTACTTTCCGCGGGAATGCTTGATAGGGAAAAATTTGATTTCTTGACGCCAAAGCACGACGCTCCATTCCGGAATCATGCCTATCGCTGCTTTATCATAGCAGTTGTCTGCATTTCAGGTACTAGCAGGTATTTGGCTTTGGCTGAGGAGAGGAAAGGAAGGAAAGAAATGAATCGAAAACAGAAAACCGCTATTTGCTGTGCCTTGCTGCTGATGGCGTTTGGCGGCGGGCTGACGTCCGTGCCGACGGGGAATGGCCCTATGGACTTCATGGCTGCGGCTGAGGCCGCTGGCCGGGTGAAGCCGGACAGCGATGGCTATGTGAAAAAAGTGAAGACCGTGACGGAGCAGCCGCGGCTGGAGTCAGCGCAGTTGCAGATGCCGTCAGCCGTGCACCTGGCCGACAGTGCGGCGACTCCGGAGGCGCAGGCATTGCTGCGCTATCTGCATGGCGTGTCGCAGTCGGGGCATATCCTGTACGGACATCAGAATGATATGCACCGCAAAGTCGGCAAAGCGATTGCTTCGGACTCGGATACCTATGATATCACGGGCGACTATCCGGCCGTCGTCGGCATGGACGGGCTGGCGCTGACGGGCAACGAGCTGGAGCTGTCGGCGCAGGACAAGACGAAGGGCAGGACGCTGGCCCGCAAGCTCGCTGATATCGCCATCAAGGCGGACAGCAAAGGAGCCATCGTCACAATGAGCTGCCACATGCCGAATTTTGCCGAGGTCGCGAAGCGCCCTAAGGTAGACGGGCATTATGACTATACCGGCTATTCGCCGGATCATACGGGCGGCAATGTCGTCAGCCGGATATTGCCGGGGGGAGATTTGAACGAAGTATTCAACGGCTATCTCGACCTGGTTGCCGAGTTCGACAGCTATCTGCAGGCAGCGAATGTGCCGCTGATATTCCGCCCATTTCATGAGAATATGGGCAGCTGGTTCTGGTGGGGAGCCGGCCACTGCACCGAGGAGGAGTTCCGTCAGCTGTTCATCTATACGGAGCAGTACCTGCAGGGCAAAGGTCTGCACAATATGCTCTATGCCTATTCGCCGGGCGGCGGCGAGACGCACAGCGAGGCGGATTATGCCGTGCGCTATCCCGGCAACCGCTACATCGATATCTGCGGCCTTGATATGTATGCGCGCGATCCCGAGCGCGGCGATGGCTTCCTCGATGAGGAGTTCCCGAATACGCTCGATATCGTGGAGAAATTCGCTGCGAGCCACCGCAAGGTCGCAGCGGTGACGGAGACGGGCATCCTCTGTGGCAACAGCGCCATGGCCAAGAACGGCATCAAGTACCATCAGTGGTTCACTGATGCCAGCCACATCATGGCTAAGCATCATATGGCCTATTTCCTGACCTGGTCGAACTTCAATGAAAAGAATTTCGATCAGCCCTATATGGTCGATGAGGAGCGCGGTCATGAGATGGTCAATGACTTCGTGGATTTCTATAACGATCCGGTATCCGTATTCGCCAAGCAGAATGCGGATTGGAAAAAGATTTGAACCCGGGCAGCAGCCGGTCAGCATATAAAAAAGTACCGCGGCAGGTTTTCATACCCGTCGCGGTACTTTTTTATGGGAATATCCTTCAGTAGAGGTCCTGGGGATTGGTCTGGAGAGGGCGGGCGGCGTTTATCGCCTGGAAATGCTCTTTGGCGAACTCCATATCCTGTACGAGTTCCATGGTGCCGACGTAGTTGTGGTTCCGGTCGCGGACGGCCATGTAGGTCACGAGCATGGAGCGGCCGTTCCGCTCCATCCAGACGGGAACCTTGTCGCGGGTGCCGGCGCGGAAGCTGTCGATGATGCGACGGACCATGGGCTCGATTTTCGGCGGATGGCAGGAGAATACCTCGCGGTCGATGGCCATGTGCGGGCGCTTGAACACCTTATGCCCCTCGTTGAAGAAGCGGTTGATATTGTCAGCATCGACGAAAGATATCTCGAGCGGGAGAGTGTTGAGCAGGGCGGTGAGCTGTGCTACGGTCATATGGCCGCCCGGCATATAGATCTCGCTGTCGGCAGTCAGGGGAGCGGCTGGCGCTGGCTGCGGGGCAGCTGCCGTAGCCGTCTCAGCAGCGGCCTCAGCGGCCGGCCAGACCTCGCGCGGCAGGCAGAAGGCGCAATCGTAGTCCTTGGCGTCATGGTATATCCCATACCACTCCTGCTCCGTGAACGTGACGGCGCAGATCGGCAGGAGGATGTTGTCTTCTTTGTATATCATCTCGCCGGCGCGCTTCAGCACGCGGCTCAGACGGTCATACCAGCTTTCATCCTGCAGCTGGGCCTTGATCAGGCGGCTCAGCTCGTCGCGTATCTCATCATCTACGGTCCACATGACATCGGAGGGGCCGGTGATGCCGTAGTTCACCTTCAGCAGCGGATAGAGCAGGTCGCCTTTCTTCGCGTAGTGTATGGCGATATCGCGCAGCCGGATGAGCAGCTCCGGGGTGACAGCGAGGTTCGTTATGGCTTTCTGCGCCTGCTTCAGCAACAGCTCGAGCGCACGGTTTTCCTGACTGAACATGCGGAGCGGGTGGCCGGTGAGACCGGCCAGATGCCGGGCGGCCTCCTCGCGGTCGGTATAGGCCAGGCCGGTGCTGGGCGATACTGCCGGACCTGCGGCCGCCGGACTGGGAGCCGGTGCCGCCGGCTGGGCAGCAGCCTGCTCGGTGCAGGTCGAGCCATGGAACAGCGCGGAGTGCAGATCGCAGAGCTTCTGCACCGTGGTGAGCGGCGTGCCGCGGCGCATCAGCTCCTGCTCGGCTTTCATGATTTCCGTGGGCTCGACGGACTGGAACTGCTCAGCGAAGTCGGCCCGCACGCTATTGAGGCTCTCGCCATGAGCCAGACGTTCGAGGTAGCTCTGGAGCTGGGTGATGCGGTCATCGGTGTATTTGCTTTCTTTCATGGTACTCATCCTTTATATCAGTCACGCTTTGTTTTCTTGGGATGGGTATATATTATATCATAGCCAGCCCGGCGTCTGTAACGAAAGCTACGGCAAAGAAAATATCTGGCCGGCACCTATGAGCTGCTCCGCCAGTGCGTACTGATTGTTGCAGAAATTATTGATTGCTGGCTTGAGTGAAAATAAACGAATAACAAAAAAATAATTTGACATAACATATAAAAGGAAATATACTATAGTAAAACGAAATCAAAATAATCAATATCCATTGGGAGGTATTTTTCGATGTATGAGAAGAAGAAGCTCCGGCGCGCGATCGGGGGAGCGCTGGTGCTGATGATGCTGGGAGCAGGCGGCAGCATATGCCTGCCGGACAGCGGTATGCCGATGGCGGCGACGGTATCGGCCGCAGCCAAAGTGAAGCCGGACAAGGATGGCTATGTCGCCAAAGTGACGCCGGTCGAGCCGCAGACACCGCTGGCAGCGGCGAAGCTCGCCATACCGCAGAATGTGCGCACGGCTGATCCGCAGGCCACGCCGCGGACCGTGGCGCTGCTGAAATACCTGACGGCGGTGCAGACCTCGGGCAGCATCCTGTACGGCCATCAGAATGATATGCATCGCAAGGTCGGGAAGAATCTGCCGAGTGACTCGGATACCTACGACATCGTCGGCGACTATCCGGCGGTCGTCGGAGTGGATGGTCTGGCATTGACGGGGAGCGAGCTCGAGCTGACTCCGGTCGAGAAGGAGGCTGGTCTGACGCTGCCGCAGAAGCTGGCCCGCATCGCTATAAAGGCTGACCGGGCCGGAGCCATCGTGACGATGTCCTGCCATATGCCGAACTTCGCCGAAGTCGCGAAGAAGGGCAAGACGGATGGGCGCTATGACTACAGCGGCTATTCGCCGAATCATTTCAACGGCAATGTCGCGCAGCGCATCCTGCCGGGCGGCGACCTCAACGAGGTCTATACAGGCTATCTGGATCTGGTGGCTGATTTCGACCGGCAGTTGCAGGACGCCGATGTGCCGCTGCTGTTCCGGCCTTTCCATGAGAATAACGGCGACTGGTTCTGGTGGGGAACGGGCCATGTGTCGTCGAGCGACTTCATAGCGCTGTTCCGCTACACCGAGCAGTACCTGCAGGGAAAGGGCCTGCACAATATGCTTTACGTCTATTCGCCGGATGGCAGCCGCCTGAACAGCGAGGGAGACTATGCTCTGACGTATCCGGGCAGCTCCTATGTAGATATTGCGGGGATCGATATGTATCATCGCAATCCGGAGCGCGGCGATGGCTTCCTCGAGGAGAAATTCTCGCAGAATCTGGATATCGTCAGCACGTTTGCCAAAGCCCACCACAAAGTGGCAGCGGTCACCGAGACGGGCATGCTCGTGGGCAACAGCGCTCTCGCGCGGACGCGCAACAGCTACAAGAGCTGGTTCCTCGATGCCGCCAAGGTCATGGAAAAATACCATATGGCCTATTTCATGACCTGGGCGAATTTCAGCGAGCAGAATTTCGACCAGCCCTATATGATCGACGCGACGCGCGGTCATGAGATGATCAATGACTTCATCACGTTCTACAATGATCCGACGACTGTATTCGCTAGGCAGAATATCGACTACACGCAGCTGAAATAAAGCTTTTGGTGTGAGAAAGGACAGGGGATTTGCTTTGAAACACGATGTACTTAGACGTTTGGTGCCGCTGACGCTCTCTGCCGGCATGTTCCTGGCAGTGCCGGGGTTCCTGCCGCAGTCGTACGAGACTCCGGCCGTCTGGCAGGCGGTGCTGCCAGCTCAGGCGGAGGCTGCGAAGGCGAAGCCGGTGAGCTGGGAATTCGCCAAGGACAAAGAAGGCTGGAAATACGGCGGCAAATGGGCCTACAAGGGACAGGCCAAGGTCGAGCACTCCGATAAATACAAAGGCTCGCTGCAGATGACCGTCGACTATCGGCCGACGGCCTCGGCCAGCTGGTCCGAGGTGAAGCTCGAGTATGCCAAGGCCGCGCAGCAGCCACTGCAGGCGGCGGGCAATAATGTCGTATCCTACAACCTCTATTATCAGCCGCAGAATATGACCGCCGGCAGCCTCAAGACGAAGGTCTACGCGAAGAATGACAAGGATCAGGAAACCATCAATGCTCTGGCCGATATCGATTTGGACAAGGCCAAAGACGCGGGCGATGGCTGGAAAGTCGTGCCGGTGAAAGTCACGTTCCGCCCGATTGATGCCCCGTTGAAATATTTCATGGTCAGCGTCGTGGGCAGCAATACGGACTATCATGGTGAGTTCTACATCGATGCCATAAAGCTCGGCTATGAGAAGGTGCCGGATGGCTATGTGGCGGTAAAGGCGAAGGTGAAGCCGCAGCAGCCGGTCGACCTCGCCAAGCTGAATCTCGATCAGACGGTGCCGCTCGTCGATCCGCAGGCTACGCCGCACACCGCCGCTGCCTTTGCCTATCTGAAGGCGCTCGCGCATACGGATCAGCTGATCTATGCGCATCAGAATGAGATGAACCGCAAGGTAGCCAAGAATCTGCCGGGCCGCTCCGATACCGAGGATATGGTCCATGATTTCTCGGGTATCGTCGGCGTCGATGGCCTCGCGCTGACGGGCGATGAGCTCGAGCTGACCGACGAGGAGCGGGCAAATCATGTGACCTATGCGGAGAAACTCACGCGGCTCGTGATGCCGGCCGTCGAGAAGGGCGCGCTGCTCACCATGTCCTGCCATATGCCGAACTTCGCCGAGGTCGCTAAGAAGCCGCTCGTGAATGGCCACTATGACTATACCGGCTACTCGCCGAACGTGACGGGCGGCAATGTCGTGACGCGCATCATGCCCGGCGGTGACCTCAACAAGGTCTATACTGGCTATCTCGATATGGTGGCGGACTTCCTCGGTCGCATGCAGGCCGTCGACGAGCCGGTTATCTTCCGTCCGTTCCATGAGAATACGGGCAGCTGGTTCTGGTGGGGCGCGGCGCACTGCTCGGCCAGCGAATTCAAGAATCTTTTCCGCTATACGGTCGAGTATATGCGCGATGTGAAGGGGCTGCACAACCTGCTCTACGCCTACTCGCCGGGCGGCCCGATCATCGACTCGGCTGACTATGCTGCGCGCTATCCGGGTGATGCCTTCATCGATATCGTGGGCTTCGATATGTACCACCGCGATCCGCAGGTACAGGACAACTGGTTCGATGGCTTCGTGAGCACGATGAAGGCTGTCGATCAGTTCGCAGGCGAGCATGACAAAGTCGCTGCCGTCACGGAGACCGGCGTGCTCGTAGGCGATAAGGGCGGCGGCCTGGCCAAATCCGGCAACACGCGCCTGAACTGGCTCAATGAAGCGCTGGCCAAAGTAGCGCCGCAGAACATGGCCTATCTCATGACCTGGGCGAATTTCGACGAGAGCAATTTCGCCGAGCCTTACCTCGTGACGCCGAAGCGCGGTCATGAGGAGGTCAATGCCTTCATCAACTTCTACAACTCGCCGCAGACGGTATTCGCCGGTCAGATGCCGAACCTGAAGAAAGCTCAGACGACGGCGCGTCCGGCGCTGGCCGAGTATGGCTACATCACGTCACCGGGTTCTATGCAGCGCCTGCTGGCACCGATGGAGCTGAAGGCCAAAGTGGCCGGTGACTACAAGCAGGCCAGCTTCGTGCTGAAGAAGCGCGACGGCGCTGCCGTAGCCACGTTGCCGGCCCAGCGTACGGCACAGGGATACGTCACGGCCACGCTGTCGGCAGAAAACCTGCAGGCAATAGGCAAGACATTGGGCAGCATCGAGTTGGATCTCGACGGCAAGCCGGCCGACAGCATCAGCGTTCTCTACAACCTGCCGGCTCCGCCGGCCGACCCGCTGCGCGTCGATGATTTCGAGAGCTACTATGGCGACAGCAGTCTTGTGCGCGGTGCCTACTCGACGAACTGCGGTGCTGGCTGCTCGGTCGATATCTCGCTTTCGAGCGAGCGCGCCGGTGGCGATAGCGGGCTCGACTACCACTATCATATCCTGCCGGGTGGCTATGCCGGCATCATAAAGAGTCTCAAGGGCGTCGACTGGTCGCAGGCCAAGGGCGTATCGTTCTGGATAAAGCCGGATGGACAGGGCCAGAAGCTCATCTGCCAGATGAACTCTGATGGCGAGGATTTCGAAGTAGACCTGACCGATATCGCCAAGACGACGACCCCGCAGGTCGTGAACATCCCGTTCAGCCGCTTCGTCGGCAAGAACGGCGGCACGTTCAATGCGTCGGCAGTCCAGCATTTCGCTATCTACTGCAATACCAATGGCAAAGAGACTGTAGATTCCCATTTCTATTTCGATGATATAAAAGCTGTAAAGTAAAGTAAACAGAACCACACAAAACGGGGGGCTGTAACAAAATACGATTTGTGAGCCGTATACGTTACAACCCTGTTTTCATTAAGTATAGCAAGGCCTCGGACATATCCTTCTCAGGGATGTCCGAGGCCTTGCTATCCATTTTGGGCTGACCTTAATAAGTCCAGCGAATTCCTGAATTTTTCACAGGTTTAGCTCACGACTTCGTCAGTTAGGAACCGTCGACCGATGCGATCCTCTGCCATCCGGCTATGGATCTTTCGGATGTTGAACCCCATCAGAACGGCCAGCATGGACGTAATCATGCAGTACAACACGACTGTATCGTCATCCTTTACATAGGCTCTATTGCCACCGATCATGCGTCGCGGCTGTATCCCATACATTATAAAAACGATATCCCAAAATCAATCAGCTATCACTTCCTGAAATTATCTTCGGTAACGGTGAATATACTTTCATCGCCGCATATATTGCGGATTTTCAGGCGTAAAGGCTTTTTCGCAGATTCAATCTGTCCATTCCAGAACTGTTTTGTTTTCTTGCCATTTTTGCTTACAAATCCCTTATGATCAATCTTGATTTCGCTATCCGAATGCCATATTGCCCCTTTTTCAGCCGATGTAGTATCCACACTGACCAGCTCGATGGTTTCGAGCCCATCTTCGCTGATCTCGATCGGATGATATGCTTTTTTTGCTTTTGGTTTGATGGAAGCCTGGAACGCCTTGTTATTAAACTCCGTAATCTTATCTTGCACTCTGCCACTGATGAATTGATCAATGAATAGGATATAGCCATCAAAAAGATCATCGGTTGCTTTCTCGATATGGAATTCGGCATAGTCCTCCAAGACTACATCATCAAGAACTGTCTTCAGGTCGCGCAGTTCTATTTCGACGGTCGTGCTGTCATCCTCAGCGATGAACGTTTCGATTTCCTCTTGATCGGTGATATCGACGTAATAGACGATTACCTTTTTGGTATTGCTGTCCAGCTCCGGTATTGCCTGATGGATGATCCGATTCATCATCACTTTATCGAGCAGTTTGGATGAGCTGTCCATGAGATTCGGCACATAGACCGGCACCATACCGAGCCGACTGTCGGAGATCGCTCCCTCCCAGAAGGAGTCGAGCGAATCCTCGTTCTTTAGTCCCGGAATCAGGGCTTTTATTTTATCCATCGTCTGTATGGGATTGCGATAGATCTGCACGCCGTCCTTTATCTCTAACACATCGAATGAGGCGCCATCTGCCTTCAGACGGTCGCGCGTCGTCTGGATAGAATTCAGGCCAATGTCACAGTGGATGAATCTGCGGCCCAGTTTATTAGCGGCTGCCGCTGTGACGCCGCTACCGCCGAAAAAGTCAGCAACTGTCATTTTATTCTCTGTATTAGTTGAAATAGATATTATACGTTCAAGCAAAGAAGTAGGTTTCATTGTAGCATATTCTATTTCTTTTCTTTCTTTAGCCATTGGATTAACTAAAGGTATATCCATCCATGTATCATCAATTACTTTATCAGTTTGGTCATAGTATATTAAATTACCTGCGTCGTCTCTTTTCTGTACTGCCTTCTTAAGTGTCTTATCCCATACTCTAGCTGTTTGTTTCCGTTGTTTATCTACAGGAATATGCAACTTGTTAAAAATACATTTATCTGAGTTTACATAATATAAAATTGTATCATGATTTAGAGGCAATCCCGTTGTTTTTCCAGCAAATTTATTATAATGCCATATAATTTCATTTCTAAAATTACTCTCCCCAAAGATTTCATCCATTAAAATTTTTACGTAATGAACTATATGCCAATCCAAATGCACATAAATCGATGCCGTTTCGCTCATGACCGATTTAATCGCCATGAGATTTTCATACATCCAGTTGAGGTATTTTTCCTTATCCCAGACATCGCCGTACATCTTTTCCTCGAATGTCCGCAGCTCGTCGCTGTCGAGCTGTTGCTCGGCCTGAGCTAGTTTTTCAGCGAGCTTGGGATTACGGCGGATATAGACCTGCTTGGCGTAGTCGGCTCCGCTCGCGAACGGCGGGTTGTACTTTATCTGTAGTACCACAACGTTGAACCACCAGTCTACAAGGATTGCTAGGTGGAATACGTATAGCCTAGGTCAGATTCCACAGAGCCAGAGTATAGTACATCTATA